>Ga0214543_1002800_pt1 | contig 34304 bp, 31 predicted proteins | sample CNSS2metaG_FD_160094 | JGI IMG/M metagenome (GOLD analysis project Ga0214543, IMG submission 160094) | Root nodule microbial communities from cowpea collected in UCLA plant growth center, Los Angeles, California, USA - CNSS2 | ecosystem: Host-associated > Plants > Roots > Nodule | place: USA... | reverse complement strand
TGGTATGATTTTAATTCTTATTTTGCATCTTTCTTCATAGGTACAACACTACAAATTCCTTAATAGATAAAGAATGAATAGAAAAGAAAAAGAAAAGTTGTGAACATGTGCATATAAGCATTAATACGAAGGTTCAAGGGCTATAAAATGTAAAAAGACGTGATAGTCCAACAAGTGAGGTTGACCAAGTTATTGTGGAAGGTGGATACAACAGCCTGTACATCACTCAACTCTCAACTTGGAGTGGGCAAGCTTGTTTTCAGCATCCACATTTCCAACTAGGACAGCCACAAAGTTTTTCCTTCACTTTCATTCATGCCCCTACCTGGGTTACAAGCTCTTGTTACTTAGCTCGGCTGACTCATAGCCTTCTCAGTCCCTTTATAAAGTTTCTTTCCTTTCACATTCTTCACAATGTGGGACTTTTTTTATTATATTACCTAAATTGTTAAGGGTAACCCTTTACAAATATGTGGTTCCAATAAAATAACATACATTAAACATTACTACCTAATTGGCTTATACTATCCGCGTAATGTAGGATACACCCCCTTGCAGTATGCATTCCTTTTATCGCAACAAAATCCAATCCTTTTTCATTACCCAAAAATGAAAATGAGAGGCATTCCTTGTCACATTTAAATTGACATAATTTCTTATCCCATTTCTTATCACTAATAACAAGTACATAGAACTAAAGCTATTTCTCTAACTTCGACCAAGCTTAATTCAATCATGCATGTTTCATGTATTTTGACTGCATTTATTTCATGTTTTAAAGAAAAGGATGAGCCCTTTTTCTAATGATTCAATATTGTGTAATACATTCACTTGAATAATCTATTAAAAATTGATTATTTAGGATACAAACTGAGCCCGTTTAATCCAAGCAATATAATCTTTTTCGTTGGTTCCTTTCAAATTTTTCTATAATAGATGTTAACTCAAAAATACTGATTCCAACATATCAAAACACATTTCATTAGTTTTCCTTTAATTATTACATCCCAAATTTAAAATTTTGTTAAATCTATAAAATGATACCTTTGTATTCTAAAACAATCAATGTATAGAACGTCTAGGGATATAGGTAACTATATCGCATTAAAAGAATTTTAAAAAAATAATATTTTAGTTAGATTAATAAAGTTTGTTAGTCCTGAAATATAAAAATGAAGTTTAACATAGTATATGTATTTTATAAACAAGGAATAATAGCGTAGAAAAAAGTAATGGATGCACCTAAATAAATTTACTTATTCCATAATTACTATATTTTTTTAAATACTAAAATTATATAACGCTGATAATAATGAATTAAGTTGATTATAGTTCATTAACATCATGAAACCTAAGAGAATAGTTATGGTTAATTATATTTCCTTAAAATCAATAAAACCTAAGAGAAAATAAAATTTCAATCATTCTAACCATCAAGTATGAACTCCAAAAAAGTAAATTTAAAATTCTTTAAATTAAAACTATTTTACACATCACTGTTTCATACCACAATTCAATTTATCGTTATGAGGTCCATCAGTACTATTTGAAAAAATATTTTAAAAACTTGGTCTAAGATAATAAAAAGGTTAAAATAATCCCTTGGTCCATGTTTTTGTTGAAAAATCTCAAATAGATTCTAAGATTTTTTTTAGTCTCAATTAGGTCCATATTTTTGAAAATGTGTAACAATTAGGCTTATTCCATTAGTATTGTGTTAATGGTGTTACGGATGTGCCACGTGTCAGCTCCACATTTTTTTGAATTTTTTTGAATTTTTTTTTAAAATTTTTAAAATTTTTAAATTTTCTTTTTGAAAATTATTCATGCAACGTGTCACGTCAATATTGTGCCACGTGTCAAGTCAGTAAGGTGACACATGTCAAATCATTGTCTCAATTTGGTCCATATATTTGTTATTTTTAATACATTTCAGTCCATTTTTTTAAATTTTTTTTAATATATTTATTTTAACTTTTTACAAAATTGTTTTAAAAATTTATATTTAAATTTATAAAATTGTTATTTTTAAACAACTCTAACATTTGTATATAAATTATTTAAAACAATTTTGTAACAAGTTAAAATAAATATTTTAAAATTTTAAAACAAAATATAAAATAAACTTAATATTATTAAAATGTTTAATAAAAATATCATTATAAAATTTATATAAAAGTTAAATTTGATCTCAATTTGAAGATGATGAAATTGAAAATTAAAAAAAAATGGATTGAAATATAATTAAAATAACAAATATATGGACTAAATTGATATTCAAACAATGATTTGACACGTGTCACCTTACTAACTTGACACGTGGCACAATATTGATGTGACACGTGGTATGAATAATTTTCAAAAAAAAAATTAAAAAAATTAAAAAAAAAATAAAAAAAAATAAAAATGAGGAGTTGACATGTGACATATCCTTGACACCGTTAACACAATACTAACGAATGAGCCTAATTGTTACACATTTTCAAAACTATGGACCTAATTGAGACTAACCAAAATCCTAGGACCTATCTGAGATTTTTCAACAAAAACATGGACCAAGGGAGTATTTTAACCTAATAAAAATCAATAATGATAATAAAAAAATTATTTTTAAATAAGTTTTCATTAAAAAAAAAAGGAAAAATCTTCGATTTAAGAAAGAAATAAGTAAACAAAAGGAGCCACACTCTTTTTACCACAAAGATATGCATAAGGAATAACAAATATATTTTCAATACAATTTTTGTTTATTATCTTATTAATTTTACGAATTCCTTAAAGTAATAAACACAATTTATAATGACTTTGATTTAAGATTTTTATATTGCGTAAGAAACTAAACGCAATTTATTATTCTATACTATACTATTTATTTAAAAGGATGTTTCCAAATGTGGAGAAAAAGTAAAGAAAGTCCCAATCTGCACATACGCTACAACAGAAAATCCGACCGTTGAAACCTATCCATCAACGTTTCATAATTGTCCAATTTGCAGTCCACGGATCGCAAAGATGAACCGTCGATCAAGTCTCCATCCAACGACGGAGATCAAAACTCAAAACTTGGAAGCACCTTCAATAAATACCCCCGCATATCTCCCTCTCAAAAATCATTCATTCAAAAACTGAAGCCAAAACAAATCCTAAATTTTCAAATTCGTTTGCAATCTTTCTCTGCAGTCTCGTCTTAGCTTTAATTCAAAGTTCCAATTCGAAAATGTCTGGTCGTGGCAAGGGAGGAAAGGGATTGGGCAAGGGAGGTGCGAAGAGGCACAGGAAAGTGCTTCGCGATAACATTCAGGGCATAACGAAACCAGCAATTCGGCGATTGGCGAGAAGAGGCGGTGTCAAGAGAATCAGTGGATTGATCTATGAGGAGACCAGAGGAGTTCTCAAGATATTCTTGGAGAACGTGATTCGCGACGCTGTGACCTACACCGAGCACGCTAGGAGGAAGACGGTTACGGCCATGGACGTGGTGTATGCCCTGAAGAGACAGGGAAGAACCCTTTATGGTTTTGGAGGCTGATTCAATGCTTTGATGATTTCTTTTACTTTGAAATAATCTTATGATATAAGATTTGCTTGTTTTTAGGAATCCTTGTGATTTTCTTAATGTATACAACTATTTCCCCTTTTGTGAAATGAAAAATATCATGAAGAATGTCAGTTGAATGTAATGCAGTAAGGTTTTGGTGTAGTTCATTATTTTAATGGTTTGTATCTATGTTTTATCCAATCCGAATTACGCTATGATAGTAATCCAAAACTTTGAATTTATTCACCAAAGCCTTTCTGAAACAGGTTGAAATCCGGAGAGTTAAGGCATCTAAATGTTGGAGAAGAGAACTTTACTCATACCATTTGTAAGATGTATTATTTTAATACACAATTAGATTCTAAGATGTATTATTTTAATACTCCTCCGACTAATAGTTCTATTGGTGAGTACTAGAATGAGATTGACAAAACACATTACTGTTTAAAAAGTTATCTTTTACATTTTTTTTCTTGTTTTATTGGTAGGATTTAATCTCTCTAGTTTTATTTAAATTTAGGTTGAATTATAAACGTAAATGCGTTGAAATTGGGCTTTAATTCAAGATTTAATCACCCAAAATAAGAGCTACAAAGTTCTATCAAGTGAAGAATTCAAAAGTCCTAAGGTAATAATAAGGTCATGAAGATCTAAATTAGTTTAAATAAAACAGAAAGTTGTGTTTTATGACTATCAAAGATTATCGTCAAATTTACCATAGAAAGTGTAATTGTTAAAGTTTAACATTGATCACAAAATTACTAAACATAATCTTATGAGTCATGTGTAAAAGGAAAATGATCGGATGACATCTAAATTTTTATCACTTTTTACTTCGTTACGTGACTCCATACGTGGTATAATGTTTTGATTTAATTTTCAATGTTAATTTCCATGTTGGCATGAAAGGAGAAAAAGTGGGGTTCAATTTTAATTTTAGACTCGACTTTTTCCTTTCTTAATTTCATTTCTTTACAATTTTGTCACTGATTTTGTTTTGATGCGGCCTCTTTTACTTTGGTTTCGTTGCAATCCTTTGAGAAAGTAGTTCTTTGAAAAAATATCCATATAAATAAAAAATACATACATTATTTAATATATTAATAAAATAAGTCTTGTAATTGTAAAATGGTGTAGTGAAAATAAAATTAACTTATGCTTACAAGAGTTATAAGTTTAATTCCAAAGTGAAAGTAATTTAATTTTCGTAAACAAATACTATTAAGTTAATAATATAAAAATTAATATTATAAGATCATTATTGATTTATATACATTCCATAAATTTTTAATTATGATATGACATTTTATTTTAGTAAATAATCATTTTTGACATATTTATTTTATCACTTTTAATAAAATTGTTGTGATAAATTAAAAATTATCACTAATAATATAATTTTTTTTTTATATTTATCACTATTGTAATTGTAAATTTTTTATTAGAAATAATATGATATTAATAAATAATTGTTTTTGACATACATATTAGATCACTTTTAACAAAATTGTTGTGATAAATTAAAAACTTGTCACAAATAATTAGTCACAAATTTTATATTTATCATTATTATAATTATATGATGACAAAAATATCCTTAACATATGAAAGATAAATCACACATTCAAATTTAAAACAAGAAAAAATAAATAGTTTTTTTTATAGACACATATGTGTATGAATTTTCTATTAAATATGTAAATAAATTTTGTAACAAGTTATTGTTGAAAAAAATAATTTAATAGTCTAATAATCAATAGTTTGTTACTAATAATAAATAACTATTAATTATAAACTAGCTATAAGTGCATATGGGGAAAAACTTCCTTGACCTATTTTTAAAATAATGATGATATTTTGACTTCCTTTTTTATCTACTTTTAATTCACCACTCCAATCATTGTTAGATCATTGAATCACACCACTAAAAAAAACCAAAATAGATTATTGAAGGGTGATTAAAGAGTGATAGGTTAAAAATGGATCAAAATATCATTATTTTTTTAAAATTAACTTGCAAGTCAAGAGCAATTAACTTGTAACTCACAAAGGACTTTTTGCACACAAAAAAGTTCACAGATTTGGAAAGTGCAAGAGGAAACATAATTCCCTCGCATACATGGTAGACCCAAGTTGTGCACACCAATACTATACCTCACCCTAATTCTTCTAAACCAATTATAAGTGCATTTGGGAAAAAACTTCGCTGTCCCATTTTTAAAATTAACTTCCAAGTCAAGAGCAATTAACTTGTAACCCACGAAGGACTTTTTGCACAAATTTTTTTTTTACACATTTGGAAAGTTCATGAGGAAACACAATTCTCTCCCTCACATGGTGGACCCAAGCTGTGCACACCAATACCACACCCTATCCTCGTTCTTCTAAACCAGGTATAAATGCATTTGGAGAAAACATTTCTTAACCCATTTTTAAAATTAACTTACAAGTCAAGAGTAATTAACTTGTAACTTACAAAGGACTTTTTGCATAAAAAAAAACATCACATTTGGAAAGTTTAGGAGGAAACACAATTCCTTCCCTAACATGGTGGACCCCACCTGTGCACACCAATAACACATCCCATCCTAGTTCTTCTAAACCAGATATAAGTGCATTTAGGGAAAAACTTCCCTTGGCCATTTTTGAAATCAACTTGCAACCCTAGAGCAATGACCTTATAACCCATGAAGGACTTCTTTCACAAAAAAAAGTTCACACATTTGGAAAGTGCAGGAGGAAACATAATTCCCCCCCTCACATGGTGGACCCAAGCTGTGCACATCACACCACACCCCATGCTAGTTCTTCTAAACTAGGTATAAGTGCATTTGGGGGAAAACTTCCCTCGTCCATTTTTAAAATTAACTTGCAAGTCAATAACAATTAACTAGTAACCCACGAAGGACTTTTTGTACAAAAAAAAAATTACAAATTCGGAAAGTGCAAGAGGAAACACAATTCCCTCCCTAACATGATGGACCCCAGTTGTGCACACTAACACCATACCTGATCCAAGTTCTTCTAAACCCGGTATAAATGCATTTGAGAAAGAACTTACCTTTAACTTTTTTCAAACTAAGATGCAACTTAAGACAGATTAACTAGTAACCCACCATTGACTTTTTGCACAATAAAATGTGGACAATTTTGGAAGTGCATGAGGAAACACAATTCCCTCCCAAACAAATACTTGAAATTAACTTTCAAGACAAGGGTAATTAACTTGTAACCCACAAAGGGCTTTGTGCGAAATAAAATGTTGACAGTTTTGGAAAGTGTAATACAGATAAGTGAAATTAATATGCAACTTAAGACAAGTTAACTTGTCACCCTTACAGTACTTTTTGCACAAATATAATAACAATGTTTGGATAGTGCATTAGAGAATAGAATTAACTTCTTAATATATTGGACAACACTTGTGTATACACACAACTTAAAATTAATAGCTATTTATTATTAGTAACAAATTATTGATTATTAAATTGTTAAATTATTTTTGTCAACAATAACTTGTTACAAAATTTATTTTACATATTTGATAGAAAATTCATACACATACGTGTCTATAGAAATAAAACTATTTAATTTTTTTTTTAGATTTAAATGTATGATTTGTCTTTCAAATGTTAATGATATTTTTGTTATCATATAATTACAATAGTGATACATATAAAAATTGTGACTACTTATATATTATTTGTGACAAGTTTCTAATTTATCACAAAAATTTTGTTAAAAGTGATATATGTCAAAACCAATTATTTATTAACTAGCGAACACACAGGTGCGATGTGTGTTTGCATTTTTTAATTTTCATAGAAATTTAAGTTAAGATCAATAAAAAATATATAATTAATTTTTAAAATAGTTGTTAACTGTAAAATTAAAAAAAATAAAATATGTATACATAAAACGTTTTTAAAATAATAGTTTAAGACAAACAAATGTATCCTCTTTATATATAACTAGCGTACACACAAGCGTTGTCGCGCCTGTGGTACACATTTTTTAAATATACGTGATATTATATTAGTAGGTGATGATAATGTAATATTATTAAGTTAATATATAAAATAAAATTATATTTATTATAAATAAAGTGAAATATACCAGAAAATATGAGAGGAAAGAATAATTATTGATAAATAGAGAAAAAGAGAAGAGCAGAGATAGACAATTTTATAAAAAAATTTGTAAAAGTAACAGTCAATTTTCAAATATTTAATAAATAATTATATTTTAAAGAGTAAAATTGGTATTTTGAAATGTGGACATAAAAGAGGGAATCCTCTTTATATATTGTTATAGATTAATTTTTAAAATAATTAAGGATAAAACTCGAATAATGAAATGTGAACATAAAAAAATGTATTCTCTATATATATTGTTATAGATATCATAGTATTTTTAATAAAATATTTATGAAATGTATCTATAGAAAAAAATATTTAATTTTTCTTATTTTAAATTTGAATGTCCAGTTTTTCTTTCACATGTTAAGGATATTTTTGTCATCATACAATTACAATAGTGATAAATATAAAATTTTATTATTAGTTAGAATTTTTAATTTATTAAAACAATTTTATTAAAAGTGATAAAATAAATGTGTCTGTATTATACCACACAGATAGAGTCGAAAACAACAAGTACCCGACTCAAGTCGCCAACTCATAAGCTCTACTTAAATCACATCGCATATAAAACTAATACATGTATAGTGACTAAACTTACATATTGGCATAAACCGCCTACTCTGAACTTGTGAAATAATAGCCAAACACACAAAATCGATCCTAAGTCTAATACTTTGGCCTTGAGTAGGCCCACATAAGTCCAAAAGAGACCCATTAAGTGTAAGACCTGAAAAATTTAATTAATTAAATAATTAATTAATTAATAAATACGAGTAGTGGGAGCCTTTATGGCAATTAATGTTAGCTTGTATGATGTGGAAAAGTATTAGCTCAAGTGGTTGAGAGTACTTGGTTGTGTTAAGAGGATTTGGGTTTAAGTCTTTTGTACGCCATTATACATGATTTTAATTGTTTATTATTTTAATAATAATATGCTTGATCATGATGGGTGATAATATAATCCTAGATTTATAGGAATTGTCATGAAATATGAATTGGTTGTGCATTTGTGTTGTAATTGCATGGTTGTGTGTTCGAACATTGGTAGACATGAATTAAGCTTCCTTTTTGCCAAAATTCTTTTTGGCATGAAGGTGAATGGTCAGACAAACCTTATGGCCATTAAACTTAATTAAATCATGATTAAAGAGACCATTGAGGGAAAGAGAGAGGGTTTTTCTGGCTGGCATCTGTGAGGGCTATAAGGAGAAAATTAATAAAGCATCAACTGTGCTAATTGAGTGAGAAGGAAGGCTGGTACGTGTGGTTGAGTGGAGGCAAGAAGGGAAATCATTGTGGAGCCAAATAAACACTCGAATTGTGTAAACATGAGCAAGGAAAACATGTTAGTGGAGCTGGACCACGTTAATTTCATGTTTTGGATTAACTGCATGATGTATAACATGATTATGTATGATTCTTCTCTGTCATTGCTTAATTTTCGTGTTTCTAAAAATTTTCTAAAAACTGTCTGGCGGGCCTTCAAAGCCGCTAGGCGACTCATGTCATTTATGTGCAAAATTCTGGGTTTCTATGGGGAACCGCCTGGTGACATGAAACTGCCCGCTAAGCGACACAAGCTTGGGCACCCTATTTTTGGGTTTTTGCATGCACGGCCTGGCGGTGATGAACACCCACAAGGCAACATGAGCAAGTTTTGTTTGATTGTGGTATTTTGAGGTACTGGGTTGATTCTAATCGGGAAAAATGGAGTCATAATTGTCAGTTGATTATGGTATGCTAATAACTGTGGGATTAAATTGTGATTGGTAGCTAATTGAAGGAATTAATGTGATCATTCTCTCAGATTTTGGAAATTGGGGGTTTAGAGGTTACGAGATTAAATTGATGTAGGAATCTCATGAAGGATTGCTATACTTGCATGTAAAATGATAACTCGACCTTTTGAGGAATATGATTGTATGATTTGATGGCGGAATTAGACCGGAGGGTGCGTTCTGGAATTGGGAATGGGTATTAGTAGGTACATAAGAATCTGGAATTTTTAGAAACTGAAGTGCCGCTTGTCAGGATGCAATCTACCACTAGGAGACATTGTAGAACTCGGCGTAGTGGGGCGTTTTGCGTGGAATGGACTTGAGTGGAACTATTGTAGGTTTGGAGGATATAAAAGAGAAATTAGGGAAAATATGTTATTATGGATTACCTCGGGTATTGGAAAGAAAGTATAATTAGAGAAATTGGATATGAATTGCAGAGTTGAGTATAAATGGGTGTTGATGTTCAGGTTGGGGCTGAGTTATAAAATGATGTAGTGGCTGGTCTAGGGTAATCATAAGCAGAATGATTATGTGCATATTTTTACTTTGTAAGAAAATTATTCTTATGTGTGTATAAAGGAGCCTATGGCATGTTAATGAGAAATGCAGCTAGTGATATAGACCTTGGAAAATGAAGGTGTTGTCATGACCATAACAAAAAGTAGAAAGTGGTTGGGAGAAAAATAGGTGTGTTGCTTAAATGTCTTAGTGGTTAAATGTTGAAATGAAATGGTTTAGAGTTGTAAAGATCCATACTTGTATATTAATATAGTTACTTTAGTACGAAGGATTGTATAAGTATTAGAGGGAAGAATTCTGTTGTGGCACTTTCAGGAATTGGAAAAAAATCAAGATGGAGTGGAGAAACAAATAAGTTTCACTGTACTGGTGTAGTGCTTGGCGGTGAGGTCAGAACTGTAACGTCCTAGCCGGAAATTACTTATAAAATAAATAAAAATAATATTTAACTGAATAACCTCATTTATTAAGAATAATTTCCCAAACGCGGGAAGAAATTTAAACTTAAAGTCCAACGCGCCAAATCAATTAATCATACATTGCGACAAAAAAAAACGAAATGTAATATAAGTGTCTATAAAATTTATTACATCAAATCCATATCATGACAAAATAAAATCAGTAAAACTCCCAAAGAGGTCCCCTCTCCGCCTCTATGTCTCAGTCTGTCCACCTGCATCAACATCTGCTCCCATGTAACAAGTTACATGATCATCACCACACACATACAGATAGGGTGAACTCATTTAAATAAAATCAAACAATATATTAATAAATACCACATTAACAAATTTACACTCGGGTTAGCACACTTCCCCTTTTCTTTTTCCTCCTTCATACCCAACACTTGCCTTTAGACGTCTATCATCTCTATACCCTTTAGGTGAGAACAAAGATCGATCTTCGCTGCATGAGTGTCTACTCGCCCCTCTGACTACAGGCCACCACCTGATAGTCCACACGTGGGAATAACCTTGCCACAACATCTCACCGTGACACCAAGTGGAGCTCCCCGAAACACACATAAAGTTTGTACCGCTACCACCTGGCGGGCACCACCGTCCCGCCAGGCGCCCTGCTCCACCGTCATTGCCTGGCGGAACCATCACCCGCCGCCAGGCGCGCTACTTTCGCTATGACCACTGTCACTGATTTATTTCCCATCCGCCTGGCGGCTCGCTCACGCCACCAGGTGCTATACCAGTAGCACAATGCTACTGGTTTTTGGCACTAAAACTGGTCCTAAATAATCCCAAAATATTCAACACATGAAATTACAACACAATATGATTTTCCAAACATAAACCTTTAACTAGATTACATCACATATATTCACAACACCCCCTATTTGCTCAACATCATGCATACATGCTCACAGTCTTTTGGTCATACCATTTACTGACTATAAGATTCATACCACAACAGTTTTCTTACCAACATAGTTCAACATATTATCACAAAACCACTTCAACTCATTGATTTAAAACATAGATACCACACATGCAATATCATTCAAATCAATCCTACCTTTATTGACATTTAACACATGGTACCAAACGTGCAATATCATTCATATCAATCCTACCCTTATTGAAATTTAACACATAGTCATAAACCTCCTATAATTTTCACTGTATACCAACATATACTCATTTATTTAACTCACTCTTCTTTTCCCTTTAATTACCCCTCATGCACCCTCCATATATAACCTGTGATAAAAGTTCATTTCTTCTTACTGTTTCCCCCATGAAATATACCCTCTATTTATCCCTCATACTACTCATGGCATACAATCATAGTCTGGAATTCAACAAGAACATCACCCAAACCCATGACACACCATTTCACAGATTCATACCCATCAATCCATATCTGTAGATCATATAATAATCTGATTTCGTAACACCATGTTAAATCACAAATTTATATCATGCACAATTGGTTCCAACCCTCAACATAACCCTAACCTCCCAATTTCATATCAAAACTAGTATCTTGTAGCAAAATCAACATATGCATAGTCTATTAACATCAAAATTCGTATTCGAGCATACAGACCTCACGACCACATCATAGGTATCTCAAAAACATAAAAAATGACCACAATAGTGAAATTGGGTTCGTGCCACCTGGCGATTCATCCTCTGCCACCAGGCGGTTCATCACTGACACCCAAAAACTGGGTCTGGTACTTGTGTCGCCTAGTGGTCACGTGTGACCCGCTAGGCGGTTTCTAGAAAAATTCCAGAAACCCAATTCCCCTTTGATTTTCACGTAAATTGCAGTCCCCATTCCCACATACATCACGATTCAGTCAACAATGAGTAAAAGAAAACATCAGACAATCAACAAGAACTCCCCTAACATGGTTCCCTCGCTTAGACTTGAAAATTGAAGCTTTTCCTTGGATCCCCGATGAACTCCCCTTGACCCTCCTCCAAACCAGTACCCTGGTTCCTCTTCAAGACTCGCGCTTCTCCTCTGTCAACTCCCTCCTCACTATTCTCAACTATTAACCTCAAGGATGCTCTCTCTCTCCCCCTTCATTCTTCCTTTTAATGACACTTTAATGGTGGTTAATCAAATAAAACGAAAAATACTTTACTTGGTTTTAATTGTCATTCAATTTGCCATTCTATTTGATTTTCCAGCACCCTTGACTGCTCCTCTAGCTAGGTTTCTCTCGCCCCTTCACATTCTTACCAAAACTAAAATTGATAAAATCCTCACTATTCTCAACTATTAACCTCAAGGATGCTCTCTCTCTCCCCCTTCATTCTTCCTTTTAATGACACTTTAATGGTGGTTAATCAAATAAAACGAAAAATACTTTACTTGGTTTTAATTGTCATTCAATTTGCCATTCTATTTGATTTTCCAGCACCCTTGACTGCTCCTCTAGCTAGGTTTCTCTCGCCCCTTCACATTCTTACCAAAACTAAAATTGATAAAAAGAAAGTCTATGGTCTTGTCCAAGCTAAGGTTTGAACCCATCACCACACAATTCAAATTCAAATGCACAACCAATCCAACCAAATCACATTTCATGATACAATTCATACTTCAAAGGTTATATCCTACTATCACGCTCCAATCACATTATCAGACCAAAATAATAAAATAAAATAGCACAAATGACATACACAGGACTTGAACCCAAGTCCTTTCACACAATAAAGTACTCTCAACCACTTGAGCTAGTACTTTTCCACGTCATGAAAGTTAACATTTAATGCCATAAAGGCTTTTCCTACCCGCATTTATTAAATAATTATTTATTTAATTATTTAAATTTCGTGGGTCTTATAGGAACCGCCAGGCGATTTACAATATCTCTGGTAGCGCGTGGCGCCTGCTGGCATGGATCATGTCACCAAGCGATAGTTGTAGGATAAGAGGCTCCAAAGATGCGTGGAGCTTGATAGGTTGTGGTGTCCGCTAGGCGGTCTGGAACCTAATTTCGCCTGGCAGTTCTAGAGCAGCGTGAGACGATAATGCAATAGTAGCATACTCATTTGATTTGAAGGTGCATGGTCTACAAGGCTTTGGTGATACCTTAAAGATTGACTTGTTGGAGTGTTCCTTGAGTTATGGCTTAGAATGTATCCCTTTAGTAGTGGCTCAGGATAAGGGTTAAACACGTGACATTCCTTGTGTTGTGGCTCAGAATGACATCTCTTGAGTCATCCCTCGAGATGGCGGATGAACAGGAGGAATCCTTGAGTTGTGGCTCAGATTGACAAGTGTTGCCGGTGTGAGTGTGCGAGTTGTGGGTTGTATGGATGGGTCCAAAAGATTGCCGACAAAGTGTGGTTCGTAAGAGGTTTCCCGCACGTGTTCTACAAGTTGTGGCTTGTAGGTGTGGCAGCAAGCGTATCTTGAGGTATTCATCTAAAGACGTAGAACATGGATAACATGGTGGCGACCATATGGTAGGAAATCAAAGGATAAAGTTCCTTTGACTTGTGTTTGCATATATTGACTGATATTTATATATATGTATATGTAGCTCACCTTATCTGTTTGTGATTGGCGATGGTCGTGTAATTCATTACACGGGAGCAGATGATGTTGTAGGTGGTACTGGTGAGGCATAGAGTCAGAGCATGGGCTATCTTGGGGAATTTTCTACAGAGTTTTATTGCATTATACATTTTAAGGATTTTGTAACCACTAATGTTATCAGACTTGAAAGTTGTATTTGATTTTATATTTTGTCAAATTTCTAAATAATTAGCAATGTAATAAAGCTTTAAATTTTCCCGCGTTTTAGGGAAAGAAGTTATAATAAATGCAGTTTGACTTTTATTTCGACCGTGATGTTACATTTGGTATTAGAGCTTTGTTTTCAAAAGATTTTTGGGATCTACGAGGAGTGAGCTTGTCATGTTTCGCTTACGAGAATGATTTTTTACTATTTTGATTGTTAAGAATTGTTTGTAGTCTTAACTTGAGTTGTGTAATTTGAATAGTTGAGAATGTGGCGTTCTTAGGCTATGACAAATAGGAGGAGGAGAAATACTGTTGGAGCTGATGAGATTACGAATGCAATCCATTGAATGATGGATGTTATGCAACCGATTGCAGCGTAACCTCGAGCCATGATTCCACCTACATAGCCAATGACTATGGAGGACTTCATTAGGCATAGGCCAGCCACATTCGCTGGCAAATCCACTCCTGATGAAGTAGATACCTGGTTTAGGGAGTGCGAGAAGATTTGTAGGGTGATCGACTGCACTGATGCACAAAAGCTCTCGTTCGTCACATTTCTCTTGGTGGCCGATGCAGAATATTGGTAGATGGGGATGCAGCAATTGATGCAGACCCGGGCAAAGGAGGTATCTTGGGCTAACTTCAGGATGCGATTCCTGGAGAAATACTTCCCTAACAGCGCCAAACATGAGAGGGAATCGAATTCCTCACTTTCTAGCAGGGGAACCTGATTGTGCAGACATACACATACAAGTTTGAGTATCTAGTGAGATTCTACTCGTCAGTTCTCACAGAGGAGTGGAGGTGCCAAAAGTTTGAGGGCGGACTTAAACATGAGTTGCGCAGGTTCTTGGTACCACTCTGGATCAGGGAGTTCCAAGTTTTGGTCGAGTAGGGCAAAACAGTGGAGTAGCTAGAAATGAGGCCCAACAGAGTGGCATGACTGCAGAAGGCCACTATAGACTCCAGACAACAAAAAAAACCTTATAGCAGACTAAGTTTTTCAACTAGGAAGTTGTAGTGCTATAATTGTGGTGGAGAGCATCTTAGGAGGAATTGCCCAAAACCCTCAAGCAGCTCTAGAGGAGACACTAGCATTGGCAAGTGCTACGTGTGTGAGTAGACATGACACTTTGCCCAACAGAAAACCAACTGGTGGAGCTTCGACAAAGAAGCCATTATGAGAGCGACCTAGAGCAGCATGACGAGTGTATGCCTTGACCAACACCGAGGTGACTCAGTCAGGTAATTTGGTGCAAACCACTTTTTATTTACTTAATCACGAGGTTGTTGTATTGTTTGATTCAGGGGTCACTCACTCATTCGTATCCAATGAGTGTGTGAGATGGCTCGAATTAGTGATGCATGACTGGGGGTGCGAGCTGATAGTCGGGACACCAACATTTGGATAGGTATCCACCAACTCTGTTTGTGTGGGATGCCCAATAGAAGTGGCCGGTCATAGATTCAAAGTGAATCTTATATGCTTGCTGATGTGATTCTGGGGATGGACTAATTGTCAGGAAATCATATAGTCATTGATTGTGGACGAGGTAGAGTGGTGTTCCAAGAGATAAAAGGGATTGAGTTGATCTCAACTCACAAAGCTTTGAAGGAGATGGAAGATGGATCTATTTGTTGAATGATAGTGGCTTAGGCAGAAAAGAAGAGCACGACTGAGCAAATTAGAAGTATTCTAGTGGTAGATGAGTATGCCGACGTCTTCCCAAATGAAGTCTCGGGATTACCGCTAAGTAGGGATGTGGATTTCACCTTTGTTCTCATCCTTGGAGCTGGCCTAGTATCTATGGCACCGTACCGAATGGCACCGACAAGGTTAGCCGAACTGAAGAAGCATATGAGGATCTGCTAGAGAAGAAATTCATCAGACTAAGTGCGTCACTGTGGGGAGCACCTATGTTACTGGTGAAGAAGAAGGACGACAACTCCAGACTTTGTGTAGATTACCATCAGCTGAACAAGTTGACCATCAAGAATAAGTACCTACTGCCGTGAATTGATGATTTGTTGGATCAGTTGAAAGGAGCAACGATGTTCTCTAAGATTGACTTGAGGTCTGGATATCATAAGATCTTGGTCAAACCGAAGGACGTGCAGAAAACATTTTTCAGGTCATGCTATGGACACTACGAGTATGTGGTGATGCCATTTGAGTTGACGAATGCTCCTGCAATATTTATGGACTACATGAACAAAATTTTCTGACCGTATCTAGATCAATTCGTTGTGGTGTTCATGGACGATATTCTTATTTATTCAAAGGATTGGGAAGAGCATGCAAATCATCTGAGAGTGGTGCTAGCACTATTTAGAGAGCATGAGTTGTATGGAAAGCTATCTAAATGTGAGTTTTGGCTGGAAGAGGTGCAATTCCTGGTTCATGTATCAACCCAAGGGATAGTAGTGGACCCAGCGAAGATTGAGACGGTGGTGAACTGGGAGAGGCCACAAATTGTTACTGAGATGTGGAGATTCTTGGGTTTAGCAGGCTATTACAGGAGGGTAGTGGAAGGTTTTTCCAAGATAGTGAGTCCATTGACACAACTCACCAGGAAGGACCAACCTTTCTCTTGGATAGTCGAGTGTGAGACCTATTTTGAGGATATGAAGAGAAAGTTGACAAACACACTAGTGTTGGCTATTCCAAACACGACTAAAATGTTTGAAGTGTACTATGACTATGACACTTCCTAATATATTGGACAACACCTGTGTACACACAACTTATAATTAATAATTATTTATTATTAGTAACTAACTATTGATTATTAAATTGTTAAATTATTTTTGTCAACAATAACTTGTTACAAAATTTATTTTACATGTTTAATCGAAAATTCATACATATACGTGTCTATAGAAAAAAAACTATTTAATTTTTCTTATTTTAGATTTAAATGTATGATTTGTCTTTCATATGTTAAGGATATTTTTGTTATCATATAATTACAATACTGATAAATATAAAATTTGTGACTACTTATATATTATTTGTGACTACTTATATATGATTTGTGACAAGTTTTTAATTTATCATAACAATTTTGTTAAAAGTGATATATCATAGTATTTTTAATAAAAAATTTATGAAATGTATCTATAGAAAAAAAATTAGCTTTTCTTATTTTAAATTTGAATGTCCATTTTATCTTTCATATGTTAAGTATATTTTTGTCAACATACAATTACAATAGTGATAACAATTTTTTTTTTATTATTAGTGGCAATTTTTAATTTATCACAACAATTTTATTAAAAGTGATAAAATAAATGTGTCTGTATTATACCACGTGGATAGAGCCAGAAACAATAAGTACTCGACCCTAGCCGCCAACTCATAAGCTTTGCTTAAGTCACATTGCATATAAAACTAATACATTATAACGACTAAACTTAAATATCGACATAAACTATCTACTCTGAACTTGTGAAATAATAGCCAAACACACAAAATCGATCCATAATTCTTGTACTTGGGACCTGAGTAGGCCCACATAAGCCCAAAAGAGACCCATTAAGCCCAAATAAAGATCCAACCCATTAACCATATATTCTGTAATTAATATTCTATAAATGCAAGTGGACCCCAACAATTAAAGGTACGCAATTCATTAATTTCAAAAATTGGGATTTGACTTTTGAGAGCTCTCGCTGACTTGATTGTCAGAGTCCTTTATGTAGGTAACCACCCAAATGTTCAAATCCAGCAACAAGGCATGAAGACGTATTCTACAGGACCGAGGAGTATCCATATCAGGAAATCGATGATTGGGTAAGAGATAATTCATGGTCCCTAATATCTTATCATTGTTTCTGCAGGAATAATGGGCGCCTATTATAGGGCCTGAGTTAGCATCTTACTAAAACAATGTGAGAACCTGGGAAGATGGTTTCAACATGTAGCAGAGCTGATGTCTCAAAGGAGCCGAAAACAAGGCCGAAGGAGGTTGTAACAAACCAGTTGGACTTGGCTGCCATCTTGGAATGGCAGGCCAAAATGCAGTAAGAGTTCACCGACTTCAAAAAGCGCAACGTTGATGAGATGGAGGCACTGAGACAGGAGAATACACGGCTAAAAGGAGGATAGAGGCAGATGCCACCCAAAGGACAAAGAAAAGGATGACTCCAAAACCCTTGTATGTCACCCAATTGAGGAAGAAAGTGAGTACAACCCTACCCCCACACCTTCACCACGACCCACCACATAACCACCCTCCCTGCCACTATACACCCATCCTCCCCACTACCCATATCTCTCCACATCATCACACCACAACCTTCCCAACCATCATTCAACAACCCATACCAGCACATCTGCACAAATGCCAACATCCTTTCATTGGCATCAGCATAGAGACCCCTCTCCCCAGCTAATGGGAAGCCTTTACACTGGATCGCTATGCCGAGACATAGACCCCGTCGAGCATGTTCACTCCTGGGAAAGGGGCAAGTCAAGTTCCTTATTATAGGGATTGATTACTTCACAAAATGGACCGAAGCTCAATCATTAACCACCATCACAACACAACATGTTTAGAAGTTTGTCTAGAAAAACATAATATGCCAATACGGGGTACCACACACAATCATAACCGATAATGGACGATAATTCATAGACAAGGAGTTAGTCAAGTTCAATACTAGCCTAGGGATCAAACATATCACTAGTTCAGTAGAGCATCTGCAAACCAATGGACAGGAAGAGGCCGCTAACAAAGTAATATTGATTGAGCTGTGTAAAAGACTAGACGAAGCAAAGGGAAAATGGCTAGAAGAATTGTTTGAAATGTTGTAGGCATATAGATGTACCCCGTAGTCCGCCACCAACGAATCTCCCTTTAGCTTGGTATACAGAATGGAAGCTATGATAGAAGTCGAGATCTGGGAACCCTCCTTAAGAATACAGATGTATGTCGACAACACAAATCAGCATAGTCTAAGCACCAGCCTTGAATTGCTAACAAAACTACGTGAAAAGGCGCAGATCAAAAACATGGTGGCAAAATAGAGAGCGTCAAGAAAATACAATTCCAAGCTTCAACCACGAGTATTTGTGAAAAGAGACTTGGTATGGAGCATGGCTAGTAGCACGAGGAAGAAAGACGACAAGTTTTCGGCTAATTGGGATGGTCTGTACAAAGTACGCGAGGAAGTAGGTGGAGGCACCTACAAGTTGGAGTAGCTATTAAGAGAGGTGACACCTAACACGTGGAATGTATCTCACCTCAAGTTTTATTTTAGCTAAGAAATCCGAGATTGTAAAAAGTCAGACAAATTGTAACCCTTGGTATACTCTTTTTCCTCTCCCGACATTTTCCTCGAAGGAGGGTTTTAGCCGGGGAGTTTTCAACGAGGCACCCAAAATGATCAATAAAACAAGGGTTCTTTGCAAACTTATCTTATATTTTAAGTTCCCTCCCACTTACTGAAGTAAGCGGTCTAGATCGAACACTTCATCGCTAAATAAAAAATTCTTATGTCCCCCCCGCTTACTGAATTAAGCAGCCTGGTTTGAACACACTCTCGTTAAAATAAAGTTCCCTCCCACTTACTTTAGTAAGCGACCCAGGTCAAACACTTTCTCGCTAAAGAAAAACTCATGTTCTCTCCCACTTACCAAAATAAGCGGTCTGGGTCGAACACATGCCATACCTAATCCCCTAACTAAACAACATATGATCGCAATTCACACAAAAATTCTACTACAAGTAAAATAATCGCAAACAAAATATCATTGTAGAAATTTTAACCAAAGCAGATGGTAATAAGAGCAATTGAAAATAGGTGATATCCCACAATATACACGTAAATACATAAAAACAACCAATATATTCAAGAAAGTAGCGCAAGTAAGCAATGATGTTTGTAAAGTAATACGTGTGCAAATTATTACAAACTTAGGCTCAAAAGCAAGAATATGATCAAAATAAAACTAATCAATAGCAGGATCAATCTCCGCTTGCATATTAACATCTTCCTCAGTTGCAAGGCTTTTTAAATCTTTGAGTTCACTCTCGATGTCGACATATTTCTCCTTAACTCCTTATTGTCTTCCTCTAAATCTTTTATTCTTTCGTTCATCTTTTTCTTTGAATCCAGACACCTAAATTTCCAGAAGCCAAGACGTTTTCTCTCAGCCGCCCATTCCTCTCGCTCCTTTTCCCAAGCCGCCTTCTCCTCTTCATGCTTGGCGGCTTGATTTTTCAATGCCTCTTGAGTCTCTTCCACCTTGGCCTTGCCTCATTCCCTCAATTCCCTCTGTAGAAGGGTACCCCCCCTACGACCCAAAATCAATGCCTTGCTGTTGAACTTCAACATGGCTTTTATCATTGCAAAGGAATAGAAATATCACGCCGCACTATTGTCTCCGACAACACTATCAAACAAGCCTCAGACTTTTTCGTCCTAGATGTAGACCCCGATCCTAGGAGTTTGACCCTAACCTTCTTCAAGTCTTTTCGAACCCCCCTTTGAACATGAATATATGCCTTTCTTTTGCACCCACCATGGACCCGAACCTCAACCAATGGTTCTTCCAAGTTGGGAACTTCAGTATTCCCGCATTTCTGGCCTTTTCAGCATGCTCGCTACACATAGTCCTGAATAGGTTCAGCTTCTTCTTCCCCAATAGCCATATGACCTACAAAATGAAAGTAAACGATTATCTCTTGCATTAAGCAAAGAAGAAGAAATAAAAAAAAATGATACCTTCCAAATCAACAAGCGGGTGCACGGATAAATAAACTCTAACTACGCCCTTAGTGGGCAGTTTATTGCTAAATTTTCCCAAGACTTCCACCATTTATCTGTCATCTGCCAATAACTCCCCCTTTTTCATATCCTTATATTACCAAGGGTTGTCTGTCCAACTAAAAGGGAACTTGGTACTCCCCTCCTCATTATAAAAATGCGAACGACCCATATATTTCACGACAACTTTAAAGAAGCCGTCCTTGAAATGTTTGAAAGACTGTGAAAAAGCGTCCAACATACTTATCCCTGGCCAACTCACCACCGATAACCAAGTAACCAGATCTTTTGGATGAGTACCATAAAAATAGAAGAAACACTATGGAGAAGGTTGCAGATGTAGCGACCGACATAGCACTCGAAACACCTGTGTATAACCTAGATGTTCAGATGCAGTTGGGTGGGTACGACGTTCAATAGCCGTAATATCCCCATGGTAAAATCATTAAAGGGAAGTCGCATGTGCAATTATGAAAAATGACACATGTATACATAGAAAAACCCCTATTTAGCACCTTCCTGATTGTGGCAAACACACACAACGACACTCACCCGCTCTAACGATACAATGTTTGGAGAAGTACCCCTCTCAAAAGCAGGGATGCACTTCAACCACATATTGAGTAACCATGACCATCTAAATAGGGAATATTGAGTCCTCACATCCACAACCACCCACTCGTATCTAGTCTTAGCCGACAAGTTATTCTCTACTACCTCTTCGGGAGGATCCTCCCTAATATCAGGAATAACCTCCATTTGACTCCTCTCTCCCTAGACAGAAAATCGCTTCCTTCACTCCCTGACTCCCTACTCCTACTATATGCGAGAAAGTTGACGGCACAAAGAAGAAGTAAATATATCAGATAACACTCAACCACGAACGATGCAAATTTCTCAAAAGCAAGAAAATGAGACAATGTGCATGAGTTCTTTCTCAAAGTCTATTTATAACACAAACCTCAAACCCAAAACATTTTTCCCGCTCAATAGGTACTCAAGAAATGAAGCATCACAATTAATGATGATTGTATAGCTTTCACTGACGTGACCCCTAACATTTTGGGTTTCTTCACCTGCTATGTCATCTCTAACAAGTCTGACCGCCTAGCATCATGAACTGGCCGCCATGCAACGCATGCTTGTTCACCTAGTTTATGGGTTTCTGTATGAACCATCTAGCGGCGATGAACACTAACTAGACGACACGAGTCAAATTTGACTCAATTTTGGGTGTTTTGAGGTTTCGTGGTTGTTTATAATTGGGGAAGAAGAGAGCTTCATCTATAACTTGATTGTCGTATACTAGAAATTGTTGAATTATGATATTAATTGAAGTTGATTTGAGAAAGTGGTATGAACGTTTTTGTAGGATTTGGAAAATTGTGGTTTTAATGTTATGAGAATACTTGGTGTTTGAATTGCACTAGAACATTTTAAATAATGTGATTTAGGTTGTGAAATGGTATAAATGGAAGTGGAATCACATGCAAAGTTGTTGAAATAGACAAAGAAAGGAAATAGGGAATTTGGGTTCTTGTAGGTGCAGGGAGAAATTCTAGGTTTTCAAGAATTTGGATGCATCGCTTGGCGGTGAGCTATGTGCCGCCAGGCACCAGTGTAGAGAAAGTGACTTTGTGGGGTTGTGAGGAGAAATGATGAGTCTGGAATCCTATGAGTTAAGTTAATGATGAATTGGGAAATTATCTGGACAATGGGTTAGGATGATAATAAATGTAAAAAGTAATAATATTAATGACTTTTAGGGTTAAATTGTGAGTTGGAGGGTTGGTGGTATTATAATCATTGTAGGTCAGATTAGTCACGCTAAGGATTGGATGGAAATTGTGAGCATAATTACTGGAATTGGGAGTGAGAGTCTTTATAGGTATGTTTGTTCAATGATGAAGTTCACATATTTGTTATGTTATAAATGTAAATGGTATAAGAGTCTTGTTAATGATTAGGCAGTGAGGTGGTGGAGATGAACATGGATCCTAGTGGGTGGTGGAATACTGACTTAGAGAGTTAATAGGTATACAAGTTATGATGGATGATACATAAGAAGGTGAGGTAATCTTAATGTGTGATTGAGTGCTTAAACCAGTAGTGCATGAGTACTGGTGTAGCGCTTGGCGGTCAAGTCTTAACCGCCAGGTGATAGCTACAATTATAGTGGCACTGGGAGTGCGTGGCACCTGGTGACGAGGTTCGTTCTCCTAGGCGATACCTGTAGAATCAAAGGATTTAGAGGCGCGTGGCGCTTAACTATTTGTGACATCCGCCGGGCGTTCTAGAACTAAATTTTGCCTGGCTGCTCTAGAGCAACGCGAGAGGATAATGCAGGGACAAAATATTTGTATGCTTTGGATATGCGTGGTCTACAAGTCTTTGGATGTGCGTGGTCGACTTGCTGGAGTGTTCCTTGAGTTGTGCCTTGGAATAGAGGGTAAACATGTGGCATTCCTTGAGTTGTGGCTTGTAATGGCATCCCTTTAGTTGTGGCTCGGGATGGCGGATGAACATGAGCATTCCTTGAGTTGTGGCTCGGATTGACGAGTGTTGCCCGTGTGAGTGTACGAGTTGTGGCTCGTACGGATGGGTCCAAAATGATTGCCCTCTTTGACGTTGGTTGGCAGTTTGGTAGTCTTGGGACATATACGAACTATTGTTTGTATTAGGAACTCCACCTGGCGTTACGGAGTGTGATTCATAGTAGGTTTCCCGCGCGTGTTCTACAAGTTGTGGCTTGTAGGTGTGGCAATAAAGGTGATCTTGAGATTACCATCCAAAGATGTAAACATGGATAACATGGTGGTGCCCATATGGTATGGAATCAAAGGATAAAGTTCTTTTGATGAGTGCATGCATATATCTATTCAAATTGTTATATATTTATCTATTAGCTCACCTTATCTGCTTGTGTTTGGTGATAATCGTGTAATGCGTTACACGAGATCAGATGATGTTATAGGTGGTACTAGTGAGGCATAGAGCTAGAGCAGGGCTAGCTTGGGGTATCTTTTTATAGAGTTTTATTGCTTTATGGATTTTAAAGAATTTGTTAACATTTATGTTATCATACTTGACTTTTGTAGTTGACATTTCTATTTTTGGTGGATTTTAAATTATTGACTTGTTAATACATGTTATCATTTTCCCTCATTTTTGGGAAAAGGCAGAGTAATTAATTCGTATTTATTTTCGATTTTATTTATTTTATTTTAAGTTAGTAATATCCAACTAGGATGTTACAACAACTTTCAAAAATTAAATAATCTAATCAAATTTTTATAAAGAACTATGTGATCCGTGATTCTTCGTTGTGAATGGAGATAGGTAGGAGCAGGGTAAGTCCTCGTTAGGTTCACTTACCTATTGAATTTGAAACAACATTTTAAAACAAATTCTATCCCAAAAACAACAAAGACAAACTATATCTAACTAATGAAAAATGTTAGCAAACCTAAAATTCTAAAAACACCAAAACAAAATTAAAATTGCACCAAAATAGAATTAAAAACTAAACTAAAATAGAAAAAAGAAAATTCATACCTGCAACAACCAAACCCTGAAGCTGCCAGTGAGGGCAACAAAGGCCATCACCACCCTTAGGAAACAACACACCGCAAAATTCAGATGAACCTTGCAGGGAGTTCTTCTGGCTACAAGTCATTCAACACCAAATCAAACAATGCCTATCATTTTGACTTTTGAGTAATAAAACACAAAGTAGAAACAAAGAAGGTATTTTTTGTACAAAATATTCTAAAATGATGCAATAATGGTAATGAAACCATGCAAAATAGCCCAACACAAATCACACACTTATCTCAATTTTTTAAACGTTTAATGAGGATTTTCAAAGAATTGAGTGTGTGAGGTTTATAATGGGGTATGAATAAGAAGAAATGTAAAGAAACATGCCATGAATGTTTTCCAGGTCCTAAGTTGTCCTAATTTTATGCCTAAATGCAAAATCAGAAATTGTTTGATAAAATGCCTCAATGAAACCCTAGGTTTGACCAAGTGTTTGATGAAATGCTTGAATAAATTAACATAAGAATTATGTAATGAAAATGGCCTAAAAATGTTTATATATGATAAACTACACTAAATGAATGCTCAAACTAAATTAAAAACTCAAAAATCACAAAATCACTAGTTAATCCAACTTGGACAACACATGCTTCAAAATTACATTTACTTACAAATGGTGGGCTTAATGCAATGCTCATTATCTAGACATGTTTCTATATGCATGAGAGTATGAATGTACTGAAGAAAGTGAATTAAAGATGTTGGAATCACAAAAACCACCTCTTAAACCCAACTTGGAAACAAACTAGTTAAGAGTAAAGGAGGAGGCATGCGTGGCACAGTAACACCCTGCCCTCCACCAACCCTTACAACATGTATTGTCTCTATTTTCTCTTCGTTCCTTTCTTTCTTCCTTTTCTTTAAACTCTTCGTTCTTCACTATGAAAGTTTTGGATATTCAATTATAGTGTATTGCTTCCTATGAATTATATCTTCTTTCCTTTTTAGCCAATGAACAATTTGAAATACTTCCTTTTTCGGATGATTAGATATGTAATCAACGTTCTGGATATTCTTCAAATATATCTTCAATAATATCTTCAATTATAAATTGTTTCAATATTCTATCTTCAATCAGAATCTCTTTAGGATATGTTAAGACTTGTTGTGCAATTCTCATTATCAATAGAAAATTTTGAATCCACACACTTTTTAGTTTATTTTGTACATTTAGACCCATAATTGAAAAAATATGCATAACTAGCTAGGTTTTCTTATTTGAGAATTCTAGTTTGAATAGTGATTTTGTGAGTGCATGATTGTTGGACAATTTTGAGCATTTTCATTGCATATTTCAGTGTTTTAAAACTTGTTCAAGGCATTCATAGCGCATGAGTCTCAATTCTCATCTTCATATGCATGATTTCAGCCATTCTTAGAACCTAGTTTACACTCATTTAGAAGCAAATATGCATTTTTTGAATACTCAAAAAAACAATTCAGGCATTTATGTGTTTTAAGAGTCAGTTTGTATCATGTTATAAATGCTCAAAAGATAAAAATATCATCCCATGCATAGAAAATTAGAGAACCGAAAAATTTGGATAACCATGGGTTGCTAGACTTGGCTAGTTTTTACCAATTTTAGTTTAACTAATAAAATTAAGTTTCCATCATATTTAATCGGGTTTAGGTAGTTCATTTGCATACCTATGCATATAGAAATATGGGTAGGTCAATAACATTAATGGCTAGCTCCTATATGCAAAAGCAATCTCAGAATTACAAGCAGAAAAGTTCACTAGTTCAGAGTATGGAAAATACTATAGCCCTTTCAAACCAATCATGCATAATGACCGATGCAAAATTGGGATGTAATCAACCTGATAAGTGCAGTACAGAATGCATGAGAACATATTTTAGCACAAGTCAAAGTGAGAATGGTGGTGGCTATTTAAGTGCACAGAATTAGTGTATGCTTGAGAAGTATAGCAACTACAGAAGAACAGAAACAATTCATTGGTGGTTTAGTGAAGTGGTGCATAAGAAAGTTTAGAAATGCAGAATATCACTATAAAATAGGACCTGGCCATGAAAAATCCATTCTAAGCTAATATGATGCAAGAATTTAAGGCCTAAAGTTTGAACTAGACATTGCAAGATGCAAATGAATCACTATATGCTTGTATTAAACATGTATTCGTCCAATAATGGTATCAACACCACTAACCAGGAGATGTAACTCTGTTATGACATGTTTTTACATGAATTTTAAATGCACTAACCCCTCCAAGTAAACCATGAATCAAATGGTTGAAGCATCACTTCAAATGCGAGATTCTAGTGAGAATACAATATGAATTAGATAGAATGCTATGTGACACAAGCAAAAGTAAACACATATGAGCACATTCAAACAATGCATCAATCAACTTAATGGAACAAAACTCATTAATCAATTTGAGCTCGAGAGAGAAAGGGAAAATTAGTCAAACCTAACAATGCCTCAGGTCTTTCATAAACAACCCACAATAATGTAGCTTCAACGCCTATAATTGCTAAACCAATCCAACCTATGTGATACCCCTTACCAATCAAAGAAAGAACAGGAGTGAGAAAAGTGGAGGGATAAACAAATCAATGAATGACAATGGCCAATGAGACTTACCACTACGACAGTGAGATCGCCACACGTATAGAGATTGGATTGATCCCTCAACCCACGAACAAGATGAGGGATTAAACGTCAGGGCATGAACGTGATGGCAAACTCACGGTGGTTGTGCGACAATGAACGTCAGGTCACAACTAACGTGTTTTAGGTTAGATTTTCGTAGCGCAGGGTCAACAGTTGTTTCGCGATTTGGGGGAAACTGAAATTGGTGGAGGGGAAAGTGAAATGTAATTTGCATTTCATTGAGAACTTTACCGAAGAATTTTATTCGTCGGTAACTATGACATTTCCATCAATAAATAAGTAACTATCAAACATATGACATTACCGACGAATCATTCCATTGGTAAATAAACCAAGAATATTCGTTGATAAATCTATCAAAAAGTAATAATTACTGATGGATCTGTAACAGATATGTATTTGTCGGCACATATCCATCGGTAAACAATGAATTTCTTGTGGTGATCCTTTATTTCCATATTCTATCTTCAAGCAAAATCTCTTCAGAATATGTTGAGACTTGTTGCGTAGTTCTCATTATCATCTTGATCATCAATCTTCAACGTTCATATTTGTTTGATCACTTTACCAATGATCTTGTTCACCTTGTGATTGGATATAATTCTTTCACACCTTTCTAAACTTGATTTGCATGACCAGTATGGAACATGTTAAGTCCTTGTACTCTTGAATCGTCTAGTCATCCTTCTAGAGTGAAAGTTCTCATGTAATAGGTGTTTCAATATTTATGCTTCATGAGTTGAATTTGACTCGTTTGATGGATACTCGTCTGATAGGTGTTTTCGTCTTTTATCTCCTTGACTCGTCTAGTTGCTTTATCTCGTCAAGAAGATAGTCGTCTAATGCCTTTGTGTGCTGGAATTGACTCGTATAACATCACATTGATGGATGCTCGTCTAATGTTTTTGTATGCTAGTGTTGACTCGTCTAACATCTTGTTGACTCATCCAATAAATACTCATCAATATCCTTTGTGTGCCTTTTGCATTGGCTTGTCTAGCGCATTGTATTGACTTGTTCCATTACTTCTAACTCATCTAATTCATTTTCTTTACACATTTGCTTGTCTACCTTGACTTGTATGATGCTTCTTTGACTCATCTACTCCCTTGTACTAGTTTAGTGGTTTACTGTTGTAGGTTGACTTGTATTGTCAATATAGTCATCTAATGTTCCATCTGGCTCTTGTACTGTTTAAATCGTCTGGTCCTATTATATTCTGACTTGTTGTCTTGAGTCATCTAATGCATTCCACTTTATCGAAGTTGTCTAAGACTTGTATAGAACTTGATTTGTTTGATGTCTGATCCAACATTCATCTTGTCTATCCAGTGTTTTCAAATCAACTCGTCCAAAAGAGTGTGAGGAAGATAACATTAAAAAAAAATTTCAATAATTTCAATAAGATGACTATTTTCACTTTCAACTAGTGGTTGAATTATTATGAAGATACCAAATTTAATATATTTAATAAAACATATTAAATTTCAAAAATTTGTAAAATTGATTAGATAAATCTTCAATAACATTATCATTATCAAAAACACGTATACATGTACCGAATTTTGTTTTGATTTCGTTTGAAAGATTTAACTTTAAATAAAGAAGACACCGGTGTAAAACTATTGTAATATATGTCACCTACATGTTACTCGAGATGCTTCTCACCTATCTTACGCTTTTTTTACGCTTTTTTATTTTCAAGTCAAGCTGGAATAAAAGGTATTTCTTATTTTCTTATCACGTGACAAAAAATAAATAAAGCATTAGTTTTTCCGTTGTGTAGCAACTTGTTACCTCATATATTAAGATTGAATCTGAAATCTATTCCATCATAGTCTTCCATACTAAAATCGTTATCGGAAACTGACACACACAACTCTTGACAAAGCCAAGAAACACCCGAAGAAATGCAGAGTGTGTACTGGATGGAGTTCGCAGCACGACAAGGAGACGTAAACAGCCTCTACGAAATCATTGAAAATGATCCATGTGTTTTAGAAGCAATAGATTCAATACCATTTGTTGAATCTCCCTTGCATGTTGCTGCACGTGCAGGGCAGGTTCAGTTTGCCGCGGAGATCATGACACTAAAACCTTCATTTGCTTGGAAGTTCAATCCCCAAGGACTGAGACCGATCCACCTTGCTCTCGAAAATGGCGACACCACAATGATCCTTCACCTTATAAAGATGGACAAAGAACTCGTTCGAGCCAAAAGGAGAGAGGGTCTCACTCTTTTGCATTTGGCAAGTGAATCCGGAGACATAGACCTTTTAACTGAGCTTCTCAAAGCTTGCCCAGATTCCGTAAAAGATTTGACCGTTAGAAACGAGACCGCACTGCATTTTGCTGTTATGTACCGGAGGTTAGATGCTCTTAGGTTCTTACTTAGATGGCTCAAGACAAATACGGTTAAGTTTCAAGACATTCTGAATCAGAAAGACGTGGATGGCAACACCATTTTACACATTGCAGCAACAAACAATGACACGGAGGTATCATTTAAATCTGTCTCTCACTTTAGTATTTATAGTATTGATTTAATATCAGGGTATAGATAGATAATTAAAGAGACTTATAACTATTCTGTGTGAACAATCTTCTAGTGAGAGATCCCGAAAAGTTTGGTAATGGAAATAAATATAAATAAAGATAAAACTACATATTTGTAAACTTTATAAAATATTAAATTTTTTAGTATCTTTCTATAAAAAGGTTTAAATATTTATCTTTAATATAAAATTCTTTAACTATTACAATAAATAAATATATATATATATATATATATATATATATATATATATATATATATATATATTATCGATAGTATTTCAGTTTAAATTCGTAAACAACCAAAATGACATTTTCTTTTCGGAGAAAATTATCTATATTATACTTAAACGAAGAAGATTAACCTATTATACTTAAACAGACTATCAATTGTAAAATATGTAATTAAAGTATTTCCTAATGGGATAAACAAAAAAGAAATAGTTTGGTAGATCTAGTCCGGTGTTTTAAATGTTTCTCAACAAATGCTTTAAAATACCAAGTTGCATGTGTTGGAAGCTCATAGATGGAACGGCGGACCTTAAAAAAGTAAAAATTTTATTGAGTGTCAAATTTACTTTTTATAAATGTGTGTAAATTTGAAAGAGTTAAAAAAATTAATAAAATTTAGAAAAAAAAATACTTTTATTTACAATTAGGACCAAAGCTCCCCTATTTAACAATAAAACTCCGATGTAGACAATAAACTCTTTATTATAAAAAAATTTGATTTACCCTCTTGTTGTATTTTTCATACAATGAACAATACAATTTATAAACTTATAATTTTCTAATCGTTGTACTCCAAAACAGACAAAAATGACTATTAACGACAAATTCATTAACTATTTAGACTCTAAAGATTTGTACATTAACTACTCACAACGACTAATTATCTACAAATGGCTCATACATTTAAGTTTATTAAAATCCTAACAAAACTCCCTCATAAACTTAAATGTTTCTTTTATTCTTTATCTCCATTCTTTTATTCTTCATATCGACTTCCCAATTATAATAACTCTTTCACACTGTACTTGCTCCTTTCATAAATAGTCGGGTTCTTTGCTTTCTTCATGGTCGACTTGTCTCTAACCGGATTCTCTTCAATAGGTCCAGCTCCTTTTGAGAGATCAGACCCTCAATCATATCTATATCCTCATCCATTACAAGTCGTCACTTCTCCTCTTGCACCTTTAGTGCAGTTCTCATATCCTTCTCAACTTGGAATTGTTCTTGCAGTCTTGAAACATCTTGTTCAAGTTCCAAACATTGCTTATACAAAGCCTTCTTTCTTCTCTCTAAAATTTCTTGTAACTCATTGTCTCTAACTTCCTTTTCAATTTTAGGTTGCTAATCACCTTTTGCAAGCTCGAACTTTTGAATAACAAGCTCGTCTTTACATGCTCCACTATGATAACTAGGCTCCCCATGAAGCTTTTCGAGATGTTCACTTGGTCCATTAAAATATTCAGAATATCCTAATTCCCTATCGAGTTATCCGAACTTCCCACTGAGCTAACTAAGTTGTTCAGTTGCTCCATCGTGCTACTCAAGCTTTTCATATGTTCCACCACATTGTTTGGGCTATCTGCATATCTTACCGACCTCTCAAACCTACTTGGTTGTCTAGTCGACCTCTCCTCGTTACTTGATTGTCTCGTCGAGTTCTCCTTGCTACTTGACTATCTTGCCAAAATCTCCATTCTACTCAACTGTCTTATCAAGTTCTTCTCTCGCTTGTGCTCGACCTCCAAGCTACATTCCACCATGAACTTTGCTTCTTCTTCAACATCTTCTATGAGTTTGATTGTCTTTTCTCTTCCATTTTGAGACCGAAAATCTTTGTCAAAATGTCTACCCTTTCCACAACTAACACTTGTCTAAATAATAGTCCTTTGCATAATTGCCACATGTGCCACACTTAAAACACTCAACATTTGACTTGCTTGATCGACCTCCACTCTGTGGACCTCGTTCTCTTCCATGAAAATTTTGTTGATTAGATTTTTCTATCTCTTCTTCTTGTCCCCGACTTCTACCCCTAGAATCGCTTCATATACCTCCTCGGTATTATCCTTTGCCTTGAGTGTTTCGATCATCTCCTTACATTTGGAGTAGTTGATGAAATGGCTTCACCTTCTTCTTCCTCCACTGGTCATGTGCCTCAAGGGACCAACAAGGTCTTCCACCATGAGTGTTGACAAGTCCTTGGACTTTTCAATCGTGCAGACCATGTTCTCAAAGTCATCAGCCAACGACCTCAAGATCTTTTCCATAATTGGCTAGAAAAAATGTCTCTCAATTTCTGTTAAGTTGATTCGCAACAATTTCAACCCAAGTTATGTACTCAGTTACCCGTTTAATCTCTTTCATCTTCATACTCTCAAACTCTCCCCTTAGTGTTTGAAGTTGGACCTGCTTCATTCGGTTATCCCCCTTATATGCCTTCTCTAATATATTTCACACTTCTTTTGAACATTTGTCACTTGCAATCTTCTCCAAGTCAGACTCGTCCACAACTTGGTACATGATGTACAAAGTTGCCTTGTCTTTCACACGTGCTTCTTTCAACGCTTTCAATTGGACATTTGACCAATTCTTGTTGTTAGTTGATTCTTCAAAACCATTTTCAACCACCTTCCAAGTTTCTTGGGAAAAAAGACTCTTCATTTTAAGACTCCAATTGTCATAGTTGGCCTCCTTTGTCAACTTGGGCATGGGTACACTATTTGTAAGATCGACCATCTCACTCTCTTTTTCTAACACTCAAGTTTTCTCTAGCTCTCTTTTTTTAGTCAAACACTCAAGCTAATTGACTTTTGATACCTCTTTGTGGACAACAAACTATTTAGTGTGAAAAAACTTAATTCACTTCTTGTTGTTGTTTTCATATAATGAACAATACAATTTATAAACTTATAACTTTCTGACCGTTATACTTGAAACAGACCAAAACGGCTATTAACAATTAACTTATTAACTACCTATACTCCAATTGCTAATACATTAATTATCCATAACGATTAATTACCTACGACTAATATATTTAAGTTTATTAAAATCCTAACAACACATCTTATTATAATTTATAGTTAAACTGATTCATTTAGAGTAATTTATCTAACACAATGGAAACTATAATGAACTTGTGAGCTGTGTATGTACAGGCAGTGCAATTGTTGATGACAAACATGACAGATTTAGATGCTGTAAATTTGAGTGGCGAAAGGGCATTTGATATAATAAAAGACGAAGAAATTAAGAGTAATCTGGCGAGGGCTGAAGCAAGAGTTAGGAAAATAAAAAAAATGGGTTCGTTAATGTTATCAATGAAAGAGTGGCTAATTCGAAAAACTGGTACCAGAGGGAAGATGTCAGATGAGATACGCAGAGTGTACTTGATAGTGGCTACTCTTGTTGCAACCGCCACCTATAACGCAGCACTGCGGCCACCTGGTGGACTTCATCAGATTCAGGCAGCTGGGACTCTTGTAGATCATGTGGCATCAAATTCATCAAAAGTTTCTGAAGGGAAATCAGTGATGTCAAACTCCAACTTTATGCTGTTTTCGATCACAAATACGTCTGCTTTTATTGTATCCCTTTTCTCAATTATTTTTATGATGCCTAGGAATGTTGGATGGCTTCTACTGTATTCGTCAGCGGGCCTTCTTTTATACAGCTACGCCATCTCTTTGATGGTCGTATCTCCCAATGATGTCAACGCAAACTTCTCGGGCGCAATTTTCATAGTCCTTTTTGTCCCAATCATGGCGTTGGGTGGTATTGTTTTTTCCTCACCTTAACTAGTTATGTTCGGTTATTCAAACCGGTTCTTTATTTAAATTTTTGTCATCTTTGTAATTGTACTATTGTGCAAATTATATATTCGAAGTGTGTGAGATTCTAGATTACTTGTGGTGATGAATAAAATGAGAAGGTTGAAAAAAGTAGACAGTGAAGTTTAGTTGATTCTATGATGAGAATAGTATCTACTTAAATTGATATAGAAAACGTATTTAATATAGATTCTTTAATTCTTTCTCTATTTCTTTACAGTCAATGCTAAATATAACAATTGAAAAGATGAACTTTTAAGAGAATTGAGAACCAATGTTAACAATAAGTTTAATTAGTCGGATGGTATCCACTTTCGTTTGAATGTGTAAGTTTAGTTCCCGCTTAAAAAAAGGTGTGAATTGAGTCCCAACTTTTGAAAAAAGTATCTCAATTAGGCCTCCTTAAAAAAAAAATTATTAACGTCGTTAACAACGTTCCACATGACAGTCTTTGGTTTTTCTATTTTTTTTAAATTTTTTTAATCTTTTTATTTTTTTAAAAAAATTGAATTTCTTTTGCTACATATCATGTCCTTGGTATGACACGTGACCCTATCAATGTCATGTGGCAAGGTACTGCCACTTGTTAGTGTCACTACCAAATATCATTGTTTTGATTTCAATTTAGTCTCACCATATGTTTATTAGTTTCAATTTAGTCTTCACATATATCTATTTGTTTCAATTTACTCTCCAATATAT
>Ga0214543_1002799_pt1 | contig 34305 bp, 18 predicted proteins | sample CNSS2metaG_FD_160094 | JGI IMG/M metagenome (GOLD analysis project Ga0214543, IMG submission 160094) | Root nodule microbial communities from cowpea collected in UCLA plant growth center, Los Angeles, California, USA - CNSS2 | ecosystem: Host-associated > Plants > Roots > Nodule | place: USA... | reverse complement strand
TGATTTTAAAAAATTGGGGTACTAAATTGAACCAAAAATTTAAATTGGGGTACTAAATTGAAAACAACTATTACACTGCCACGTGTCATGCTTGTAAGCTGCCACGTGACACGATGATAAACTGACACGTGTCAGTTTTTTAAATTTTTTGAAAAAAAAAATAATTTTTTGAAAAAAAAATTAATTTTTTGAAAAAAAATAAAAAAAACTAAAAAATTCATGGCTTGACACCGCACGTGTCCTGTACGGACACGGTGTTAACTCCAACTTAACGGAGATGACCAAATTGAACCCTTTAAAAAATTGGGGTACCAAATTGAACATTCCTAAAGTTCGGGTACCACATTGAACTTTCCGAAAAAGTTTGGGTACCAAATGTATATTTATACCTTTTTAAAATGATCTAATTTCGTCCTTTCCAATTTGAGACCAAATTAGTAAATAAGTTTAATTACAACTTATATATACATGTTGCAATAACTTTTTCTAATATATACATCAAATCATTTCACCTAAATACTTAAATTATTTTATTTTTTACATTTTAACCTTTGTAATTTTTCACACATGAAATTTTTTACACTTGTAAAAAATAAAATAATTTGAATATTTAGGTGTAGTGATTTGATGTATAAATTCAAAACAATTATTTTAACATGTATATAAGTTATAATTAAACTTAGTTACTAATTTGGTCTCAAATTGGAACTAACGAAATTGGATCACTTTAAAAAATTGGGTATTAAATTAAACCAAAAATTTAAATTGGGGTAGTAAATTGAAAACAACTATTACTACTGCCACGTGTCATGATTGTAAGTTTCCACATGGCACGATGATAAACTAACACGTGACAGTTTTTAAATTATTTGAAAAAAAAATTAAAATAAAAAAAAATTGAAAAAAAATAATTTTCTTAAAAAAAATTTAAAAATTTCATGGCTTGACACGAACACGGTATTAACTTCAATTTAACGGAAAAAACTAAATTGAATCTTCTTGGGTACTAAATTAAACAAAAAAAAAATTTGAATTGAACTTAACTAAAAAGTTGGATATCATATCTGTAATTATATTTTTTTTTTAATTTTCGCATTTTGATATCCTTAAAATTCATTATATCTTTATGCAAAAAAGTTCTAAAATAAGTTTGAACATCATCATTCTTAAACACGATTATGGCACACAAATAGAAGGTTCTAGTTACAGTGGTTTCTTTGCGAAGGAAATTATAAAGGAAAATTATAAATAGTACATTTTTTTTTATGAAACTGTAACCCAAAGTACAAACAGCCTGGCCAACTTCTGTAATTTTTCTCTTTTCTATTCCTCAACTCACAACTAAATCAATCAAGCACACACTGCATTGATTCCTTATTCATTTATACCCAAACTTTCGTACAGTGTACTTAATTTATACGTATATTACCATGGGAAATTACAACATAAATTCATTTAAATTACTTTTTTAGCTGTTACATTTGTACAATTTTTAAAATTCAGTCTTAACAAATTTAAAGGAAAATACTGGTTTAAATGTTTATACATACTTTTCAAGTTTTTTTTTACTGCCCTGTAGTTCTGTTTTTCATTACAAGAAAAATCACTATTTTTATTACCATTTGATATCATTCTTCACCATTATTTCTTTTTTCTTTTTTCTAAAAATGTAAAAATTAACTTTTGATAAAATTATTTTATCTTCATATAAGTTATCAAATTATGTCAAACAATATTTTTCCATTTTTTAATTATGAACGGAAGTATTCATGAAAATATAAATTATTTGATGTACTGTTCTCCACCGCATCAAATGCCGTCAACTGATGATGCTATAACAGCAGTTACAACTCGACCAACCATCTCTGACACCGTTTTCATTCTGAGCTGCACTCTGTTCTTTCTTTCACACCATACTAGTTGGACCATAACTCAACATTGCAATCAGATTTCATAATTAAAAACATAGAAAGAAACAACGGACTACTATAAGCAAGACGATAAACAAAAATAAAGAGGTGAATGGTGAAAAAAGCATTATAAACTTCTATGCAAGAATAGCATTTTCAAACAATTCATAATGGACTTAAATTTTTGTGTGACATTTATATTCCAACACCGTAAGGTAATATCGAAGATGTAGCAGTGGTTTCTACATTCACATGTGACAAGAAGTTAAGTTGAATCTGTTAAGTAATAACTCCACGAGATTCAATAGTAAACATTAAAATTCCGCTACCCATACCAGTAGAAAGGAGAAGGTTCTATGATGAGCTTGATGACAATGATGAGAGCTACCCCATTCATATCTCCACCTTTCTGCTCCCTCTCTAGAACTAACGACAAACCAGTTCATGATGGCTACCACAAATGTTCAACCAAGCCCATCAAATTCAAAAACTTGCAGAATTAATCAATTTATTCAGTGTTTACTGTTTATATATATTACTTTCATCATAAAAATAACGCAGAAAATGTCTAACACTGTATTCTATCTTAAATGTATTTTTTTTTCTTTTTACTGAATAACACTGTTTCTTATTCTTATTCCTGGAAAAGAAAAGGAAAAAGTAAAGCAAAGAGGGGTCGCATAGTGGAATGATGCAGAAGAGAGCACGACAATAAGAGAACAGTTGAGAAACATTTATACCATAATAAATACACTCCACCCATCGTCCAAACCCTTATTATGTTTGTTATAGCTCAACTGTGAGGGATAATTTGTAAAGTCCCAATTACTACTATAGCTACCACTTTTGTTTCTTTAACTCAAAGCACATATTCATCTCATCACGCCATGGATTTTCATGGCAAGGACACCCTCCTCAACCTAATGGAAACCGAAAAGCCAGAACCACCACAATCCCCTCTTCACCTTCATCTCCAAACCCACAAAGAGATAAGCGAACAAGACCTTCAGTTCAGTCCCCCAAGGCCTTCAAGCTCCGATGGCATGTTCCCTATCATGCCAGATTCACCATGGACACTTTCCCCTCTCCCAACCCCTTCATCTTCTTTGCTTTACCACTGCATCGCTTCGCTCCACCGCCACGAGGGTAACATCTACGCCATCGCTGCTTCAAAGGGTTTGGTCTTCACCGGCTCCAACAGCAGCAGAATCCGTGTCTGGAAGCAGCCGGATTGCATGGACAGAGGGTATCTCAAAGCCAGCTCCGGTGAGATCAGAGCCATTCTCGCTTATAGCAACATGCTTTTCTCCACGCACAAGGACCACAAGATAAGGATATGGACCTTCACCGTTTCAGATAGCTTCAAGTCCAAGAAACTAGGCACTCTCCCTAGAAAAACCTCCATCCTCATCTTCCCCTCCAGAGGGAAGAACACGCCCAAGCACAAAGATTCCGTCTCTTGCATGGCGTATTACCACTCCGAGGGCCTCCTTTACACCGGCTCCCACGACAGAACAGTCAAGGCGTGGCGTGTTTCCGACAGAAAATGCGTTGACTCGTTCGGCGCACACGAGGATAACGTCAACGCCATATTGGTGAACCAAGACGACGGTTGTCTTTTCACCGGTTCCTCCGACGGGTCGGTGAAGATATGGAGAAGGGTGTACACTGAAGACTCCCACACTCTCACCATGACTCTGAAATTCCAACCCTCCCCCGTGAACGCTCTCGCGTTGAGTTGCTCGTTCAACCACTGCTTCCTCTATTCCGGGTCCTCCGATGGGATGATAAACTTCTGGGAGAAGGAACGGTTGTGCTACAGGTTCAACCATGGAGGGTTCTTACAGGGTCACCGTTTCGCGGTGCTTTGTTTAGCCACAGTAGGGAACATGATATTCAGTGGGTCAGAGGACACGACCATTAGGGTGTGGAGGAGAGAGGAAGGGAGTTGCTACCACGAGTGTTTGACGGTTTTGGATGGACACAGAGGACCAGTGAGATGCTTGGCTGCATGCCTCGAGATGGAAAAGGTTGTCATGGGATTCTTGGTGTATAGTGCTAGTTTGGACCAAACATTCAAAGTTTGGAGGATTAAGGTTTTGCCCGATGAAAAAATGTGCATGGACTACAGTGAGCAGTGTGAAGCCCCGAGGGTGAAGATCAGGGACTACGATATGAGCCCCGTTCTGTCACCTTCCTGGGTGGAGAAGAAGCTTCAAGGTAGCTATTTTCAGTAGGATTATTAATGTAATTAATTAGTTACTAATAATCATCATTAATCAATAAAGATAACCGCAAGCCAAGCAAGCATTTCTGTTTCATCTTATCGTATCTTCTTGCTCTTACACTTTGATATCCAACATGCATGTAGTGTCTGTTTTTTTGTACTTTTGATGATTTATGAACACTTACGTACCAACGCTCATCCTTGGTGAGGTAGTGAAGAATGCAGCAAACTACTGCAGAGTGCAGACTTGCAATTAATGGTTCTCTTCGTCACAGAAGCTTCACTTCTATAATGTATCCATCCATACCCATACCGTTTCTGATCAATATGCGACAATTCCTGTCAAAATACGAATGAGTACAGTAATAACCACATAGTGTTAAATGAGTTTTTGTCAATTTTTTTTAAATATTATTTTCTTAAAAAATAAAAGTAAATAATTTGTGGTTGATGAGACTGCGCTGTAACAATACACAAGGACATCGTTTTTTAATATTTTAAATTTCCAAATACTTCATTTTATTATTTCAGATTAAAATACGTTTTACCTTTGATACTATATCAAATATCAAATTCATTTATATGCGTCAGTATTTATTAATTGGCAATATACATGTAAACTTTAACCGATTAAATCTCATCTACGTTACCTCAAAATTGATCATATATATTCTTAAGTTAATTTCTAAGCATGTTTTAAAATCTTTATAGGGATGGAACATCTTAATTTGGTTTATGAAAAACATATTTTTAAATCTGGTATCTAAATTAAGGATGTAAATAAAAAAAAAATTACATGTATGAGAATCAAATGAGGCTTATGTAATGAGATGATTAAGAGTAGTAAGATAATCTAATTTCATTTTACCATTTTCTTTATCTTATGACATTTCTTGTTGGATCAGGTTTAGAATCCGTAAAGAATCCGTAAGTAATTTTTTTTCTCCCTCAAATCAACAACCATAACATACCGGTGCAACCGTCAATAATTTTTTTTATTACTTTTTATTTTATTAATTTACATAACTGAAAGTAGGAATTATCTTGTAAAATATATAATTTCTCTATTCTTGTTCAGATAATTCATCTTCACCGTGTAATCATTCTAGTAATAGTTCATATATAATAATAGTATGTGTCAAAGCCGTCATGTAATGACATATATTTTAAATTGTCTTTTCTGTAAGCTTCTTTGATCTTAGCTATGGAATAACTTCTCTAACATATAAGAATATTTAAAATTGTATCATCAAACCATGAAAAATATTTTTTAGGAAACTTATTATTTTCAAACTTTAATTCAAAACTTGCATAATTACTTTTACAAAAATATAAAACAAAATGGTAGTTGTTCCTGCAAAGTCAGACATAGGAATGACAAAATTATTTTGGGTTAAATATATTTTTTGTCTCTTAATTTTTAGTTCATTTTGAAATTTTAGACCAATTTAGTCCTTCATCTTTCAAAATATGTAGATTTAGTTATTTTAATCAAATTTTGTTAAGTTTATTTGACATTTCAAGCGCCTTTCATATTTAACTTAACATTAAAGCAAAAATGTTCAAACAGTATAAACAACTCAAATACAACCCTGAAATGCATACGAAACATCAAATAAACCTAACAAAATTTGATTAAAAAGATTACATTCATGTATGTCTAAAGATGAAAGACTAAATTGGTCCAAAATTTTGAAATGAACTAATTTCAAAATTCACTAAAAGTTAATGGATAAAAACATATTTAACCCAATTATTTTTGCATGCAGGTATTTGCATATAAAATTCATTGTAGATAGTTGATATCCATGAATAATAAGTGCGAACATTATGTTATGCGAACTGTGAGTATATGTTACATGCAACAAATTAAAATTAAAATTTATATTTTATTAAATTAATTTTAATTAAAATTATAAAATAATTTATATTTTATTATGTTAAATTATGTTATAATAAATGTTAGAGTACCAGTAGCAACTGCACAACGTGAGGCCCTTGTTTATACTACTCACAGGGAACGTTTACCTTTTGAACAACCTAATTGGGCCCAATTACCTTTTAATCATGGTTATGTAACCTATATTATCACCTTAATATCGTTTTATTCCCTTTCTTGACACCGATCGGTCACAACAGTATTTGACAAACTCTAAGTACTCAAGTGGTTGTTGGTGCACCGTATAGCAATTAATGAATTGTGTCTATAAACATTAGAAGAAAAAAAAAGTGACGAAATCCATGTTGAATGATTATGTCGAAGTAAAGCAAAATAGTAAAACTCACCCTTTGCTATAATAAAGTAGATGAAGGATTTAGTTGTCATAGGTTTAGAGGAGAAAAATATGTATACAAAACAACTTTATTCTATAAATTAAAATTAAGTTATACATAAATAAAATTACAAAAAAAATCATATCGATTTATTAATGCTGAAGGAGTAAGTCAACTTAACAGAGAATGATCTCATCCATTATCCTAAATCCTTATTGCTGGTATGAACACCGTCGTCCAAAGACTGACTTAATTATGGACCAAGTTCGAATATATTAATACCGGGATTTCTTCTTACGTCTCCAAAAATTTCTTCCTTCCAAAAAATTTTAAATTCCCAAAATATGTTTTGACCAATTTTGAAAATGAGTTTTTAAAATGGTTAAAAAATATTTTTGAAATTTAGAAAATATTTGACAGTGCACAAAAAATCTTGGAGGTACAAGAAGAAAACCTCTTAATAGCTATTATCGGACTTGGTTATTAGGCCAACATACCAATGGTCATAGTCTGAATATGTTAACAGGGGTTTCTCCCTACTCCAATAATCTCTCCTGTATCCCCAAAATTAAATTTATTTCCATGTTTGTCCATGGTAAAAATTAAGAGTTATTATTTCTTTTACCGCATCTGCACCCCAAAACCATACACCCTCACCCTGCACCCCCAATAAAGCACTAAGAATCAGATTCCATGCACCCCCCAGAAGAATCTTTGACCTAGGTGTTGTGTTGCGCGTCTCTTCTCCCACAGCTCTTCTCCCACACCGCCTCCACACACTCTTCATCCCTCTTCTCCCATTCTCCCACAGAGCTTCCGCATGCTCCTTTTCTCCTTTTTCCTTTCTTTCGCGCAACTCCGCAGGCCCCATCTTTCGCTCTTCTCCATTTTTTTTATCGAAACGGATTGTGAAATCTGTTTCGCAGAATGCTGAAACGGAACACACATTCCGTTTTAATTTTATTTTTTTACCGAAACAGATTGTGAAATTCGTTTCGCAGAAAGCTGAAACAGAATACAGAATCTGTTTCCTTTTTTTTTCACTGCAACGGATTCTGGAATCCATCTCGGAGGAGGCTGAAACGGAACCTGGAATCCGTTTTGGTGTTTTTTTTGCTTTTTCACCGAAACGAATGAGGTATTGGGTGTGAGAGAGATTGAGGGTAGGGGAGCCATTTGCGGCACACGAGATTTCAAAACCAGCGCTCCCATAGTAAGGTTGTTGCGTTCCTTGGATGTAAAAGGGAAAACTTATAGATTGGTTGTTGTTGGGGCAGGTTTTGGGTGCACATGCAGTGAATTTAGGGTCGACTAGAGAGGAAGTGATTTGGGCAAGGAGGTAGAAGATGATGATGTAGGAATTGGTGATGCGAAAATAGAGGGGTTTCAGGATAAAAAATTGGGTGTTTGGGTTCATCATCTTTGAAGGGTTTTTTTTGTTTGTAGGTGAGGATGAAGGAAATATGAACAGGGAGGAAAAGGAGTGTACATTCTCTCCCCGTTAACTTTTAATTAATAATTTCAACAAACAAAGGATATTTCTTCATTAATTAGAAACGGTGCCTTCCAACAGGCAAGTCGTACAAGTTGACAAAATTATTCTGAAACAGCGGTGTTTTTAGCTATTCAAAATTGGTTGTGACATATAATATTAAGGTTGGAAGCATCGTTGGTTTCAAAAAAAGGAATTTTTTTTTTTGTGAAACGGATTACAGAATCCGTTTCACATTTTTATGAAACGGAATTTGTATTCTGTTCCACAAATATTTCAAATTTTTCGTGAAACGGAATACGAATTCCGTTTCAGAAAAATGTGAAACGGATTCTGTAATCCGTTTCACAAAAAAAAATTGAAAATTTTGTGAAACGGATTACAGAATTCGTTTCACATTTTTCTGAAACGTAATTCGTATTCCGTTTCACAAATATTTCAAATTTTAATGAATGCACAGTAATGAGGTAATGAGACGGAGAAGAAACGGGAGAAGAAATAGTATGAATGGGGTGCAGAGGAGTTGACACGGAGTAAATGAAATTTACTGCGTTTTACCCACTTACCCACTTTTCACCTGTATATTAATGAAGGATATAATAGTAAATTTTGAGGGTGCAGAAGAAGCCTTGGAGGTGCAGGGAGAAGCGCCCCATGTTAACGAGTCACGGTCTCATTATATGTTATTGGGCCAATATTTGTGGTCAGTACTGTTAATATGTAGAAGTGAGATACTAGGAAAATATAAAGTAAAAGTAGGATGACGACGGTCGGGGTAGGAACGAGTATGACAATCTCATACTCATCTTTATAGAAAAATTTCATTCTCATATTCAAATTTAATGGGTATCAAATTTTTGTCCATTCTCCATCTCCATCGAATAACGGGTATATACTTGTACTCATACCCATACCCGTTTTTTTACTATTTCAATATTAATTAATTATTTTTTATAAAATAATATAAAATTATAGTCAATGAAACATAATATTATCAAATATTCAATATTAAGCGGAAGGTTATTTCTTTGATATCAAATATTTAGAAAAAAATTATAATTGTATACATTTCAAATTAGAATACCAATTAAAATTTCCTACAAACCAAAACATTTATTAAATTTGCAAACATTAATCAAACCTAATTGATAAAATTAAAAAATATTTTTAAAAAATATAAAAGAAAAACAAATATTTAAATTAAAATCTATTTTAAATGACTGTTTACTTCAATTTTTTAAATTATAATGATTATCTTGTTTTATACTAATAAAAGTTATAATACATGACTTGATCAACATCATGCAAAGAATAAAGGTTAAACTAATAATAATAAAATTTTCACATAGATGGTGATAAAAAAATCATAGCAATTATATAAATTTTTATTATATAGTAAATACAATATATTTATACAATTATATTGACAAAATTATAGTTTGATATTGAGTTAGAAAGTAAAAAAAATACTTATGTTAAGTATATCAAAATAGTATTATACATGATAAAAATAAACAACAAATAAAAATATTAAAAAATTATCAAATATTGTTTTAGAAAGAGAGATTATTGAATGAGATTTCACAAAGGAAAACAAATATATAATTAAGATGTGATAAGATGAAAAATACCTTAGAGATCTAAGAAAACTTTTCAAATATCAACATAGTCAATGATTGAGAAATAAAAAAAAATGTTTTATTAAAACAAAAAAGTTTTTCAAATGAAACAAAAATTAATAATAATAGACTAAAAAAATATTTTTTTTTATATTAATTAGTAAATAAAAAGGTTTATGCTATTAAAACACTTGAATTGAGAGTGTTAAACACTTTCATGTGAAACGAAAATATATAATAAATAAAAATATTAAAAAACAATATAAATATTCAAATGTGAGACATAAAAAATATTTAATTAACTTATATCAATTGAACATAATTGAATAAAGGTTATGATATGATGAAAAATATATTGGAGATGCGAATGAATTTCATGAAAAATAAATAATTAAAATAATTAAAAAATAAAAAGTGTGATGATATATATATATATATATATATATATATATATATATATATTGACTATGAATATTTTAGTGATTTAAGTAGGAACGGGAGGTATATATACATCCCCATACTCAATTGAAAAAATCAGAAATTCCTCGTACTCATCCACATACCCGGTTAATGCAAGTATTATCTGTTAAAATAGAAACAGATTTAGAAAATATCCATAAAAATGAATTTATTTCTCATCTCTACATACAAGTGAGATATTAGGAAAGATAAATAAATTTATATTTTATTATCTTTGTAGCATGCTCTTATTATCTTTATCTTATTCTCCGCGTGTAGGGCAAGAGAAAAATTGAAATACTATCTCCATAAAGATAAATTATTTGTAACTATTTTATTTGTAAATAGAAAATCATACCCTTAGATTTTCTAATTGACGTTAACTTTAAATTAAATTATCTATTCTTTGTTGTTCTCCGATTTAGAGCAGTCAGCTTCTCACTTAACAATAACTCAGCTTCTCACCGAACAATAAGTTAGTTTTAATTTATATAATTTGTTTTACCAATACTTGCAGAAAAATGTATCTAAAATAAAAGTTTAGATCCAGGATTAACTAAATTGCTGATCTTATTTTGGGAAATACATTACAAAAGAGCTGAACAAAAAGGAAACTAATAAAGAGAACTTTTAAATTTAAATGCAAATAAACACACACAAAAAAAGACTGTTTGATAATCAGGATGAAGAAAGCAAAGCGGAAGCTGACAGTCCTACTGATTAGAATTCTTCATCACGAGGAAGAGGAGCGTGAGATCGATCAATGAAGAAAGTTTCATAGATGAAACCGGCAAGCCCACCACCAACGAGAGGCCCAACCCAGTAAACCCAATGATCGGTCCAGTCGCCTGTAACCAAGGCAGGCCCAAAAGACCGTGCTGGGTTCATGGAAGCGGCGGAGTAAGCCCCACCAGCGAGGATGTTGGCCCCCACCACAAACCCAACTAGAGTGGGGCCAAGCCCAGCAAGTGGTCCCTTCTTTGGATCTACCATGGTGGCGTAGACAGTGAACAGCAAAGAAAAGGTCAACACAATCTCCCAAATTACCCCTTGACCGTACCCAACTCCGGCGGCCAGCGTATGAACCGGAGTTTTCTGAGAACAAAGAAACCGTTAACAAAAGTGAATAAAGAAATAAAAAAGATAGATTTGATTAGCTTGAATGAACTTCATTACCTGTCCCCCGGAGAGGAAGTAAAGGAGATAAGAAGCTGCTGCAGATGCCACTAACTGATCAATCCAATACAGGATGGAACGGAACACGGTGATGTGGCCACCGGCGAGGAGACCGATAGTCACGGCGGGGTTCAGGTGGCCACCGGAGATGTGTGCGGCGGAGATCATGACGGCCACCACCAGTGCATGTGCCACGGCCACAACAAACAATCCCACTAGTGCATCCCCACCAAGCTTCTCTATTACACAGTAAGGAATCAAAGATTATTGCGTTGTGTTTGTTATACATTAATGGAGTACACATAATGCATATATAAATACCAGTGAGCATGGAAGAAGCAACGCCAACAAAGACGAAGAGGAAGGTGGCGATGAATTCAACGACGAGGGCTTGAATGCAATCTGGCTGAGTGGCCTCTCTGCTGCTTCCAAGAGCGATTTTCGCCATCACTCCTTTTTTTCACTAAACAATCTTCACAATCATCATAACCATGGTGCCATGTTATTTATATGGAACCAAAAAGCCCTGCATTCGTTGACTACCAACTTTATACGCTAACGAGAATTTTGTATTAATAACACCGTATTTTAATCACATTTTCTATTATTCAAGTCCAATCATTGAAGTACCTTATATTATAAAAACAAATTTGTCAGCCAGTGTTTATTTCACATAAAATGTCAAAATATAATTAGAAAAATATTTTTTTTATTATTAAATTTTGATAATTTTTTCTTACAATTTTATGTGTCATTTTTTAAATGATTTTTAATTTTTAATTTTTATCATTCTTAATATTTTAAAATTATTTAATTAATAATACCTCGTATTATAATTATACCTTTGTCATTGCACCTTTGTCATTGCACATGATGGCTACTTTAGGCTGTTGTACTTCGGACATGTGCGACAGGGTTGTCGTTAGCTAAGGTTGCCTTTCTGAAATGTGTAGTTTAGTAATAAGTAGTATATTCTGCTATGATGACGGTAGTGCCATGCCTCTACTTTCTCTTCTCTTGTCACTGCGTGGTTCACTGTACCCACTTCGACTTTATATTTTTAGTGCCCACTTTTTCTTCGAAAACAACTAAGGCTAATCATTTCTTTAATAACACCAACCAAAGGTCAATGGAATTTTAGGCACAGTTTATTATTATATTCAAGTTCTTCTTTAAGAAACTATATCTTCCCAATTAATCTTTATTAAATAAAATGAATGTTCATTAACTATTCATAAATGAGGTATTGTTCATCCAGCTAAGCCAGATCAGATGAAGGTCAACGATACCAATATTTTTTTCTTTAATATCAATAATAACCAAAAAAAAGTCTAAATTATTTATGTGTGGACCACATTGTATGTTAATTTAAAAATTTATTTCAAATTGTACAATTCAAAATTTAAAAATGAAAGGTTGTGTAACCAAAAATCAATAATACACTTTTATATTTGAAAATATATTTTGGATTGCATAATCCAAAAATTTAAAATATACACAATTTTTTTTTTAACACTCCATTGAAGTGGAGGAAGATACATGGGCTCGAGAAATAGCCATGCAAGTTTGTAAATTGTAGCAGGCCAATAGTCCTCCCCAGTTTGGGCTTTATAGTTTTTGTACATTGGACAAACACGGAGGGGAGTGCAAATAGAAATTCCCTGGAATTTATCACGGCCATATAAAACAGCCCAATAAAATGGATATAACAAGAGCCAATAGGAACATATCATATTAAAACTCTTACAGATAGGAAGACAGAGATGTTGGGTGGAGTGTGACACAGGAACATTGTTTGATTAGCAATGGCATCATTCTTAATGTTACCAACTGCTTCAATGCTGAGACCATCGACCACTTCATCGTCTTCTACACGAAGACTTGCTCTCTTTCACCTTGTCACCACCGGTGCTATTGGTAGTACACACATACATCTACCTTCCTTCTCCATTTTACTCACAAACTCTTTATATCATTACTTATAACTTGGTTCTCTGCTATATCATTTGGTTATTCAGCTCTCCCACAATGTAAGCTGTTTGGTCCAAAAGGATCAGATTTGTTAAAAGTAGCAGAGGCTACTGCTGCAGAAAATGTAGCCCAGCAAGAGAAAATTTTGTTTGATTGGGTTAAAAATGACAACAGAAGATTTCTCCATGTTGTGTACCGTGTTGGGGACTTGGAGAAGACTATAAAGTATGCAATACTTGAATTTTGGAAATCATACATACTTCATTCATACTTTAATGTAAATGTGTGGAATTTTATTACATTGCTGGGATGCAGGTTCTACACTGAATGCCTTGGCATGAAGCTATTGAGAAAACGTGATATACCTGAAGATAGATATTCTAACGCTTTTCTTGGATATGGACCCGAAGATTCTAATTTTACAGCTGAACTTACATACAGTGAGTTCGGATTCGATTGCCACTCTTTTTCTGTGTGATTATTGTGATTGCTTGAACACATCACAAAATGGCTTCTCATCGTGCTTACTATTTCACTGAGATCACAGATTATGGAGTGGATAACTATGACATTGGAAGTGGCTTTGGTCATTTTGGTGTTGCAGTTGAAGACGTAAGCCACTTATGAAAGATAATTGTGCAATATTGTTTACAACTGTCACTGCATATGCAATGCAAAGCACAGAATCGGTTTAATTTTCATTAATCCATTCTGGGTTTTGTTTTCCTTGACAACTAAGGGGCTCATAAGAGTGACTTTAAATCTTCATTTTTTGGTGCTCAGTGTTAACCTATGCTTTAAGATTATTATGGTTTTGTACTGAAACTTCATCGTAGATTTACAAGAGAGTAGATCTAATAAAGGCAAAAGGAGGAAAGGTTACAAGGGAACCAGGGCCTGTTAGAGATGGCAGTTCAGTAATTGCCTTCATTGAAGATCCTGATGGTTATAAGTTTGAACTTTTGGAGAGAAGACCTACATCTGAACCTCTATGCCAAGTGATGCTTCGAGTAGGCGATCTCGATCGTGCCATAGCCTTCTATAAAAAAGTGAGTGGTTTTTACTACTCTAATCGTGAAGGTTGTTCATTCATCACTAGTACCTTAATTTTTTTCCTTGTCTTTGTTTGATTTCGAAGGCTGTCGGAATGAAACTTCTCCGCAAGAAGGACAATCCTGAAGACAAGGTAACTTAACTTTTACGTGTGGCTATTTGAGTTCCTGATATAAATCTCTTTTATTTATGTTTATGATGTTTTCCTAAGAAATCTTGGTGTGTGATGTGCTGGCTAGTGTTTTTATCTGTTTTTACTAAAAACACATTTTCCAATGCACGTTCAAGTGAATAATAGACTCACATTGGATTCAATTCAACTTAACGTAAGGGTCATTGAAAGACATCTACAATTGTTCATTCCATCTGATAATTAGATTGCCTAAATCATGAACATGAACATAGGTCTGTCCCTGTTGAAAACTGTTTACTATTTTGGAAGGGTACGCATTAATGATTTCCATTCAAATGAAAATCTAGGAAGTTTCAGAAATTTAGTTCATGTTTTGCTATTATATGTTAATTACTTTTTTGGATTGTTGTAATTGTGAAATGCTTTTTGTGATAATTCTCTGCTATTTTTTCTTTTCCAGTACACAGTAGCCTTTATGGGCTATGGTCCTGAAGATAAGAATACTGTTCTAGAACTAACATATAACTATGGCGTCACTGACTACGACAAAGGAAATGGTTACGCTCAGGTAGATTCTATTCTTTGTTTACAAGAGAAATTTCACGACGTTTGTTTGGCTTCCACGAATGTTTGCCGAATGCATTGTAAGAATTCAACACATTTTGTGTTTAAACAGATTGCAATAGGCACAAATGATGTCTATAAGACTGCAGAAGCAATCAAATTATCTGGGGGGAAGATTATCCGTGAACCTGGGCCCTTGCCTGGTATCAACACCAAGATTGTAGCTTGCTTGGACCCTGATGGTTGGAAATTGGTATCACCTTTTATCCGTTTTCTTATGTTTTTTATCTCTTTCTTTGAAACTTTAACCTTGTCACTAATAAACTTGCCTCACATCCCACTAATGAAGTCATAGATGTTTAGTTGATGAGTATTGGGTTATTTAAGTGTGAGTGCAAATTTTACATTAAAAAAAATAGAAAGTTGAGTACCATATAGCGAAGAAAACTGATAAACTCGTTATCTTAAAATTTTAGGTTAGACTAATGTCAATTTTTTACATGGATTGGACTCATGTCTCATTTGTATTTATATTCTGTCTCTCGAGTTAATCTTTCTCCAAAAGACCCATCAATGAGTTAATGAAAACAGAGTGGAATGGAGCTCAGAAAAAACTGGTTGATGAGTGATTCCAAGTGACCAATCAGGTTCTTTGATGGAAATTAGTCATCAACAAATTTACAAAATTAGTGATAGATACTTCGTACAAATGCAAGAGTTAATGAATTAACGGGTGGAATATGTAATGCTTAAGGAGATAGTATAATTACCACATGAATGACTTGCGATAGATTAAAGTTTTTTGTTCAGCACTAAACTAGAAGATTTGTGCTTTAGAATTGATATGTTTTGATATTGTTACCACACCTTTTCCAAACCTGTCTTCTAATCGTTCTGTATTCACCTTGACAGACTTTGTGTAGTATAAAGCACTAATGGAATCCTTCCTATCATGTTTAAGTGCATTTCTAAACTGCTGTTTTTATAACTTGGTTATTTATTGCTTCATGCAGGTATTTGTTGATAATGTTGATTTTCTGAAGGAATTAGAGTGACACTAACATGGTTCTAGATTCCATACATCTCCACTGAAATCACGCAAGTCTCAATAATTTTGTCAACGAAACCTTAGAGCAGTACTGTCAACTCTTCACCTTTATAAAGAAGTAACCTCCAATCTCTGTGAGAGGAAAAGGGAAAGGGAAAGGGAAAGAAAAAAAAAAGGAATATATACAGCAATCCCAATGTCAATCCTAATATATTTTTTTTCATAATGTTACTTTGACACGGCAATTCAACATGTACTGGATACCCTCAAGCCAGAACTGTTTGTCTCCTTTACTTCCACATTCAAATTCTATAGTCCTGTCTGTTGTTTTTATTCCAAAATATGCCCTCTTTTCATTGGTGTCTTCTCTCTCCCTTCCAGGCCATGCTGGGGTATCATTGCAAAGACCGGTCACTATATCTGCCATTTTAGGACATACCATACCTTAATATTGTTAGCAGAGAGTGGCAACTGGTGGCAAGAATAAAATAAGTAGGAGCTATGTATGAAACATTGCTTACATTTCTTCTTTTTTGTGAATGTTCCTGCCATATGTTTGCTTTTCATTTTGACTACAACCTGTTGTCATTGTGTATTAGTTCAAATAACTATTAAATGGAGATATAGTGACACAACCAATAATTATGATTCTCTTTTATCTGTGAAACGATTTTTGGAGTTAATAGTTTTACAAAATTTACACTATTGGCACAGTGCCACTTCTGATTTCGAAGGCTCCCACAAAATCTAGGGAAGATCAGATAAAACCAGTCTCATCGCCTGAGCTGAGAGATTATTTGGGCTGCCATCTTTGCAAAAAATGTTCCATCAAATAGCATTGAAAAACTTGCATAAATCATGCCATGAGAGTATTTTAAACATATCTGAGATCGTACTTGATATATAAACTAGTGGGAGTCATTATTAGAAAAATATTGACTGATTGAAGCCTTGAAAATTTCATGAACATTATAGTTAAAATATGTTTATACTGGAAACAATGTATAATTGATTGATATGATGAGATTGTAGGAAGAAAGTCATGCTTAGTTTCTACTTCTATTTATAATTTTTAAGCTGCTACTTTGTTCATTTCTTTGCATTGACAATGTCCAATATTAACTTTTTTTTTCTGAAATTAGTAAAGTTTTCTTGTCAGCTATGGTCATGTATCAAACTTAGAAATTATTGGAGCTCATGACCATGATCCCTTAATGAATATATGAAATCTCTTCTAGCAATACCTGCAAATTTGAATTTATATTGAAAGAGACTTGCTTCCAGTGAAGATCTCCTGTTAATAACAGTTAAAATAGCACGGTTGGTTATCAATGTTAAGAATGTAAATTGCTTTGAAAACCTGAAATTCTTCCTTTGTTCTTTCCAGTTCTAATGAAGTCATTAACGTAAATATGTTAGTAAACATACCTTTTCTTGTACGTTTGAGAAGTTCTCCTCCTTTAAAAACATAGTCCAGTGCTGTCAAGATGTTTGCTTCTTTGCTTTCATTACACTTTTCCTCAACTAGAGGAATGGCAGTTGCTCCAGGCCCCTTTTGCAGCCTTGCCTTTAGAGTAGCAGCTCCTCGCAACGCTGCCAACCACACATTTAGTTCACTATATTTTGTGTTAATATTTGACAATATATATGTGAAATGAATCCATGGCTTGCAGGTTTTGGACCCACTTTTTTTTTTTTACCATTGTGTTGCTCATTAAGCAAACATGGTGAAAATGCAGATTTAGCAGAAGAGTAAAAGTGGTTTGATTTATACCTCATACATGGATCCTACTTAAATATCCCTACCAAGTGATAGTGTTTAAAAGCATAACTGAGTTTGGTTCCGAAATAGAGAAGTAAACATTAAATTCTGATATGATGATACCTGTGGCTGCCCCGGCTGTTAAAGTCATAATATCTCCATTGGTTTTGGCATTAATGGCGGAGTTGACTACTGTTAAGATTTGGTCATGTTCAGCTCCCATATCTTCTGCAATCTCAATGCAGTGAGAGGCTACTAAAGCTGCTGCAGATGCAATTGCAGCAGAAGCCAGGGGAGGAGGGTTCTTTGGGTTGGAATAAGGCATTTCAGGTGATGCTGTTGATGCTGCAACCGCTGCAATAGCAGCAGCAACACCAGCCACAGATACTGCAGCATGCAAATGAGCGTTATGTGTCCTAATTTCCTGCTTTTTCCTCTCCTTTTGATCTTTCAACCACCTACCCATTGTCCTCCCTCTTAGCAAGCTTCTGTAAAGCTGGTGAGCAGTAATTGGACCAATACATAAATAAATGAAACAAATACTCACTAATGTCAGATTGAGCTGGTATTTGAGCATAATTGATGGAGGAAATCATTAAGTTGATTGCAACATACCCCATTTCTGAGTATGTTTTGACTAGAAAGGAATTCTGTACTAAGTGTTTGATGGAGTAAAAGTAAATCCTGTACACAACATATTGCTATGTTATTAATTTATACACACTAAAGATTCACTCTCAGTGCAAAAACAAGGTTTTGTAGATGTGGCCCGTGATTTGAAAGTTCGAAGATGTTGGCAAGAGAAAATTAAAATAACTTCCTTTGATGATGATTGAATTGTCTAAATTTACACGGTTATATAATTGTGAGTGAAGTGAAGTTCATTTAGACCATTATAAAAAACAGGTAGTCATGAAAGCAAGCTGAGGCCAAATGACAGGCTTCAAATTCTTAACTGAAACTGAACAATGGGCCAAAATATTTCTTGAGCATTTATGATCATATTTTTCATCTCATAAGTTAACATAATGTACCTTCTTTTCGCTACTGTCACTCGGTGAAATTGGAGGATAACAGCAGTTAGATAACTGCACAAAATTCTTGCATCAGAAGTTCAGAACCAATATGAAGTTATTAAATTATAAAAGCTACATACAGAAACAGCAGTATTTAGATTCTTCTTAAAATTGAAGAATCCTAGGACCAGAAAAAGGGAAGGTCTAGGTTATGAAAAAATTATTTCCCCTGAAACTCCCTTTTTGGAGGGCTTAGAATCTCTCCTTTTTCCTTTTTATTCCACTGCAAGCATGTGTGTTGCATAGAGATTGGATATATTTTAAGAGAGGTAACATAACATTTGCATAACCAACTAAGAAGAAAGTGGCTAAAAGAAGAGTTAATGGTCTAATTTAAATTACTATTTCAAACTAAACACAGCCAATGTTCTTACATCCTTTGAAGCAGTGGAACTCTTGGTATCAAATTGGTGACCAGAAGGACAAGAAAGTGGCATGTCCATACTGGTGGAGATCGCAATGTTGGTGTTGTGCAATGCTTTAGAGAGTTCCATGGCTGAAAGACTCCATGATCTAGCAAGGAACTCCATAGACTCAGTTGGAGTATCAGGTGGGGGACAGGATGATGCAGTCCAATCTGCAGGAGCATTCTCATCTATGTTCTCCAGTTGATGGACTGAGCATTTAGAGTTAGAAGCTCTCGGGCTCACTGAAATTGAAAATGAGTTAGAATGAAGCTTGATCATAAGAAGAAGCTTTAAGTCTTTTTGGTCATTGTTTCAAGTTTCTATATACTCATGATAATTTCTAATGCCTGAATAAGAAAATTCAGCAGTTGTGTTGAAATGAAGTTTCTTCATCTAGAAACCAACTAATGTTACACTCACTTGTAAAGCTTAACGTGGTTTCGAACACTCGGGACTCAGCAGACACGGGTGGTGAAAAATGTCATGGCATGAGTGGGAATTGAAGAACAAGGACAAGATGCTGGTAGGACAGATGAGCAACAGTGAGATATTTAACAAGAAAATATGACGTTGTTTGTGAGTGCTTCTTATTAAGGAAAATGAAAACAATGTAAAAGATTCTTAGTGCTGAACAAAAGGACCCAATTTAAAGGCCACTCATTCTTGTCTCCAACTTAAGCTGTTGCTTTTGATTTCCACCTCTTAGTGGTTCATGCACAAATAGTTAAGAACCTGTTTTTATGGCAGCGGGTTCATCATTACTTGGATTCTCCTTTGTCACCACTATCACTTTCTAAAGCAGAGTTAGGGGACCCATATTTACGTTTTTTCTTTACTTTGGTAACTTGATAAACGTCAAATTAGCATTGCAAATTGGATCCAGGCCTGTGCTGTTTTCACTGTTTCCCTTGGCATGGAGACAATGTCATTCTTTTGGTTATGGTGTTCACGAGTGGCTCTTTTGTCTTCGTTAAGCATACGACACAGGGTGCCTTTTTTTCTCCTTAACTACATCTTTTCTTTAATTTTGTTGCTGATTAATACTAAGATATATACAGTAGCTACATTACTACAGTTTGTCATTCTGATATATCAATGAATCGGTGATCGTTCAGGGGACCATTCCATAACAAACAAGTATAAACTATGCAGATTGACAATTACTCCTTAAGTAGAAATATTTCTCATCATTTTCTCTGTTGAAAAAGCCCTGCACCAGTATTTTGCAGGGTTTTATATTTTACTAGTTTGGAATATTGAATGTTTGCTTGTTTATAATCCTAACTATATACCACAGGAATGTTCATTAGAAAGTAGAATACTTAGTCGAGTTCAAAGATTGGATACAACACCATTTCAGTGAAAAAAGAAATTGACCCGATTAGTTTCAAATAGCCATGAATTGGATTGACTTATGAATAATTCCCTTGTTGGGATTGAGGTACAACGTGGTTATATTCATATGATGACAAAACTAACTGTACAAAGAAATGACAACTAATTCTGTGTAGTGAATGCTTGAAAGAAAAACAAAAGAATGGAAAAAATAAAATAATAAAGAAAAGGTACAATAAGAATGATTGTAGCTTCCCCACACCCATACATGTTTGGTTCATCATGATTAGAGAAAAAAATGCAATCCCGCCAAACTCATACAGTTCAAGGCCTACCAACCAATTACCCTGGGGCCTCGTGTGGGACATCCACCAGCATGCCTCGTTCTTTAAAGTCGTCCATACTCCCTTATTTTCTTTCCCTCTTTCAAACTCTTAGAAAAATGACAGCACCAATCTCACTTTGAAACAATGAATCCGACCATACATTTAGTATTAGTATCATGTGCAGGAAGCTTGTTATGTCACTGTATCATGCTGGTCATTACAGTCTAATATAATGTTCCGCTGGTGGAGTGAAATGAGTACACATGACATTAGCAAATGTGAAAAGAGCTCCAACTCACACCTTCATAATCCTGTCAAAGAAACAGAGTCAGTGGCTTGACTTCATATTCTAGTTATGACATAAAATGTCTAAAATACAGCAATCAGTAACTAAAAAATTGAGAGCCTGAAAATAAACTCATACTAAATAAACATCACTATGAAATTTGACATTGTCCGATTAATTATATAACAGTTATATGCAATTTTCTTACCTATTTGGCGGAAGAAATTCGGCGTAGTGAAGGGATCCAGCTGCTTGAAACACGGGAATTACTCCCAAATACACGACCAAGGTTTGAGGTTCCTGTGGACTTTTCTGGTTTCGAGACGTTTCCTGTAGAGGATTTGGGCAAGGCAGAGGAACTAGATGGAACATTGTTCACACCCTGCAAAAATTTATCTCAGTCAAATGAACTAACAACTCCTAACATGAAAAAAAGTTGCAACGCCACCATCTGGAAGAAATTCACAGAGGATAGACAAGGAAGCCAGAGGCAGAAATTTCATTGAGGTGACTTACATGTTTCTCAGTCCGAATCTTGGCATCCACATTACGAGTATTAGATGGCTTAGGCTGCGCACGTGCACTTGGGAGTTCAAGACTAGCTAACATATTTGTTATATTAGCATGAGTTGAACCATTGGCTCCTGAAAAGGGAATTTAAAGCATAGGCATGAAGATGTGATCTAAAGAGTATAGACAGTGTGCGAAAAAACTTTTTAGGCTATCTTAGTTCAACACAATTGCAGTAAGCAAAAACTCGTTATCATATAACAACTACCGTATCCCAGGTTCAAAACAAGACACTCAACATCCCATAACAACAGCAACAACAATAATAATAGAAACAGTTATATGGGAAATATATATCCACATTAAGTACTGGTCACCATCTTAGCATATCAGAAGTTATTAAGTTGTTTTGCGAGACAACCAAGTCCCATGAAAATTGAACCATGTTCTGAAAACCAGACTAAACCAACCTTGAATGAAGTTATTCGAAATGGAAAATCAGTCAAAACCAGTTTATCATGGATTGATGAACATACTTAATGTGAGTTCATTTTTATATTTCTTAAAAAAAATTAAACTAAAGTGTTTATAATTATTTTCCTTTTCTTTCTAGATGTAGACATTTTATTATTAATGGAAACTGTTTAGTAATGGTCATACATAGATCAAAGCATTATGATATATTTGATTTGGACTTTTATGTACACATTCAAAGTTAAGTATCTAAAAATAATGTTTTATTTCTATTTTTTAGAGATATAATATTATATTTCTTAAATGTAATTTTATTCATTATTTAATTACAACTAATATTTTGCTAATATCTACTTGACTGTAATTGAATTATTAAACCTTGAACTAGTAGTCAATAACCAGTCTAGTTTCAAAGACATTGAAACCAACTCACTTCTGTATGAGCACCAATAATTTATTTTTCTTTTAATTTTATTTCAATAAGCTTAAAATGTCACTTTAAATTACAATTCATTCTGCAAGAAAATACAAATCTCAGCATGCAAATCATAAACTTGGTAGAATACTCTTTCTAGAATAAAAATATATCTATAATAAAACATCCTTCAATACCTTTATGGTTTTCCACAACTGCTGGTTCTAGATTGCTAGGCAATGCAGTTGAAGGCTGCAAATTGTCAAAAAACAAACTCCAGTAAGAGAATAATATCAGGAAATTTTAATGTGAAAACTATTAGAAAAACCATATAAATTAATACACTCAATTAAAGACAATTAAGTGAAAAAAATGGCTGTCACTAGATGTTCCTATGCTTGAGGATGAAATTTCAAATCCCAAAAAGCATTTCAATTTTGCAAGCAAAACAAAAAACACCTTCATTGAAAGGAAACAACTCAAGCCATGTGAAGATATTCAAGAATGAGATGTAACAACTATAATGCCGTCTTTCACAGAAAACCTAAGCATTTCAACATTTTCTTAAGACAAGTGCAGAAAAATGGAGATGCTACTCTTGCTAACACCTTTACTTAAGGAGAATAATATCAGGAAAGTTTAATGTGAAAACTATTAGAAAAACCATATAAATTAATACACTCAATTAAAGACAATTAAGTGAAAAAAATGGCTGTCACTAGATGTTCCTATGCTTGAGGATGAAATTTCAAATCCCAAAAAGCATTTCAATTTTGCAAGCAAAACAAAAAACACCTTCATTGAAAGGAAACAACTCAAGCCATGTGAAGATATTCAAGAATGAGATGTAACAACTATAATGCCGTCTTTCACAGAAAACCTAAGCATTTCAACATTTTCTTAAGACAAGTGCAGAAAAATGGAGATGCTACTCTTGCTAACACCTTTACTTAAGGAACAAGTCTGTTAATTGTCGAGAATTATATCACTTACTATGTCAGTCTACTTTTTCTCTTTTAATAACTATAAATGTTAAGGAAATACATTATAGCAAGCAATATAGCCAAAGAAGGTACTAACAGATGATTGATTTTGTTTCTTTGTCTGCTGAGACTGCTGATATTTGAGGATGGTCCAGTCATATACACAGTCGGAATCATATCCTGCTCATTAAGGTCAGCAAATAAAAATTGTTAAAAAGAGAATATATATATATATATATATATGACACTCGAAACCAGTAGAAATATGATAAATGAAACTTTGAGATCCCCAATAACCATGACAAGAATTAAGAATATGATTACTTTCTCGTTTGAACAAATCACTAAACAGGCGCTTCAAGTATCCATAATCTGGGTGTTGATCAAATGTCAAAGATTGGCAATAATGAAAGTATGTAGCAAACTCCACAGGATATGACTTGCAGAGCACCTAATATCAGGAAATCAGAAACAGAAATAAGTAAACTTGTGATGTCAGGGACAGAAAATCTATTCCACCTTTCCACTAGCTAAAGTGAGCCACGGTACGAGGTTCAATGTAAAAGAAAAATGAAAGCTGTATTGGGGCAGGGAGTTCAACTGTTTGATGAAATTGAAAAGACATACCTCAATGGGAGTAGATAACTTCTTGTCACAGATACTGTCATATTTTTCCTTTTTGGTAGCAGCTTTCAAACCCTGCCAAGGAAGGCTGAAATGCAAGAACCAGATAGTCAAGTCAAGACACATATTTACCAGAAAAAAACAATGTCGTTGATGTACTTTACATGCACTATGTTGTTTTTTAATGAGGATGCCAGGAAATTACAATGACTAGAAGAATCATACCTTCCTCTTAAAAAGTACATTAGAACATAGCCAAGAGACTCCAAATCATCACGGCGACTTTGTTCTGACAAAATGAAAAACATTTTGTAAGCAATTTGTAGGTTATAAGTTGTAGTTATAGAGGTAAAAGTTCATTCTGCTCACCAATTCCCATGTGAGTGTTGCAACTTGCATAACGGGCAGTTCCTGTTAAGCTTTTATTCTCTCTGAATGAGTTTATCAACATTAAAACAAATATTATATTAGGCAATGGATAACATCAATTCATGGCATGCATGAAGAGATAAAAAGTATAAAAAAAATCTAACAAGAACAAAACATACCTGTAAGGAATGTGCTTATTTGTGTTTGGATCCCTATATCTTTTTGCTAGTCCAAAATCAATAATATAAACCTGTAAATATAACAAATTGCAGAAAACATATAAGAGAACTTGTAAGCATATAAAAGGAACTATCGAGAGGAAAACAATCCACATAAGTTAGCCATTAAATAGAATGAATTTTGATGATGTTACCTGATTTGATTTCTTCCCAAGACCCATAAGAAAATTATCTGGTTTGATGTCTCTATGCAAAAATCCCTTGGAATGCAGGTACTCTATTCTTGTCAGCTGCAAGATTTAGCTAAGATGTAAGTTTTGAAGACTAAACTGATACAATAATTTGCCAGAAAGAAACATGGAAATAGAATAGTGAAGAAGGAACAAATGCAGGTTCCTTGAAAACTTGAGCAATGCAGACATGAATGAGTGGTTACCATCTGATCAGCCAACATCAAAACTGTTTTTAATGAAAATTTCCTCCCGCAATACACAAAAAAATCTTCAAGACTCCGTCCCAGAAGATCAATAACCAGAACATTATTGTCTCCATCAGTACCGCACCACTTCATACTTGGAACACCATCTAAACACCAAAGAGCAAGAGAAATTAAGAAAAAAAACATTACTCTCTGAAAATGTGCTGAGAGCACTTAAATTATTGAGGTGCTTCTTTCGTATAACTTACTTCCTCCTTGAAGAATGCTATATAACTTTGCCTCGTACAATAGTTGTGGATGTTTGGTCCTCTTGCTTTCCTACAACATCAGAACACGGCACCACAAATCACAATTAGACCATATGTATTGTTTCTTGAACAAAAAAAAGGGCAAACAAGCAAAAGTTCCCTAGAAATTTGACCCAAGCAAACATCCATTATTGTTTCACTATTTTTATACAAATATTTGTCAAAAAAAATTAAAGTAAAATAAAAACGATACTTTTCCGATCATTTATAAAAACAAAGATTGAACCTAAGCAGGTCCTACTCTACCCAATATTCAACACAAACGACATCTGACTTTAGATGATTAAGAAGCTGAAACCCAGAAACAATAAAAGAAGACTTACCATCTTGATGGCAACAATCTCCGAGGTGTCCATATTTGAGGCTGAAAAAAAAAAAACGGAAGCAATGATCAGCATATGCATACACACACGCATATAGATACAGATATACAAAACAGCAACAAACGATGTCTCCGAAAAGGAGAAAGAAAGACACATGTGTTGGTGCTGACCAATATAAATTTCTCCAAATGAACCGCTTCCGATTTTCCGACCAGTCTTAAACTTGCCGCCGATGACCCTGTCCATGGTTGCGGAAAGGGAGAAGCTTGGTGTCTGTGCGTGTGAGAGAGTGAAAAGAGAGAGAGAACAGAACACAGAGATTGACGGAAGAATGAAATTGTGGGGTTAAAATGATCGAATGGTACGGTCTGGTTTTTTTGTTATTAAAGTTGGAGCTGACCTGTCCAATCGAAGGAGCTCAACCTCAACTCAACATTCCTGTGCTATGCTCTTACCTAACTCCATCACCACAACACAACATAACCATCTTCCTAGTAACAGTTCCAACACGTGTGCAATCACAAAAACACGCTTTCTTTCTTTAACCTTCCACATTTTCAATATTTATATCATGTTACCATTTTTTTTATTTACACCTAAAATATTTTTTACGCGGTTATCTTATTATCAGGGATGGTTCCATATTAAAACTAAAAATATTTAAAATTCCAAAGTTGAAATTTGTTACCGAAAGGAAAAATAAATAAATAAATAAACAAATAACCGACGCTCCTTTGCTTCTGGTTTTAGAAACATTGAATATTACTTTTTCTTCGACCTTTATCTGCTTTGGATATACTCAAATCTGACTCAGCAGGATCTAATAATTCAAAGCCTCAATTAATGTGCCCTTTCCCCAATTCTCTCTTGCTAATTCCTTCCTATGATCAATCAATAATTAATGATTTTTTTTTTTTGTAACTGGCTATGAACATTAATACTAACAGCATAACGGTCCTCTTATTATATTTTTATTAATTGCTATAATTTATTTAATCATTGAAATTGACAGAAATATATTAATAATTCCTATAGATTCTTTTGATAGGGAATTTTCAAACTGGATAAGGCTGTGGATGGAATTTAGGGTTGAAAGGTGTTACAGCTCTTCATGACAAGTTATGATAACAGTCACAGTTTTACAAACCATGTTTGAAATTATAAAAAATAAAAATAAAGACACCGTCAATGTCAACGCCCTTGTTTTTTTTTTAAGTTTAATTTTTATATGTTTTTAATTAAAGAAATTATATTATCAATTGTTAGAAATAGTTGGTCTTTCGAGATTTTACAGATTATTTGCACATAAAACTATTAAGTCCTTTATTGATCTATGAATTAGAAATTTATTTGAGATTTAAAACCATTATATGAATTGATTACTAACCAAATATTAATTAATTAATTAATTAATTAATCTACTACAGACATTTTATCTCTTCGTTACAAGCCCCTCACATGGTTCACCTAAATTTAGTGAGCTAGATTATCTGAATGTGGTATTGTTATAAAGGAATATTGGATATGTTTGATACGGTTCCACCAAAATAAAATAATATTAAACATTGTAAACCAATAGTACCAAGAAACTATTTATTGACTTTATTATAAGTGATAAAAAACTGTTTTAATTCAAAATATTAGCCAATTTTGATTTGAGTATTATTATTATATTGATACATGGACTGTGAAAAGAATTAAAGAATATTGAAAAAGGAAGTGTTGGGTGCAGTGGTCAAAGAAAGCATGCTGGATAGTATGCTTTTTGATTATAATATTTTACTTCAAAAGCTTAATGCATGATTTAACTGACGAGACTCTCACGTCATATCACGCGTTTTAGTGGATCAGCCCAATTTTAAGGATTCGGATCCGGTCCAATGGCTCACTTTTTGTATACACATGAAAAAAATTATCTACACCTTTTAGATAATTTCTTCCTGCACCCCATGCACCTCTATACACTATTTGTGCCTCCCATCAATGAAGATGCACACCCCACCCAACACCAAGAACATCAAGTGTCAATTTTCTTCTTTTCCCTAATCCTCAACAACGCTGGAAGCAAGGTTTCTTCAACAGCTCCCTCAGGTGCATTCTCTGGTCATGTGATTGTGCCTCCTCCCTGAAGCACCTGATGCTTCTTCCGATCAGGTCGAGTTGAATTGGAACTCAACCTCATTGGAGCCGTTGTTGGATTGAATTAGAGAACTGCGGGATGTGGACTCGTCATTAGAATTACACCCAATATTTCCTATAAATGACACCAAAATTTCAAAAATAAAAATATGAACCTAATTCCTAGATCGGATTAATGAAAATCTAATTTAAGGGATTAACTAGAACTTTCTATAGCAACAAAAATATATCCACAATAAACATGATAAATAAACAAAGTCTAAACTCAAAAATAAACTAATAAACACTACAAAAGTCAGCTCCTCCCAAAGTTAAATTTTGACATTAGTCTTCCTAAAACTTGAACACACATTATGACAACTCCTGTTGAGGAATCACTGTTTTTCCTCCAAAAATTGTTAGTTTTAGCATTTATATTTTACAATTATATGTGAATGGATGCCCTATTTTTGGCTTCTAACGACAATAAAGGAATGAAACGTATGTGTTAAGTTTTTTATCCCAAACAACTCATGTCTGTTTCACATCTTATACATGAAGATGAAAATTAGTGAAATGTAAATTTTTAATTTACATTACCGATCATATAATCCGTAATATAAATTTGTATTATAAATTATATGATCTAAAATATTATTTGTACCATAAATTTAGATTATAGATTATATAATATATACAATCTAAAATATAGTTTATATTTTTAATCAACTTTCAAATTTTTATTATAAATTATATTGTCTAAAATATAATTTTGTATTACAAATTAATAGTTTATAATGTAAATTTATGTTACAAATTATATAATCCGATATATATATATATATATATATATATATATATATATATATATATATATATATATATATATATATATATATATAATATAATAATATATATAATATAATATAATATAATATAATATAATATAATATAATATAAAAGTGCAATACAGGGTGCAGGAATAAATTCACCGCATATTTTTTTAATATAAAAGATAATTAAATTTCCAAATTATTCATGACAGCTCTTTTATTCTGGAATCTGTGCTATATGTTTAAAGAAAAAGTTATTTTACAATGTGCTTTTTGCATTTACAAAATACATTTATGCAAATTAAAATACATTTGAAAATGGTTATATTTTAAAATACAAATCATATAAGTCTAATCCTGAAATAGCATAGTTAAGAATATATTATTATTTTGAAATATAAAAAATATATTCATGATGAACACTTTGATATATAAATAATAATACTTACTTTTAAAGTGTTTATTACATAACGCAAAAATGTACATGTTTTTTTTTTTTCAAAATACAAAAAATAAAAGCAGAAATTATTAAAGTGATGTTCTTTTTCTCATAATACTTGTCTAAAAAATTTGGTTATGTTTTTCGAATAATACTTGTCTAAAAAAATTGGTTATATTTCTTTAATCATTCTTTATAAAATAAATATCGCATTCCTCTAAATATTTTACTCTTCAGATCCAACTTACTTTTATTTAAATTTATAATTTTTAGTCTTAAATAAATAAATATTTGATCTCTATTTTTGCTGTGTTTGTTCAATTTTGTCTTTATTTTCGTTTTGCGTTTAATTAGGTTCTCATTTTTGTTAAATTTTGTTTAATTTGGTCTTTTTTACTAACGTGTTTAAATAGTTAACGTTCTTAAACCGTACATGTCACGTGTCATCTCTTTCTTTTTAAAAAAAATTGAAGTTTTTTTTTTAATTTCAAAAAAATTGTCTATGTGAAGTCACATTTGTATCACATGTAAATGTCAATGTCAGTGTCATGTGTCAGTTTATGATTGTATTATTTCTTTAAATCTAAAATATTTAATATTTTTATTGAATTTTAGATATTAAAATCTAAAATGTTTTATATTTATATTTAAATTTTATCAATATTAGTTTACTTTTCTAAAATATTTCTAATATTTTTAGATATCAATTTTAAGAGTATCAGTATTTTAAAATATGAATATTAAAAAAACATTTAATAATTATATTCTAATAATATTTTAAATAATTGTATTCTATTTAACAATTAAATATAAAAATTTTATTCAATTTATAATTAAATTTAATAATTTATAATTGAATTTCAAAAATAATTAATAAAAATGTAAATTTTTGAAAAAAATAATAGTATAATTTTTATAAAAGATATTAAATTTGGTGTCAATTTGAAAGGGACAAAATTGATTCATTTTAACCAAATTTGGGACGAAAATGAAGAAAAATAACAAATATAAAAACTAAATTGAACAAAAATAACGAATATAGGGACTAAATTAAACAAAAAAATAAAAAACCACAATTTTACACTAACATTGACATGTGCCACAATTATGACTTGACAAATGGACAATTTTAAAATTAAAAAAAATTAAAAAATCAAGAAAATCAGAAAGTGACACGTGGCATATACAGTTAAAAAATGTCAACTATTTAAATATTGTTAGTAAAAATGACCAAATTGACCAAAATTTTACAAAAGCGATGATCTAATTGAACACAAAACGAAAATGAGAAGCAAATTGAATAAAAACAACAAAAGTAAAGATCAAATGTATATTTAATCCTAATTTTTATCAAAAGTATGGTCTTAAGAAGCTATTTGTTAAGAATTATATTTGAAGTCTAACTTAACACCATAAATTTGGCTTATAAAGTAAAGTTTGGACTTACTTATATATTACTCATACATTGTAAAATCGTTTTATCTCTAGTATATGGGATCTCCAATACATTTTCATCGTGTCAAGGCATATACATACGGAGTATGAAACTAAATATTATAGGTGGTTTGATAATGACTCAATAGCAAATAATATGTTAGGTATTTTAAATGTACTTAAATTAAAAGAAGGTATTTTAAATGTATTTAAATTAAAAGAATTGAATTTTGACACATGAATTATAATGAATATACATGAATTTCAATAAAAACATTTTGGGTAAATATGATCTTAAACTTATTTGGAATTCTGAGATATAAAAACAAAAATATGATCTTATTTGGGTAACGTGTATGAATTAATCTCATGACTTGTCACTCATATTTTCATCTTTCTTAAGTGTAGTGTCAATATTTGTCCTCAAAATGAATAACAGAAGGATCTTCTTATTTTCTCATAAATTGGTATCAAAGCTTTGATTATTAATATTCAAATTTTGTTTAACTTTATTTTTAGACTTATGGCAAGTACTAGTGATATAGTGTATAGGGGTTAGAGTTTAGGGTTTAGGACAAATTATTTATATATGACTTTGTTTCATAAATGAAGAGAGGAAGTTGAAGAGAATTGTGAAGAGCATTATAGTTAAAATTGATATATAATAAAAAATTCTTAAAATCTTACAATTTACATAATTTTTGCAACTCAAATCTTGCGCACAATGGTGCGCACAATGGTAACAAAGTAAGATTATTGGGAACGTAGAGCAAAATCATAAATTTATATAAATCATTACTTTTTTGCTACACCACATGTTCATCTTCTTAGGTGAATATATTGAGTTCAAACAAAACTTAAACTTAATTAAAATTTAATGCAAATAAAAGTTATTGTTATATTATCAATTTCAATATCACTTTATTAAAAATAAATGCAATGAAATTAACATATTTTTTTTTCGTTTAACCACACGTATTTTCTTTCTTCATTTGTGATTTTAATTAGAACAAAATTAAAGCTTAAATTAAAATTTAAATGAGTTCTGTTTTGCACCATTTACCTTGTTGAATGAATTTTAATTAAAAAAAATTAAATTAAATTAAAAATAAATGGTATTTTTGCAGCACCCCTCCCCTTTTTTACTAAATTTTAATCAACTAAATTGAAACCCAATTAAAATAAAAATACATTTTTTCTACATCCTTCAAATTCTTGTGCTTACAGTATTTACAATATCAAGGTTTCACAAAAGTGATTAATTTTGTAAATTTATATTTGATGAAGTATTGACAAATTAATTGAATTTATTTTAATAATTTGACATTTTTTGTTGTAAAAGATAAAATCTACTATTCATATGATCCTAACCATAATATCAACTTTAACTACATTGACGAGAAGAGTATAAAGAAAAAAAAAAAAGCATAAATATACAAATAAATAATAAGAGTGGGCATGGGTTGGATTAAGATAAGATTTAATTCACTTCGTCAATAAGATTATATTCAATGGGATCAATCTAGTATACTCTATTATCATGTCCATTAGATATGTGTTGGGTTGACTCGGTTCAACCTTTTAACTTAGGTCGACTTGACTCAATCATAAGTCTTGTTTAATTTAGTCTAATCTTTGACTATAGTTGACATAAGTTGACCTTCGACCAAAACCGACTCATGTCAACCTTTGACAATAGTTAACTAAGGATGACCTTCGATATAGGCCAACTCTAGCAGACCTTCAACGAGATCGACTTGAGCTGACTCAAGTCGACCTTCAACCAGAGCAAATTTGGCCAACTTAGTTGAACTTCAGACGGGCCAACTTGACCGACATTCACTAGAGGCCGACTCGACCAACCTTAGGTTGGAATCAACTCAACCAACCTTAGGTTAGGGCTGACTTGGTCGAGCTTTGGTTAATAACGACTTAGTCCGATTTCGTCCGAAATGCGACTTGAACAAATTTAACCAAATTTTAGTCAAAACCAACAAGTCAAATTAGGTCAATCTTCGATATTTTGTTAAATTAAAAAAATAATTAAAAATATTAACCTAGTTATATTACATTATTTAAATAATACAAAAGTGTATTAATATCATAATTTATGTTATTAACTATCTCAAATTAACTTGTATTTCTTTATGATAGTAAAATAATTTAACATATGAATAACAACTATTTTAATTTATTTAGTTAAATATATCTATTAATATTAAAAGCTTATAAAATATTTATATATATATATATATATATATATATTTTAAAATATAATACTAAAAAATAAATTAAAGGGAACTGGTAAATATTTTTAATTTTACTACAACCACTCTAATATTTTTGGGACCAATATTGGACCAAGAGTGCTTTGGTTGGGGCCTTTGTTCACGATTTTTTTTCCAAAATAGCACGGTTTCCTTTTTTATTTTCCCACCTAGTATAATGTGCCTAATATTTCCCATAGTAGCACACTTTTGAAATTGATTTAGAATTTGGTTTCTAGAGAATCGAATCCTAACCTTCATTTTCATTTACGTTGAAAATGACTTGTAAATTAGTCAGAAGTCAAAATTCGGTTATCGAGAAAATCGAATTTTGAACTGAATTTTTTTATTTTTTATTTTCGTTTTTATTAAATTTTTTTACTAAAATTAAAAGAAAAAAGAATAAAATTTTTATTTGTTTATTTTTAATTAAAAGGAAGGAAAAAAATATTTTAAATGTAATAAATGATTTAATATTTTAAAATATATAATTATATTTTAAAATAAATTAATTTTCTTATTATTTGACATTCAATATATACATAATTAAAAATTATATTTTAAAAATAAAAGAATAAATAATTGATCGAAGATTATTTGTAGAAGGAGAAAAATATTTAATTATACAATAATTCAAACTAAAAATAATTACTTAAAAAACAGTTAATTATTTAAAACTTCACACATCAAATCTTAATATCAAATTTTAACTACAAATCATCGATGCCTTATTTATAAATTTTCAACAACAACAAAATAATAAAAAAATCAATTTATTTTACAATCAAATCTTTTTTTCCTTTAACAACAACTTTTCAATCGATTATTTATTCCTCTATTTTAAACATATAATTTTTAATAATCCTATACATTACATTTCAAAAAATAATAAACTTAATTTATTTCAAAATATAATTATACATCTTTTAATATTTAATTGTTTCAGAGAATTGTATCAATTACCATTAACAATTACTAAATTAATTTATTATAATTCTTATCATTAATTTTTTTCCCTTTCCCTATAAAAAGAATAAAACTAAACAAATAAAAAAATAAATTTTAGCTTTCTCTTCAATTTTGAAAAAAAAAATGAAAATTAAAGAAAAAATATCGAGCTCAAAATTCGGTTTCTCAATAATCGAATTCTAATTGGTTTTGGAACTAGGGATGACAACGGGGCGTGGCGGGGACGGGTTTCATCATCCCATATTCATTCCCGTAAAAAAAATTCATCCCATCCCTATACCCAAACCCAACGGGTATCAAATTTTTGTCTCATCCCCATCTCCACTGGATTACGGGTGTAATCTCGTACCCATACCCATACCCATTTTTTTACTATTTTAATATTAATTTTAATTAATTTTTATAAAAAATTACGGTAAAGGAAACATAATATTATTAAATATTCAATATTAGGAGTATGGTTGTTTCTTCGATATCAAATACTTTGAAATAAATTATAATTG
>Ga0214543_1002797_pt1 | contig 34319 bp, 20 predicted proteins | sample CNSS2metaG_FD_160094 | JGI IMG/M metagenome (GOLD analysis project Ga0214543, IMG submission 160094) | Root nodule microbial communities from cowpea collected in UCLA plant growth center, Los Angeles, California, USA - CNSS2 | ecosystem: Host-associated > Plants > Roots > Nodule | place: USA... | reverse complement strand
TCGTCGTATATAAAAAGATGCGTGCATGACACATTGTAAATCCATGCATGATGGTGGTGATTCCACTGATCCTAATATTTGTTTTCTCAACGGTAGAGATAAATAATACAGTTTTTTTTTTTTTTTGCTTGTTATTATGTATGGTTGGTATGTGAGTTGATATGCATCTATCAGATGCATCTGGCTACATCATATTATAGTTGGCATTGACATTTTGATCGAGTTATGATTTCTATAATAACAGATTAGCATTGAAATTAGTGCCTTCATTTTTCAAAACAATCACTCGTATTAAATAATGAGAAAGTTCCTTCAAGTGATATCTTAACCAACTAATTATTTTATAGTTTTAATTAAATTGGTTGTATATTTTATTAAAAATATTAATTTGGTCCTAATAATATTAGGAGAGTGACTATGTAATATTTATTAACTGCAACAACAATCTTCACGATCCCAGGAAGTTTGAAGAAAGCCAATATCACATAAAAAAAAGAACCTTATAAATAAATAACAATAATATACCTATTTAAGAAATAATCATAGTTTCAATATCTTCTGCATCTATTTATAACTTGAATGTGCAAGATTAAGATTGTAAACTTATATAGGTTCTGATCCTTAAATAAATCTCATCTTATTACTATTAATACATCAATTAACAAGTGGATAAGTGAAGCCGGTGATATTTAAATAATACTAATAATTTGTTATTTTCTTTAGCAACATAATAATTTTATGCGTTTTACGATCCTCTCGCAAATTTCCATTCTCAACTCTGTTCTTTTCCGACACCACTCCTCCCTCGTGATTTTCGCATCTTTTCGACATGGCGAGAGGCGTATCGCAATCTCAATCATCAACGTCCGCTGCCACCACGCGGCCCGGCGTGATGGCTCCCCGTGGCTCCGCTGCCGCCACCGCCGGGATGCGCCGTCGCCGTCTCGGAGCCGGGAGCAGCTCCGCTTCCGTCGGAAGCGGTTCCGGCACAGGAGGAAGCAACATGCTGCGGTTCTACACCGACGACGCTCCCGGCCTCAAGATCTCGCCGACGGTGGTGCTCGTGATGAGCCTCTGCTTCATCGGCTTCGTCACTGCTCTGCACGTGTTCGGTAAGCTCTACCGCTATCGATCCAGCGCCGGCGTATGATTCCACTTCCAGGACACGGATCTGGCGATGACCGGTTTCTGATCTGGATCACGAAATCCGGTTATTCGAAACCTTCGCTTTTTAATTTACGCGCTATTTTTTTAATTTTGTAAATCTTCCTAGGGCTTGATTAGGCTTCCTGTTTCTCTAGCTGTGAAATGATCGGATCTTCTTCTTGCTGATGAAGGAAGTCGCGTTTCGCCTTTCCGTGAAAATCAGTCTCTTCATTCATTTATTATTTTTTTATCCATTCCATTATTTTGCTTAAATTTCCAAAAAGAAAAAAAAAACGGTTGCGATTTTAGCCATTTCTGTTATCACTGTAGCTTGATTGCGTAGAAAATTTCTGTTAATTATTGCTTTACTAGCTCCACATTTATTATAAAATACTTTTTCGTTAGAATAGGAGAATGATATAATTGAACTGTAATGGTTTACCTTGCAAATACCATATTTGATTTTATTAATAAGGATTTATATGTTGCTCTGGAAAGGTTGTCTCAACACAATAAATACAAGTACAGTACCTGAATGTATCATTGTGGTTACACAATTGATTGTAGCAAAGTAGTTATGTTAGATAAATTAGCAGCAAGTATTGCCTTTGTCTTTTGTCTGTATATAAGGAAAAGGTATAAGTCTGTCTATATTTGAACCATGTAAATTATCAGTTTCCAGGTTCTTCTTAAGATGCATATTTCTAATACTTGATATTGACCTTTGAAGAAAGGGATTGATGACTATTTCATGGATTGTCACGTTTGTATCATTGGATGGACCACCTGGCCGTAAAGGTAAACAATTCTATAATAATTTTTTTTTCTATAAACTAAAATTAAGTATAAGTTAAAAAAAAGTTTATAATTTTTTTTACAATAGGGAAAAACTGATTTCCATTTTTTTTAAGTGTTTACAGAAAATCTAGTTTATAAGCATATCTTAGGCTGATTTGTTTGGTTAAATTAACTAGAATTTCCATACAAATTATCCTCATCAGATTTTTCTTTCCGGAGTGAGTGTAAGTATAACCGTCCGAAGAAGGAGTTGTTAGGTCACTTAGTTGAGAATCCATTCGACTGAAACTATTATATTCAGTCATTGAAGAGAGATTCAATAGTATAAAGTGTAAGTCCCCCATCAAGGATAGAGGCTGAATCTGATAGTCTCTTTTTGATCATGACCGATAAGCTCATGTCATGCTTTCGTGTTTGTGTTTGCTGGGTATTCTTCAGACATTGTACAATTTACCAGCAAGATAGGTTCATAATGATTCTTTCGTCATAGTCATCCATGTGTGGCAGCAAAAGTATTCAAAACCGTTGAGTGGGACTATAAATTTCACATCATATTAAATAAATTTATTTATAATTTATAATCTCTAATAAAATGAGGAAAGAGTTTTATAAATAATGTGTTAAAAATGTGTTATTATTTGTTATATTGTAGGGAAATTGCATCCATGTCGATTTAAGTTATGTTAAAAAGTGAGTTTGGACGAATTAGCTCACATAAAATTGAAAACAGGTAAACAAACGTAAGATTGAAAACTACCTTAAATAAATATGTTAAAGTTAAAATTTTTATAAATAAAGAAACATATGATATTATTGTCTAAGCTATTAAGAAACTGTACTAATTAATCATTATTTCGTCTTTGACTTCAAAACATCGTTGCTGTCTTTTGCATTTCAATAGTAACATTTGGAAGAACTTCATTTTTTTCTGTAGGAACATTTTGTGGGAATCTTAGATAAAAGAAGCATTAGAAACAACATGATTTTCTAGTAATTTAGTTTATAAAAAAAAATATATATATATATATATATATATATATATATATACCCTTTTTAGTAATTCAAAAATATAAATGGGATTGACAACATGATTGGGATCAATTATCTTGCTTCTCCATTGTTAGACGAGTTTTACCTGAGAATTTAATTGAAATGGACATGTTAAGATATTTTGCATCATTAACAAATCATGAATTATCAAATTGAAAACAAAATGACTTTTTATACAATTACTTTAGTGTTATATCTAAAGTTTAACTGAAAGAACTAGCAGTGTTTATAGCGCATCAAAATTGAACCAATTAAACGTGTTTGCCACAATGGTTAGTGAACGCGGGGAAAGAAAGCTGACGAAAAAACAGAGTATTAATTGTTGCAAAATTATTACCTTTTCAAAACAAAACATACATTCTAATTGATTGTAGCAAGGACGTAAAAAGCCTACATAAGTAAATTACATAATCAACACTCAATCCTCAAAATCGATGATTGAAGTAGGTAAAAGACCTACTTCAAACTTACGAGCCCAAAATTTTGAAAAATAATTAAAAAAAGACACTTCCCTGTTATATCCCTATAAGCCTGTGGAAGGTGAATGAATTTGAATCCAGGCAAATTCATGTTTGTAAGGCAAACTTGCATTGCAAGAGGCTTCACATGCATACACCACAATTGAAGCCCAATCCAGAGAGTCCACTTCATTGTCAACGCCGAAGTAATAAAGCAACTGTGGCAAAATCTGGCACCACCAACATTAACAACTCAGTATCCAAAGACAATATACAAACATTTGCTTGAGCAAGCAAAAAAAAAAAAAAAAAACAGCATTACTTGCAGAACTACATTCAGCTTCAAACACTGATAGACATCTAAAACAAGTACCTGAAATTCACAACACATAGGTCCACTGCAGTAACTGCATCTAGGGATATCAGCATTTGATGGCCGACCACTTGAAAGGGGCCATATTGGCTTAACATTAGTATTCCTATAATACCTGATTTACCAAAACTGTAATTAGACCCAATATATTGATAAATTCAATGCCATTAATCTGGTTATTATGCAAATTAATCATTTTGAACACACTAGTACACAATATGATTATAGGGAAATGTAGTTTTATAAGGGGCTGAGAGAAATTTGGAGTCATATTTTAAATTCTAAATTGTCTCCAAACTTATAATTTAATAAATAACTTAACAGTGTTAAGTTAACAGTTAACACTTCAGCTACTTTTGTTAAATGTAACTATGACATGTTCCAAAGGTTTGGATTGCCTAAAATGTTGTTAGGTTAATCAGAGACAAGTAGCAATGAAAATATTTCCACTATTTTCCGGCTTATTTTAGTTTTTATCTCAAAAGGCAATATATTATATTTGTCAAACATTTTCACCCATCCCGTTTAGTAATTAATCGGCCTCCGAGGGCACACAAGGAAATTCGCCATAGTTAAGCATTCTAATTTGGCGAATCTTTATCACCTTAGCACTTGTTCAGGGGCCTTGTCGATGCATTCCTGGAAGGAGGCCCAACTCTTCTTGTCAGCGTCACCCTGTTCATAAACAATATAATTAGCAAATAATATATACATAAACTACAAACAATCTTATTAAAATGATAAAATTGATACCTGAAAGCTATCAAAAATTGAATTCATTGTGTCATCAGTCCTGTTCCTCGAGATCAAGGAATTAGACACAGTATTTTCCTCAGACATGTCTCTATTATATTCACTTTCATCTTCAATGGTGATCTCAAATTCAGGCCACAGATTCTTGCTTCCACCTGAATGATAGTGAGAAGAATGACCTCAGGTGTAAACTAATAAGAACCTAAATAGTAGATGTCATAAAATTGTATACAGTGATGTATATGTTTTAGTCCGGAATGGTGGTTTTGGGTTCCATTAGAGATACAAATTTAAATATCTTATCAAAGTGGTTTTACGTATGAGCAATATTGTAATTAGTCTCAGCAGCACTTTTACATTTCATCTAAAAGTGACTAATAACTTCGCTATCAAAGAGAAGCAAATAAATATTGTAATAAAAGTACACAACTTTAAACCACTTGACCTTTATGTGACTCGAACAAGGTAGTTTCACTTTTGTTGGATCCAGAAACAGGCGAAGAAATTTGTATCTGAGGGCAAGCAATTTTATGCCCTGCGCGCCAACTCAAAGCCTGTGAGTTGGAAAAGAAAAAACAAATATCATGGGAACCAAATTTGTGGAAGAAAACAAACAGATACATTAAATTAATTCCATTACCTGGTGTTTCTCAGAGCAATACCGTGTCTGTTTGCAACTACTACAAAGCTTGTCTCCTTTCCAAGTGCCGCACCAATCACAAAGAACAGCTGAAAAGTAAGCACACATTCTATCAAAATTGAGGTAGATTCAGGACAATTTGTTTCATAGAAAGCACGCACATGTAGTACAAAACCTAAGTCATCAAAAGTGTTAATCCCCTTTAATGGGAAAGCACGACATACATTAACCTGTTCAAGTTAAAAGATTATGTTACAATGAAATCAGATAATTTTGTTTTTTTCCTGATAAAAGTGTGGTCTCACAGTGTGCAGTAACTGATCGTAGTCATGAAGTCCTTTTCACTTCATGCAGGACTTCTCAACACTAGTACTCAATACTCAGTACTCAAAAGGAGATAATCATGAATATAAATATTCAAAAATCAACATACACAAACACAAGCCAGAAGGTAAATAAGCATCTAAACAACGGAAACAACAATCTCTCTTCACCATACCGAAGGAGAGGATCTCTAAACAACTACAAAAATGAATGGGATTATTATCAACAAATGAAGTGAAACTATTATAATGGTGACTACCAACCTCCACAGCCAGCAGGTTTGTGACTCTCATCATACTGAGGGCATTCTTGAGAATAAAATGGATTAACACGTGGTAATTGACTACGGAAGACCTTCACACTTCAATTAAAACACAACACAATCAGATATAAACAATCAAAGTAACTAAAACAATGGAATAGGTTGTTTAAGAGAGGATGATCCCTGACCTTCTAGATGGCTTCTCTGGATGGTGTTTCCATTGCTCATGTTGATCCCTGAGGAGGCATTTCATAGAGGGACACATAAAGACATACAACATTCGGTGAAATGCAGTTTCCTGCTCAGTCGGTGCATAAACCTAGAAATTCAAGGGTTTTGATACAATGTCACAATCAACAGGTATAAAGTCAAAAAAAATCATGAGGCATTAACTTCATACCTGAAGTAAGAATTGTAAAGGGTCTCCACAAATGTCACACACAAATGACCCCCCTGAAGGTATATTCAAAGGGTCAAGCCAAGCCTGTTATTCACATCACCTGTCAGAAACTGGCACTTTCTTTGTACATCCAATAAAGCAAGATAGAGGTAAATTGTAAACGAATTCAATGAAAAGGTAAAGTACAGGGACTCCTCCAGCTTTGCTTGGGAAATATTGACGTTGAAGAGACCATTTATTCTTTGGCTTGTCAACAAAGCCAAGTGTGATGGGTTCATGTTCTTCTTCTTCATCGTCGTCATCAACATCATCATATTCCTCTTGATCTTCTGCGTTATCATTCTGCATAACCTTGAGCTTGTCAACCAGATCTCCAATGGCATCAGTATCCATGCGTTTAAGAATGGAATAGAAAGTGCTAGTCTGCGAGATAGTGAAGACTGATTGTGTAAGTAGCACATAAGATTTTATCATTAAACCAGAAATATACATAGAAATGAGCCAAACATTCTCTATACCAAACTGTGTTAACTAAATGAAACTTTGGGATGAGCCTGAAACTGTGACTATTCATTATTTTGCATTGATTGGCGTAAGGACTATAATAGCAGTAGAATAATAATAGTATCGACAAATAACAGTAAAGAGAATGATACTTAATACCACAATCTAATACATGAATTTTCAATTTCAAGCCAAGCAATTCCATTTATAGAGTGTTTCGAAGCCTACTTGTTAAAGTCGGCGACACAAGTCCTAGATTTCCGGCGAAATCGGGGTGGTCGAGCGTGTGCGCGGCAGCGATTCCAAGCAGACTCAGAACTTTTCTTCACTTTTCCGGCGAGGCAGCAAGAATTAAAGTAAAAGAGATTTTGTACTATGATTCCGGTCAGATAATATATATTGCAGAGAAATAGAATAGGGAAAGAAGAAGATGGTGGGTGATAGGGTATTGGATTTTGGGTCAGATTGGGTATTGGTTACTGGGCCTGCACCCCCTTCAATTTTAAATTTGCTATTACTTGCTGCAGTTCTATGATTACTAATTGCACATCCAACAATAAAAGAAAACTCAATCGATCTCTAATCATGACCACTGTTGCATGAGAAAAGAAGAAAGGAGAAAGAATACATTAGAGAAAGAAGAGATAAAATACGAAAAATAAAAACTATTTTTGAAAATTTTTTTTCCGAAATATATTTAATGTGTTTTGAAGAGTTTTCTCTGAGCATATTTTATGTAAAAATATTTTGGAAAACTCTTCTAAAAATATTATATACATTCTCAAAAATTTGTTCCAAAATACATTTTATATGTTTCTAAAAATTTCATTTCTAAAGTCTTATTTTGAACATTATTTTTTTCAAAAAAATTATCTAATTTTTTTTTGAAACGGGTCGTTTTAAGGATTTGAGAGGGTACATGAAGAAATCGTTGAATTGCAGGAAGTAAAAGTCTTTTAAATTTCTTAGTTTGCCTTTGTTGTTTAAAGTACATTGAAACTTCCATAACTTTAATTTCTAAGCTTTTGAAATTGTTTTCTGAATGTAATCTAAAATACAATTTCAAATATAATTTGAAATTTAAAATTGTGTTTAATCTTACAAAATTATTCAGTTATTCACATCTTTCTGGTGTGGGCATATATAAATAAGTCTTACAACATTTCAGAATAATTTTTTTTAATAAATGAATATTAATTCTTATTTTATGTTTTTGGTAAAAACAAAAATTTGATCTTGGCCAAGCTAATTGTGAAAGTAAGTCATGTCCCGTGTTTTTCTAAAAATCTTTTTGAATAGATGTTGATTCTAGTGTTATAGATGTAGACATATTTTATTCGTTTTTAATAATATAAGAATAAATATTGACAATTTTTTTTTTTAATATTTTTTCAAGAAGGCTAGTTTATTTTCCTTTAATCTGCTTAAACTAAAATGCCCGATGAAGTGGTTCATGGTTCCATTTCTAGAAAAAATTAGGGTGAGAAATTAAATATATTTCACACAATAAATTAAAAAAAAAAACACGACTTTATCTAATTTAATAATATCACCGTGAAAAAGGAATATAATGGGTGCTTTATATAATTAAAAAGAGCAACATAAAAATAAATATACATTGATACATAGCCATTCTCTTTGTACAAGAGAAATCCAAAGATTTAATTAAGAATAATTCTAAGTAAAACGAATGTCTTCTACCAAGTACTATCTCATCTCAGCTTAAGTTTTTACATAATAACCACATATATACTATTTATTAAACAATTTTACTTAAATAATGTTACTTCTTTTCTAAGTGTGTCATGTTTATCTAGATAAAATAAAATAATAATTAATTTTCAAAAAATCTAATAATAAAAAATAACAGGTCATGACACTACTTGGTTAGTCTTAAATTTTCACATATATAGATTGAGAAAATATGTTATTGGTTAAAATAATTTTATATAACCTTTCTTGATAAATGTGTTATTTTCATTCGTCGCAAATATAACAAATATTAACATAATTTATTTCAAAATACGTAAAAGTAAAAAATAAAAAATAAGTAATATTGTATTAAAAATGAAAATATCAATCAATTCAAAGAACAGAAGGTAAAAACTGCAATAATCTTTAAGTAGTATATGATTTTATCACCACGAATTGAAATAAAATATATGTTTATTTAATTATATAAGAAAGACCATTAATTTCTGTGGGAAGGGAATATTTTAGCCCATAGCTTTAACCTAAGTCAAAGATTTGAATGCACATATTATCTACCTACATGCATATTCATATAGATAATTATTTTCTTTCAAATCAGACCTACGTGCAGGCAAGTTTTTAAAAGGTGTGTTAATTGGTGAAAAATTAGGTGGTGGATGCCTATATCCTACACCATTCATGCTAATTAATTAAAGTAGTTAATTAGAATATTATTATATCTTTTTATTTTATCATACGACTAACTTTCCCTCAGATTTAGAAAAGTTTTATTCCATCATCTCTGAAAACAATTTTATAGAAGACACGAAGCAAAATCATTTGCACAATATTTTCTTTTTCTTTTTTACGAGAATGATATATATTTTGGAAAGTCTCCAAATTAGGTTTCAAGGGTTTACATTATGGGTTTCAGAGGTACTTTGTCCTTAGGTCTTGAGTCACGAGGGAAGTGTTTATAAAAAATATTTTGATGCTAAAGTCAGTTCAGGATATGGTGGTCAGATGTCAGAGTAAAAACAAAAAATTATATTTCACAAAATGTGTCTTTCATACTAAGGTTTGTGGGTCTTACTCGGTTGGGCCTTGACTTAATTGGCCTAATTACCTACTAATCATGTTATACAATGCAACCTCATGTTAACCTTGTTTAGAGTAGCTTGAGGGGGTTAGCCTAGTCGGTCAGGCTGATAACATGTCGTCCTCTAAGGTCAACATGTAATCGGTTAGGCTGTGTACTAGGTTCCTCCAAGTAGGTGGTTTTCAGTGCTGTCGTAGGACTGTGTACCCTAGAGGATGAGGACGGGTAGTCCACCAACCCCTAGTCTTAAATGTTTATTTATTGAAGACTACAAGGATGTCGAGCACCTTAGGGGACGAGGATAGATAGTCCATCAGACCCCCAGTCTTAACATGCTTGCATGTTAGAGACTGCGAGGTGACGACTGCAGGTTCTTGGATATTGACTTCTTGACTTGTTGTGGATGACACGTGCTTTGCAAAGAAAATTTGTATTTCTTTAGTCGTATGGTTCTATACGTATATTATTGTTATTATTATTATTATTATTATTGCTTATTTGAGATAAGTCGTTACTTTACTGATATTGGTTTATATTATTACATATTTTGTCACATGGATTAAAGGCTCAAAAGTCCTATAAATACATCTAGTATTCTCAAGGAATACACACTCTCCTACACTCATTCTCTCTCCTAATAAAAGATCATTAGTCTCTTACTAACTTGAGCGCCAGAGAGTCTTTTGCACGTGGATCTTCCCATGTGTCTCAACCCTCAGAAGCACTCCATCAAGGTCTGTTAAAGCCATCCAGATCTTACCATTTGTCTGAAGGTTTGCCATAAGATCTCGGTAAGAGCAATATTGTTTTATATATTATAATTTTTTATTTAACATAAAAATATATAGATATGTCAACTAGAAATTTTTAATCAAGCTATCCAAGAATTTAGAAGAAGAGAAAATTTGAGACATTAATTGCATCACAAAAGGGAACTATGAATAAATTTATTTCAATAGATAAATTTATAAAAATAGATAATAAAAATGAATTAGAAAATACAAATAAGTGTTTTTTGAAAGAACAAAATAATAACAATATAGATATATGTGAAAATAAGAGAGAAATACCATATGAAAACAACAATAGAGAAACAAAAGTAATTAGTGAGAAGGATAAGTTTGATTCTCAAACTCATAATCATTATTAAAAATATATAAAAAGATTAAAAAAATTAATTTTATTATCTATTAAAATAAAAATTTAAAATGAAATTAATTTTGATAATTTAATAAATAATTTTGTATAAAAAAAATCTCAAAACATAAATTTTAAATAAAATATCTCATTTTTAAATTTGATTTAGCCTCCTAAATTTTTGAGCTGCTCTTGGTGGAAATTCTTTAAATTCCCAGGACCTTAGTTGAAGCTTGAGATGTTACACTACAAGAAAAATGTAATTTATCTACAGATCTGTACATACAGATTTAAATCTGTATGTAAAGTAGATATTACATACGGATGTTACCTATGGATCTGTAAAATTGAGTTACATACCGAAAAATCCGTATATAACAAAAAAAATTTGATGTGTTAGAACTCAATTTTTCCAACTTTTGGAAAGATGGCATCCGTAAATAATGATAAAGGATCCGTAAATAAGTTACCACCTAATTTATTATACATATTTAAAATTAATTAATTATTAAAAATTAAAACAAGTTTATTCTCGTGCTCTATCAGAGAAGAATAAGCTCCGAGAAAAGTTTAGTCACATAGAAGAAGAAGCTCACTGGAAACCCTATTCTTCCTTCATTTCGTACTCACCCTCTGTTCGTTCTCTGTCACTCGCACTGATACAAAGGATCACCGATCCAACGACTACGTTAAAACCCTAGCATCACCACTCGTGCCTCCTCTGGATTGGCCCGGCCCTAGAAGCACCTTCACTCAAGCCCTAGAAGCACCTTCATCGAGAATTACATACGAAATAATTTGTATGTAAATTTACATACAAAATATTTTTCGTATGTTAGTTTTCCGACGCCTGGTTTACATACGCATTTGTTTTCATATGTAATCTGTAGATAATATTTAATTACATACGAATTTTGTTCATTACATACAGATTTTGTCCATAGAAAAAATCATTTTTTTTTGTATAGAAAAAATCATTTTTTTTTGTAGTGTTATGTCATTAGTAGACTAATATTTATAATTGTGTGTTTGATTGTATAGTTACCATAAAATTGATTTAGGAATTGTTTTAATAGTTGAAAGTTTTAAATTTATAAGATGGTCTTTTATTAAATACTAGTTTATCATTTTATTTTGTATGCGCATGATTATAATGATCATGTGTTAACACATGAGCACATGCCCAATATAGGTTGTAGATGTTCTCGTGGACAATAATATAATGTTTCATCTTATTATAAAATTTAGAAAAATTATGAACACATCTATTTATTTGTATATACTTATATTTTGTAAATAGAAGACCTATTTTTTTGGATTTTATAGGTATTGACTTATAAAATATTCATGCATGTTATATGTGTTATATTTAAAGCAGATTGTGTGTTTGGAAGGGGATGTACACTTATGGTAACAATGTTTATTAGCAACAAAAATTTTCATTTATTCTCTGTCGGTACCCGTTTAAAAAGTACTTACGAATTTAAAAAAAATTATGGATACCAATAGATATTTAAAGAAATATATTTTATAATTTTTTAAAATAAAATAAAATAAAATAAATATAAATTAAATTTTAATTTTAATTAAATTTAATCTAATAAAATATAAACTAAAATTTTTATTCAAATTAAATTTAACTTAAAAAATGTAATTTTAATTTTAATTTTGTGCGGTTAACGGATATTTATGAGTACAAGTAGTATAATACCCACACTCGTTCCGTCTATAAACAAGTATTAAAATACATACTACCCGAGAGTTAATAAACACTCGCAACTACCAATTATCCGCCATAGATTTTATCCACAGATACTCATAGACATAGACATTTCTTTCATCCCTAGTTTTGCCTTGTATAAGAAGACTAATTGAGAAAACTATATAAAAAAATATTTATTTTTTATATGAATGAATATGACTCTTAAACCTCCTTTCCTCCCCTCTCCTTCGCCTTTAGATATAATTTATATATGATCAACAAAAATAATGATTAATATGTTTCATTAGTGTCACCATGAGATGATAACATTAGGTGACTCTCCATCAAAAGTTGAGAAAATGACAATCGATACCACACAACACGCACAAAGTCTAGAATAACTAATACATACCTTAAATTTGGCTTGATTTATGAGGTATAGTCTTCATAAATTTAGTGAAATGTTTTTACTTGAATTTCTAAATCATTGGTTAGGAAGTTGGAGAACATACTTGAGATGACTATTTGCTGAAACGAGAAGAAAGTAGTTTGGAAGTTATGGTATATGGTGTGAAAACTAAAATGGTATATGGTGTAGTAAACATTATACATGTTCATTGTTTTATTAAGTATGAAACATGTGTGTCACTTGTCGTATGTTTGTTAGAAGTTATGTAAAAAGTTGGTTGTTGTTACATCTTGTGAGAAAGCATTTATTTGATTTGAGAAAGAAAGAAAAATATTTCTATTTTAACTTCTAAATCTTTTTAATTCTATAAAGAAAAAAAAACATTTGAAAGTGAATCATGATATTTATTGATTATTATGTTAGTGTATTATGTAAAATTTGGTGGAAGTACATTACAATATATAATAGTAAATAATAATAATAATTATTATAATAATAATAACTTTAATTTTTAATATTAAACTAGCTATAGTTTAAGAAAAGGAAAAAAAGGACTAAAATGTTAAAAACTTAAAATCATTAAATCTTTTTAAATAATTAAAAACATAACAAATCATCTTTACAACTAAAATTTACTTTTGAAATATGGCGATTTGAAACAATTGTGTCCTCTAAGAGAAACATGTTGAGGCATAAAACGAGGGACGTTTTCCCATTCCCATATTCCTTTTTTTATTTATTTTTTCTTTTATTTCTAATGTAAGAAACAAACGTACCTTGAGAATTTAAATATGAAGAAAATTCACGTTAAATAATTAAATACAAGTCAAACAATGAATAGTTGCTTACATTATTAAAGGTTTGCTAACATTTCTCCGCTCAATTATTTGGATTCATAATAATAACACTTGTGGTCAACACAATGCATACCAACAAGTTAACACATACAATTATTAAGAGGAGACACATTCTTACTTGAATTGTCAACCTTTTGAAATAGTGATTTAGAGATTATATAAAAAACTAAAGCTAGAAGCAAATCATTTCATATAATTACTTTTGGTATTATTTTAAGATAACTTAAAAAATTTATATTAATTACAAACAAGTAAGATATAATATATAATTTTTTTATCAGCAATAAATAACAAAATAAAATGATACATAATATATAAATATTTATGTTAAAAGTATCATAACTAGAGATAAGACAATTTCATAATATATAAATAGGTACAAATCTTACCTTACAAGTTAATTTTATAAGATTGTATTAGATTTAAAGTCCAAGTCTTAATAATTTAAGATTTTTATTTTAAAAATAGTGTATTGATCTTTTATATAACATTATACAGCATTCATTCCATAGTTTGTTATTTGAAGGCAAATTCAATTATTTACATGTTTAATTTGCTTTCCACGTGATTTTTCATACCAAAAAGATTTAACATGAATGAGTTATAAACATTTCATATAAAAAAGTTAAGATATTATTTTCGATCCAAATCTTAAAAAGAATCAATGAGTAGATTTTATTTCTTATAATGTTTTTTGAGACTCATTTTTACTTTGATGTATCAACATACTCGTCGCACATGGCATCAAACACTTGAAATCCTAACAAATATTTTTGACTATATTAGTAAATATAAATACTTAAAAATGATTGAAAAATAAAAATAGGAAGCATGTGAGGAGTTCCCCAAAAGTGGTAACACAGAGAGTTATGGTTTTAAAATAGGCAAAGCAAAGTTGGGAATGAAAGTAGATGAATGTGAGTGAAGGACGAAAGGTACGATATTTGCGGGGGCAGATGTGGATGCATGACCGAGTCAACTCAGTGGAAAAGCGTGTTTTTTACTTGTTTCTTCCATGATTGTTGCCAATTCTCACATTTGACTCTTCAGTCAATCAATCAGTGACTCACAGACCAAGTACATCAATGCAACCACACACCTAACACTGTTCTTCATTACACTCTCACTTAATAACTTACTTTATTCTTAATTCAAACCACAAATGTTACTTTCGATAAACAAAACAAAGCGAGTGTTGGTGAGGCAAACACGTAATGTAATGTAATGTAGTGTACCTTTATTGATTGACCCAATGCTTGCATAAATTTATTATTATTAGGCATAATGAATTTGAATGATTGGGAAAATTTATTTGAACCCAGTTCCATTAAAAGTAACATTTGAATGATTATGGTACGAGAATTTCACGAGGAGTGTTGTTGGCAATGGAGCACAGTTGTCACTGTTTCCAAGCGATCAGAGATGGCCCACTGCGGCGAATTTCTGGAAAAATGTGCTGCACTGCAAACACTGTACTCACTCACTCATTCACTCACTTACTTACTCACTTACCCACTCAGAATTTTACAAGAAAAGTTTGAATTTTGTACTTTCTGACGTGATTAATCTCTAACTGGGGTAATAAAAATGGTTATAGTTTTGTGATTTAAGAAAAAACTGACTTAAAAATTGAATTTTTTTGTGTGTGAGTGATGATGGGTGGGTGGACACATGAACCAGTAGCAGTCATTTCTTGTGTTTGTTCTGTGAAACTCTTTCTCTCTCTCTCTCTCACAGTCATTCTGACAGTCATTTGGTGGGCCCCTACTCCCAACCAGTGAGGGCTCACGGACGGCACCACCCTCTTTCTCTCTCTAACTTTTTGTGAGATTACGGTCCTAATACAATTATGGCATAATCATTTTCATACCTGGCTGTAAAGTTCACTCTTTTTCCCTTTTCTTTCTCTTTTCAATCATACTGCTACTATTTCCCAACGAGCCAAACTCGCGTTTTTCTTGTCCCCTTTTTTTCTTCCTTCCCTAAAATTTGTTATCTAGTAATAGTACTAGGTAGTAGTAAAATAAAGGAATGCTCCGTCATCAAACAATGACGCATTGAAAGTTACACATTATCTTCTTCTTCGCAGAATATTATTCATTCTATTTCAAAACCTACTAGTGGAATGGAATCACCTCTGTTCAGAAACTAACTCATTACTTCTTACTTTTACATTCCATAATTAATCTCAGCTTTTTACATTATTCAAATAAACTATAACATAACGTTTTTAACCCAATACTAAGGTTCTGAACACACACGTTTGGTAACTGTAACACAGATTTATGCTTAGCTTGATTGAAACTGTTTGTTGATTGAGTAGATTTATATATAGCGCTACTTAGTATATATAGAGTGAGAAAGACAGAGAGAAAGAGAGAAAGAGAGAGAAAGAGAGAGAGAGAAAGTGGTCCACAGAGTCTATGGCTGTCTGACCCTCATCTCAGAAACAGCCGTGTTAGATAAGGAGAGAAAGGAAGAGAGATCGAGGGAGAAAGATTCTATAAACCATTATTCTCTTCTCTCTTCATTTAACTCTTGTTTCACAACTATGACTTTCCTTTCAGCGCGATTCACATGAAAAGCCAATTTCAATTTCTTCCCACACGTATATTCCTTTTCTTTTTCTGTGTCTCAAACCGCAAAATCAACTCAGTGAAAATGATCAATTGTATCTATGAAGTTTTCCTTTCAACATGTCTGCATATTATGCTATCTTTTCCCAGCATCAGCAGCACTGGTAGCTGCTAGCAACAAGCTGTTTTTTGGTTTTATATTTGTTTTGGCAGTACCTTTCTCAAACTACTAGGGTAGCTAGTTTAGGACACACAATTTTTCTTCACTTCAAAAAATGATGTCTGAAGAACCCTTTTCTGTTCCTCCCAACACCGTCAGAGACTCCTTGGTTCATGTTCAACCCCCCAGCTCAAACCCTAATAATAACAATCCTAACCCTAGTTCAAATCCAGCTAAGAGAAGGAGAAGCCTACCCGGAACACCAGGCAAGTGATTATGACTGTTAATCCACTTCTTATCTCTCAATCTCTTTTATTTCTTCATCATTTCCAACCAGGAAATTCTAGTTTACATTGATTAATTGTGAGTAATATATATGAATTGTGCATAAGCAGATCCAGATGCAGAAGTGGTGGCTCTGTCACCCAAGTCCCTGATGGCCACCAACCGTTTCATATGTGAAATTTGCAGCAAGGGTTTTCAGAGAGACCAGAATTTGCAGCTGCATAGACGCGGGCACAACCTTCCGTGGAAGCTGAAGCAGAGAACAAACAAAGATCAAGTGAGGAAGAAGGTGTATGTGTGCCCTGAGAAGAGTTGTGTGCATAACGATCCCTCTAGAGCCTTGGGAGACTTGACAGGCATAAAGAAGCACTACAGCAGAAAGCATGGGGAGAAGAAGTGGAAGTGTGAGAAGTGCTCCAAGAAATATGCTGTTCAATCTGATTGGAAGGCCCATAGCAAGATTTGTGGGACTAGAGAGTACAAATGTGACTGTGGCACACTTTTCTCCAGGTTATAGCATTTCCACACAAATAATTAATACTATTTAATGCCTCATATTCTCATAATTAATTTGTTCCTTTAGTTCATCCATAGGCATGGTTACATATACACGGTTGCAATTTAATATTCAGTTAATTCATTACATCAAATGGATGCCAGATAAGATAAGCATGGAAACAGACGCCATATATAAATATATATGTATGCAGTAGCAGTAGTAGCAGTAGCAGTATTAACTGAGAGAATATTTGTTTGGAATAATAAATGAGGGTTCTTAATTGATGTTTTTGTGCATATTCTAACAAATCAATCAGGAAGGACAGCTTCATAACACATAGAGCTTTTTGCGACGCTTTGGCTGAAGAAAGTGTGAGGATAACAACAACAACGACAACAGTTCCCCCAGCTTTAAGCAACTTGAGAAATGATCATCCCTTGACCAATGCTCAAGCTTCGAGGATCCCTCAGATTTTTTCAGGGTTTCACTCAGATCAATTCGGTGGTGGTTCAGGAACATCAGAAACACTGGTGAATTATGCTGAGGCAAACCATCATCATCATCATCATCATCATCAACAACAACAAGAACAACAACTGCAGCAGCAAAAGCTGAGGTTACCACTCTGGCTAGACCACCAGGTGAATTCACAAGTACTTCACCACCCTCTTATGAACTTCCCAACCAAACCAGGTGCTTTCAGTTCTCCGGGGCCAAACCCTGTGCCTGATATGGTGCAAACTATGGACATGTTTGGGCCACAGTTTGTGAATTACCGTTACCCAGAAGCGTCATTTGGAGGTGCCAACCTGTCTGTGCTGCCGCCACATGGACTGAAGCAGGAACAAGAAGAAAACAAAGGGGAGTTGTCGCATAGCGCGAGCTCGAATTTGTACTTGAGTAGTAACCAGAACCCACCTCATTACATGTCAGCCACTACAGTGTTGCAGAAAACTGTTCAAATGGGATCTACAAGGGTGAACGACAACGCGTTTTGCTCGAATAGGAACAGCAACCACAACAATGTTGTCAACAACAACAGCAACGTTGTTGTTGAGGTTCAGAAACTGGACGAGTTGGTGAGTGTGGAAGGGTGCACCAACCTTGGAGGTGGTGGTGGTGGGTATTTATTGAATGATGACTCAAACAATAACTCGTTTGTGGTTGTGAATGGCACGAAGGGTTTTGAGCACATGATGATGCCGGTGGATGAAGAGACAAGAGCAGCATCAATTATGGGAAAGCAATTACACTCCATAAGCAAAAATCAACTTGGTTTAACCCGAGATTTTTTGGGTGTCGGAGATAACAACATTGAATCAATAAGGAGACCTTTTTTCGAGCAAGATCTTGTTGAATTTAATGCAATGGGGTCAGCCTCAGGCATTAACCTGCAGAGGCAGTACGGTGGACACTATGTGTAGAGTCTCAACTTTCAAACTTCCATTTTAAAGAAACATAGCTTAGAGCTAAAGAAGCTGATGAAGTTATGGCATAGTGATATATATAGCTAGCTACTGTTATTAGTTGGAGCACATAAACTGAACAACGTTACCAATGGAGTGGACTCAGTGATGCACAGTGAAACGTGAAGATTTCACGTGTGATATATATAATATATATTCGATATATATCATAGAGGGTCTCGTGAGGGAGGTGGGGGCCAATGCATGTGAGACGGGACAAAAGTGATAGATATATATATTCATGTGTATGTGAATATATATCTATATATCTATGAGATGAGTCCAAAACTGAGAGGGTGATTTGATTCTCCGTTATGGAAGGTCCCTACCCTCCCTCTCCATGGCCATGCATGTCCATGGATGAAGCAGAAAAACACTGTCTTTTCTCTTAGCAATTGAACCAGACTTTTTTTCTCTGACGTGTAAGGTTGATACAACTTTACATTGTCGTACGTTTTACCTGGTGTCTATGACCTAGTTTTTCTTTCTTTTTCAGTGGCCTTTTAACTGTGCAGGGCGTGAAATGCTTTTCATAGAGGTAAATAAACACTTCTTTATTTTATTTTCTACCCATTTTAAATATGCTTTCATAATTTCATAAGCTATGTCGTTTACCATATATACACATGTATGTTTCTTCTGTAAAAAAATAAAAATAAAATGTGCATGTCAGCTTTTAACATGCACTCGAATGAAGAATAATAATATTAAAGTTTAATTTATAATACGTATATAGTATAGATTAAAGAATTACAAGTTAAATGAAACATATTGTGGTAGCTTTACACAATCACTGTTATCATAAAATTGATACTAGTTTCATGTAAAATATATTTTATAAGCTAGCTCCACTTTATGACATATCATATAGTTGTTTGGTGTATAAAATGCCTTGACACAATTGTTAGTTTTGTGTAAAAAATAATTTGAACTAATTAAATAGCTGTTATTTTATCGGCTACAAACACTAGTGTGAAAATAAGTTTACAAACGCGCATATTACGTAATTTACGAATACTTGAGATTTAGACAAATGCAGTGATAGTTTTGTTATTACAAAAAAATCAATTATATCACTTACCATTCTAATTTATGTAAAACCATTTAACATTTGATTGGTTACTAATGTAACTAATTAATATAAATAGTATTGTTATAACAGTAAATTTTATATTAAATAATACAATAAAACTGATATTTATTATAAGTAAAGATTAAAAATATAAACTCATTTATTAATATAATATCGGAGCATAAAATTTAGGAGTCCAGACTCTCTACTGGCTTTTTTGATGTTGTTAGAATACGTTGTGTTGATATTTTAAATATCTTTTTATATATTTTAAAATGTCAAAATTAGTGGTAATCAGTATGTTATGAAGATATAGTAAAAGAGCAACACAAAAAACTCTGCAGAAAATCCAAATTCAAAATTTACACCACATTGTAGTCTCCAATAGTCACCACCCATAATCAACTGTACTAATGACATCTTCTCATATATGGTTAGAGGGTGGAGGATGCTTTGTTTGGCTAGTTTAGTTGTTTTTTTTTTTGGTTGATCATAAAGATAAAAGACATTTTCTTTATTGTTTAGATAGATGATACTATTAGTTCTTGAAAACCTGATATATACCTTGAGAGAGAACAAAATTCTATATAGATTTATAAGATATATGATTTGACAAAATGAGAGAGATAGAAAAACAATATTTAGAATAAAATTATAAAAAAAAATTATTTAAAATTTCTTTTAATCAACATATTTTTTAAATTTAACAATATTTAATATTTTAATACTTGTGACAACGTTTAATTGCTATGTTTTATTATCATAATAAAAAAGTACATATGCGTAACCACGTTTTTTCACTGCTGTAAACAAAAACTATAAATAAATAAAAAAATATTTGATTTAATCTTGAGGGAAATGAAACCAATGAAAATTATTTTTAATGTAATTTAGTTTAGTTTTTCAATTTTCTTTCGTTAATTTAAGCTAGACTAACACGATCGGAAACACAATAGATTTAATTTTGTTCAATTTGAGAATTTTTTATTTTAAAAAATATAGATAATAAATTTGAGGAAGTGAAAAAAAGAGAGATGAAAATGAGAAAAAAGAGAGTTATGATATACTTTTATTATGTGTCTTTATGCTGATGATTTAATATTTGTTTTCAATAATAATGACAATTTTAAACTTAATGTCTTATTTTTTATGGCTTGAGGTTATTCAGTAAGATAACGAATAATCATGTCACATGAAAGATATGTTAATGATATTTTCAAGAAGTTTAAGATAGAATATTAAAATATTCAAAGTTAGTTTATACACCAAGTGAAGAAAAAATAAAAATGATGACAAAAGGTAGATGAAACCCATTATATAAAAGTTTGATTCGTAATTAGTTTGATATCAAGATCATAGATTGTATTTGAAGTAGGATTGCTTAGCAAATTCATGATATAGCTACTCATGTGTCTTTAAAATATATTAATCATTCTAATTTTTATATTTTAAAATAATTAAAAAAATCAATATACTAATAATATAAGTGTATTTGAAAGGCTTAATAAAGAGACAACATAAAAAACTCATTAAAGCCATTCAAAATTGAGTTATTTTATAAATTGAAGAAAATGTTTGTTCTGAAAAAGTTTAAGCTGAACTAAAAGAATACAAGATTAATCAAGTTTTACCAAGCCACCTTATTTTAAGTTTCCTTTCAATTTAAGAAGTAGACGTAATTTCTATCTTTATTTTAATTACTTAATATATTTTGTGAATCTTATGTAAATTGTATTTACATAAATACGTAAATGATAAGTTATTGGATAATGAATTACGAAGTTAATTCTTTTTTCTTACATACTTATGTGAGTGTAAACTTCATTGAATATAATAATATCCCACTAATATCAATAACAATTAAATTTAAGTCACCACATAATTTAAGCATTTGTCTGAAATAATAAATACAAAGATATATCTAACCAAATAACCCATTAAAGTAAATAATAAAAGAAATTAGAAAAATTATAAATTCATTAATAATAGTGGTGTGGTTTAAAATAAGTTAGATATTAAAAATACTAATTTAAAAGGTTTAAAATAATTTGGTTTATTTCAACTTATTTAAATGGTTATTATTCTGTTAAATTTATTTAAGTAATTGTATAATTTAATTAAATTTTATAAATGCATTTTCAGAGTGTAGTTACGTTAGTTATGAGAATAAGCATCTTACCTACCCAGGAAATTAAAGTGCTACATCCATCTATGGCTACTAGTTTGGTGAGATTCCAAAGATTTAGCAGTGAAAGGGATTGGGATTGGGAAATCACATATTAAATTAATTCATCAATTATATTTATATTTAGTTTTTTCCCAAGATGGTGAGAGAAAAAGATTAAAAAAGTTCTCACGGAATTCGTTATTGTTTTATTTATGTAAGTTTAATTTATTTATTTTCCTTTATGTCATTTTCTCACCTAAGCTTACATCTCCATGTTTTACACTAACTAATACAAAAATGTTTTATTCCATTTTTCGCTATTTAATTTGCGATAGTGTTTTCCATAACCGACAACGATACACTGTACAAGTACGTGTTAACAAGGAAACTTGATGTCTTGTTCTCATACGACTAACTTAGTCATAAAGTAAGCGATGTTCAGAAAAAAACAAAATGTTTTAATTTAAATGTAAAACGGAAACTTATTTCTTCTTTAAATTATATATTTTTATTTTAAAACTTTTAAAAAAATAAAATAAATATAATTATCTTAACTTAATATTATTATTTTTTTTACATGTTAAATGATATTTAGAATGATATTCAAATTGCGTAAATAATTTAAAAATGAATTAAAATATCGTTTGAAACGTTATATATATAAATAAAAGTGTGGGATCACGGCACCTGAACCTCAAATTACAGGGTATTCATCACTTAGTCGAATGCCAAATTAGATTGAAGCAGTAGTTTAAACTAATTAGACCATTACCTAGAATTAATCTAAGTGGAGGAGTTCAAATGATATGCAGTGTGCTTAAAATTAGAGGTTTAAATTCGTAAAACCAAAGTTTCTATTAATTTCTCTTAAGAAGACATAATAAAGCTTGTAAACTATATTGAAGATACCATAAGTCAAAACACAACACTTGAATTAATTTATAGAGGAAAACAACAGTCACTCTGATTAATTCACCGCTACAATGTTCGAATTTCGCTCTGGACTCACAATATTCACTCCTTTCTCGCAATCACGCAACACAATTCATTCTTGAACATCGAATGTATACTAGCTTGAACGTTGGTAAATTCAGTGAAACCAATTTCGGTTTATGATGGCAATATCATAAGGAGAATTGGTCCAAGGACAAGAGACAACCACATTCCATGACTGATTTTCACAGTGCCAGAGGTACCGTTGGTGGAATTAATCTCAGATGATTCTGAGGAATCTGGAGACAGAGACTTTTCTTTATCTGCTTTAGGCGCCTTTGCCGAAGATTCTGGTGCCAGAGAGGGTGCCTTTGCAGGTGCCTTAGCAACAACAAAGAAGTCCATAGGAAGAAGAACCTTCCTCACCTTGTAAATAGCAAGATGCTTATCTGTGTATACAATGCCAGTGATGGTGGTGTTAACCTCACCTGTTGAGATGTTCACACTCCCTCCGTAACTTATCACATTCAGTTCCACCTTTCCAGGTTTATCCCCTGCAAGTGTTCTCACAGGGTTGGTCAGAGTATCAAAGTTGGAGCTAGACACATACTCTGAAAGAACATGGAACTGTAAGAGCTCGAGCTTTTGGCCATCAGAAAGAGAGTTGAGGAAGCCTGGTTTGAGTTCGGAGAAGGAACTGTCATCAGGTGCTAGAATGGTGATGCCACCTGATTTAGTAGTGAGGAGTTGTGCATTGAGTTGGTTGATCAATTGGGTGGTTTTCATGAGTCTGATAAGGATGTTGAATGACTTAGCCTGCCTCAGGATTCCAACAATGTCAACTGCTGAAGTGTCAGGAGTGGAATCACTTGGTGAGTCTGGCAATGAGGGAACCAATGGTTGTTTAGGAGCTTCAGCTGGTGGGGTAGGTGTAGGTTGTGCTGGTTTGAGAGGGGCAGAAGCTGGTGATAATTGGGCTAAAGTGGTGCTGGAATACAAAAATGAAATTAAGAGTGCTACTGAGAAAGACAAAACACATTGCTTTTTCATCATGGTTTTAGTTTTGAGGATTGAAGGGTACGATGCTAGACCAGAGGAAAGAATGCAAGTGGTAGGATTTTTATTGGGAATGAGAACTTGATGCATTGATGATATGGTGGAGATGGCTTTTATAGAGCGAGTGTGGGAGTGAGAGACCATGATAGGTAGGTGGAAGGTTTTGTTTCAAACTTAAATTGTGATTTGTGAGCATACACACAGTTGTTAGCTAGAAAAGGATATTTAGATTTTGCATCAACTATCTACTGATGTATTAAGCATAATGCATTTTAAGGATTGAATGCTACACCATTCTGCCATCGAAATCAATTGATTTCGTCAATAGTATTTTGTTTTTGTGTTTTTTTGTTTTTTGCTGAGAGCATTGTAATTAAACAGTGTTTTTTTTTTTTTTTTTTTTTTTCTGAGGATTTATAGGGTGAAAGAAAGAGTGCTTGATCAAACGGTTCAACCAATAGAGACAGACACACGCAAATGTTTTATTTTGGGAAACTTTTCATTCAAACTTAATCAATCCAACTTCTTTTACGAGAAATAGCCTTATTGCCCCTCACAAGTAAAAAATAAGACTATACAGATCATTCTTAAGTTAAGAGTTTCCTCTTTCATAAAACTATGAATACACTGTTTTTGTTTGACACGTTTTTCCTAGTTTACTAGCAGAAGGCCTTTTTACATTGGCCAATGAGGAATCATCTTCAACGAGTGTCTGAGACTTGGGAAAGTGCAGCAGAGTGCTATTCAGCAAAGTCCAAGATAATAAATGGGCTTGAAGCAACAAGTTTATGCACAAGAAGCTTCAACAGCTAAACTCTTTGCTACTCCTTTACATGGATCTCCGAATGTATTAATTGATAGTTCAATTCTACAACTGCTTGATCCAATGCAGCCCTGTTAACAGAAGCTCCTTAGAGTAAGTATAATCCAATTGAAAAGATAAAATAAAATTAGCCACAAAAAAGACATATATGAACTTCTTGTTTAATGACAAAGCATGATAACACCTTCTGCACAATGGATAGAGCCTTATTGCTGCTGCAGCGTCCATGTTTGAAGTTCCCACAAGTCCCCTGAGGTGTTCCAAAACTAGCAAATTTAATGGAAGAGATCACCTGATTAGGATAAGGGCATTCCAGTGACAGTACAGGCCCTACTTTCCTTCCTGATTCTGCATCTGAACTCCATAAGTCTACAGGTGGAGGGTGAGACTCAGATACATGAGAACACACGCTTCCTATCTGTTTTGTAGCAAAAGTGATTTGCTTAGGGTTGCCTCCACTTTCCTCAAACAAAACAAGTGTGTTGCCTTCAGGTCGTAACCATGATCGAGGTACATGGTATCTGCAGGATTAGTTACTAAATAAGTATCTAGCATGATTTCAACTTACTTTCAAGTTTCAACTTCTCATGCAGAATATGTAGCACTTACAATGTCTGTGATGGCTTTCCACAGTTCTGGAGACATTTGGATGCTTGATAGGACCCTCTATAATTGCAGGAATCAGTACAACCACCACTTGGAGAGGCATACGTAGGCCAGTATCGCCCAATGCTCTGTCCATTCACCCAAGCCTCACCTTTTCCCATCCCCGTGAAGTCAATTGCAACTGGATTGCTACCAGAGGGAGCAACAAAGTTTGTCTAATAGAATCCATTAATACATTAGCTAGCAGCAAAATCATTTGTCCTATAGTAGCATTGCCTTAATTTTCTATAAGTGTGTGACTGTGAAGATATCAGATGCAAAAGTAAACATGAAATTAGACAATCCATAACAAAGGGAAACAAATTGGAGCAAAGTAAAGAGACTTTGTCTTCTTATGCAGTTATAAGGATAATTAACTTCTTGATTATATATTCTGTTAAAGATTACCTTGTACCAAATCAAGGGTTGGTGTACAGGTAGGGTAGACTGTGAATTCCACTGTCCAGAACTGCCACCAGATGGACCTAAATCTTCACCTTTAAGACCAATCTGAATTCACAAAATTATGGACAGTCTATTCTATATATGGGTCCAACCAAAACCTCAAAATGAGAAAAAAAAAAAAAAAAACTGGCTTTAGTTAGGCTGGGGCATGAGACTAACCTGATATTTCCACATATGGGAGGAAAGATCAAGGGAGCTTCCATTTTTCAAACCTTTCAATATCACAGGACCAGTGATCCCTGCACCCCATGTGTCAAAAAAAGCTCCATAGTTCTGATGCGCATAAGGTTTGCATTAGTTAATGTGGCGATGAAAATTGGTTTAGTGATAAAGTGAAATAATACGGGGAGGATTAACAGATCAATATATTACAAGAAGAAAAGACGAACCTGAAGTCCCACAGTTAAACTCAGGAGATCAATTGTGTTCTTCCCAGCCACTAGAGTGATGGGGATGTCTACTTTGAAGTTGGCTTTCTCATGGTTTCCCTTTCCACTCCCTGAAAAAGTTCTCCATAATGTCACAGATGAGTGTCATCATTGATAGATAATGAAATATTCCATAATGTCCACAGATGAGTGAACATCAATGTTGAAGGTAGTCCAGAGGAAGCAAAATTGTGCAGTTAAAAATCAGAACAAAAGGAAGATAATTTGGCGATTGAAATGGCCTATATGTTTTAATTGTATTTCTTTCTATATTCTTTCTTCTTCCTTTTTTCTTTTTTCCTTTGCTTACATTTTTTAATACATTAAGTGTATTTTATAGACTGAAATAACTCTTAGAATTCCGTAACAATACTCTCTAACAGTTAAACATATAAAGAGTGACATAAATACCACTAAATACTCTTAATAGACTCTTTAATAAGCATAAATTTCCATTAAACACTTGTAACAACACATTACTCAACAGAACATGAGTTATTACATCTACTCAGTATACATTTAAATGTTTAAGAATGCGAACTTGTGTGAAGTTTTTGGATCTGCAACCACACATACTAGGAAGATAGAGATACCAGAATACATAAGTTTACCTCATTTTAAAGCATTTTCTAAAGGAGAAGCTTTGACTTCAAGAAGGGTGGGTGGAACAAGATTTAAATTTAATATACCTGCAAGTTTCCCATTTATGAAAGCGCAAAGAGCATGACCAAGGGATTTAATGTGAAGGACAGCTTGAGTACCAGTATCAAGATCAATGCTGCAGAAAAAAACCATGAAAAGCATTACTATGGGACAGAAAATTTCAAGTCAGAAGACAGCTTCTCCACCTAGAAGATATATTATATACCTTAATGAGTACCACAAGTAATCACTTCTATCAGCAGTTGTATTTATTTGCTCCAGTAACCCAAATTTTGAGAATGAATCAGCCTTTGAAATGCCAATTGGTTCACCAATCCAACTCCATCCCGAGTAAGAATCATCCAACAAGCCAACCTCTTCTTTTAAAGATTCAGTTGTAAAGCTTGAAATCACAGATGCAGAATTAATCTGTAATCACAAATAACTAGTTATGCAACTTCATGCACTAGAAAATGAAAGAAAAGGTCTAAAGTGTAGATAGATCAATCACATGCATTCTGAAAGTAACTTTGTTCAATTGAACTATATATGTTGATCTTAAAGCGGATAAGGCAAACCTTTGCAGTATTGAGCACTACATTCTTGCAGTCTGGTAAGATGCTGACAGACCATGCAGGCAAGTGATATGAATTTCCATTGAATGTCACTTTTGCATCAGATGTGGCAATGTTGGCAAGGAAAGCAGAACATAGAGCTCCTTTCTTGTAAACTGCAACCTGGATTTGAATAGTATATGTTAAGAGATGTAACTAAACTATCCATTTGGGATAACTGATTCTGAATTCTGAGTTTGACATTCATTATATCCATTTACCCAACATTTAGATCACTAGGATAATCCAGAAATTGTGGCCTAATTCTGAAAGGACTACTTATTACCTCTATATTTGGTCCAAGAGATGTAATTGTTGGATCAGTAGCTGTCAGTACTTCTTCACAAAGTTTTATGGCCTTATGCAAATCTTTAAGGTGGCCCCACTTAGGCTGTCTAATAATTCCTGAATCATGCAGTTCAGATATAAAATGTGAATTTCTTGTCATGATACAAGTTTGATTATTTTTCTTGTTGACTGCATATGGAAGCAATGTTGACTAGTTTATATAATTCTACAGAGTAGACAATAAATATGAAATATAAAGGTTGCAAAAATTCCATACCATACTCATCAATTGGTGCATCATAATCATAACTACTAGCAACAAAAGGCCCACCAGAAGCCCGGCCAAAGTTTGTCCCTCCATGGTACTGTTTCGGAAGCAACCAAAAAAGTTCCTAATTATCTACAATAGCTTAAAGTTAAAAAAGCCTTCAACATCATTTAAGGTTGCATTACCATATAGTAATTGTTGAAAGTTCCCCCTCGTTGGAAAAAGCGTGCCACAGCAAATGCAAGATCTTCCACAGGTCTGTGAGGTAAAGCATCACCAAATGCAAGAAACCTACAGTTTTTTGTAAATTTCGATAGGTTAGAAGAAAAACAAAATTAGAGTTGAATGTGAATGGAGATACTATCAGTCAGATCATATTTTGAGTATTATTTTCAAGTGACTAATGATGTATACAGAAAAGGACACTAACCATCCAGTATAACCCTCAGTCCATATTTTTGGTTTTGCCTTAGAATTCGGTTTGAATTGATCACAGTAAAATCCATTGCACGTGTTAATCTGAGAGTAGTTGATATGACAAAATGTGAGGTTAATAATGGTTTTGGATAATAGTTGACAGCAACATAGTACGATTGCTCAATTCAGGAATCAAGAAAACAGATAATGGTGTAATACAACTATATAACACTAGAAGAAAGCTAAAACATAGACTGTTCTGCATAATTGTAGATGGCTTAAAGAAGAAAACTTACAATTGGATCAGGAGCATCTAGCTGTTGGCACATTACCCAAGGAACCCCTGTATCAAGAGATGTTGCCATTGATGCTGCCCATCTGATGTAGGATTTACCAGCTGGACCATAATGATCATCAATGTTCCCATACTCATTTTCAATCTGTTCATAGCATTTTCACATTTAAAAGTTGGCACTATGCTAATAGAAATTCAGAACTGTCTGTTTATCATGCTTCGACATTTGGATAAGAAAAATGTTTTCAGTAAAATTTAAGAAAAACCTGAGACAAAATAATAGGTCCTCCCTGTGACATATAGAGATTCTCCTGCTTCATCATATCTACAATCTTAGCTGTGAATCGCTTCATTTCTTCCTGAAAACAATTCAATTTCACATGATAGCAGAAGAAGATTTAGCAAGATAAGACACGGAGAAAGGAAAGGAATTATAACCTCAAATGGTTTGTTATCAGTTCGGAACTGAATTCCCGGAATAAAATGTAGCCAAAGAGGGAAACCACTGCTCAGAAAAGTTAAAGGCCATGATCAGATATCAACTTCTTTGTGAAAAAATACATACAAAGATCATATTTTACCCGTAGTTCCATTCAGCACATGCGTATGGACCAATCCGGAGATGCACATATAGGCCTGCTGCTGCTACTGTCTTCACAAATTTAACCAAATCTGCCCTACCTTCAAAATTATACTGCCAAGCCAAAGCACACATTCTTTCATTGATTTATTCACAAATTTAAGCTTCTGATTGATATTAAGAAATACCCTCTATCTCATTGTTCTTATTAACTCAGAAAAATATGAGAAGCAGTGATCATTTACTTTCCAAAGCTGCATATACTTATTTTCAGGTTTGATTACTGAGAAAGTTTGAAAAATGAACACAATGCAAGTAGCAATGAACAACAGAAACTATAGAAGAATGGTAATAGTAATAATAACTTTAACAGAACTAGAAAGAAGAGGACCTGGCCTCGAACTGGTTCGTGTAAGTTCCAGAAAACATAAGTCTCAATCACATCAAGTCCTCCATCTTTGGACTTTTGAATGATGTCTGGCCACATCTGCAACAAACAAACACCACCCCTTTTAACTCCAACTTCAAAAACAAAGGAAAAAATGGTCACATGTAACAAACACAGACAGAGAAAGAGGGTAATGAAGAGAACCTCTGGAGTGCTACGAGGGTAATGAATAGAACCAGAAACCAAGACTCGGCGCTTGCCATCAATGACCAATGCTCTATGGTCGTAAGTGACATTTGTGGAAAACGAAGTAGGAGCATAAATGCAGAAGAACCAAAGTAAAAGAAACAGAGTCTGTGATGCTCTCATTGCCTTCTGGAATTGTTAGAGCAAAAAGAACAAACAAAAGCAACAGATGAATGATACCCTCTTTGCGTTATGCTCTAGTACTTGAAGAAAAACAAGTGCTAAAACAAAACGGGCTTAAGAATCAACACAGATTATACTCATTCCACTGTCATTTATAGCACTTCTTTCCAGAAAGAGAAGCGAGACTCAAACTCAATAACCTTTTTCTTTCCTCATGAACACCTTATACATCTTTTTCTACAATTTATTTCCTTATGATATGGATCACTTCTTTTTTATTTTCTTTTTCTGCAAATGTAAATGGAAATTACGGATATTCTTCCAGCATTATCCTCAGTAAATTTTCTGTCTTTGAAATGTTCCCTTTTTAGCGGTCTCATACTTTGTTACATTAACTATTTTTCAAGTCATTTTCAATATTATAAGCTTCATTAACTTTAATACATTAAGCTTCATTATGATTCTTTAATAAAGCAACTTTGTCTCTTATTTATATTTTCTGAACTCATCTCAACACAGTTAATTTTCTTGAAAGATAGAAATGAATTGAAAAGGTGGAAAGAAAGGAATAAAATTTAAAAGTGGACAGCTTTTCAGGACAGACAGAAAAAACAAGTTTGTGAACAACCAATGTCTTGCTGTTTGATTAGGTTCATCAATCAGTTTCTTGTGTCTTTTTTGCACATCATGTTGCTGTTTGGCCTCTTGTTTGAAAGATACTCTGTTTATTAGCTGTGGAAATAAAAGAAGTTGTAAGCTGAAATTGATAAACATGGGAAGAGAAAGGTTATTTATGGTAAGCATTAAAAGGGTACGGCACGCACGCATGCAAAATATTTAAAGCTTGTAAGTTAGTTAATAACTTCATGATCTTCTTCTACTTTTGGCTTAAACTAAGTGTCTTTTTTTGTAATGAACTTTAAATTATTAAATATTATTATAATTAATTAAAAACGTTTTTTTTATTAAAATGACTATCTTTTATTTTCAATTAGGGATGGCAAAACGGACCATTCGTCACGTTTTGACCTAGTCCGTCCGTGGCCCGCGCATAGGGGTGGCAAAACGGGCCAGACCGGCCCATTTTGGCCCGACCCGCCTGTGGCCCGTCAAAAACAGATCGGGTTCGGCTGGTCCGCTACCCAAAAACGGGCTGGATATTATAACCCGTCCCGTTTTAGGGTGGGGTGGCCTATTTAATTTTTTAATTTTTTAATTTTTTATAAACTTTTTGTTTATAAATCTATTATATATATATATATATATATATATATATATATAATATAAAAAAATATTATTTTTTAACTATTTTTAATTTTAAACATAAAAAAATAAATAAATAAATAAATAAACGGGTTTGCGAGCTGGCCCGTTTTGGCCCGCTAAATTGGCAGGCTAGCGGGCCAGGTTACAGTGGGCTGGCGGGCTGAAAATTTCAACCCGGCCCACTTTTTTTTTGTGGACCGGCCCGGCGAGTCTGACCCATTTTGACATCCCTACTCGTCCATTAGCAAACAGGTTAAATATTGCAACCTGTCCCGCCTCAGGATGGACCGGCGGACAAGCCCGCCATTTTTTTTTTCAGTTTTCTTAATTTTTTTAAAATTTTTCTTTAAAAAATATTTTTATATATAAATTTATTTATGTAATATAAAAAATTATTATTTTTTAATCATTTTAAACATAAAGAGAAAATGGGTTGATGGGTTAGGATGGACTGGTCCACCTTTGGCTCGTCAAACTGGCAGATTAGGTAGATCGAACTACACAGATTGGTGGATTAAAAGTTTCAACCTGATTCGTCCTTTTCTTGACTGACCAGCGGACCGGTTTGACGAATGTGCTTTAACATCCCTATTTTCAATTGTGAATCAATTCACACAAACTGATATTCCTAAGTTTGTTTTATTGGTAAAAGTTTATAAATATCGTTTGATTTCCAAACTCTTTTATAATTTAACAAAATAAATAGAAACTGAGTAAAGTAATTAATCGTCAATAAATTACTTAGTCTTTACAATTATAATAATAGAATAAGAAAGAAAAAACTATTAGAAAAATTGGTCTAAAGAGAAAAAAAAAGACGCCGTTTATATTCACAACAAAGGTTATAAAAAAATAATAGAATATATATCTAAAAAAGAATTGTTTGGGTACTACAAAAAATAATAGGCCGAATTGAAGTTTTGGTACTTTTTATCTTATTCATACGTTTCAGTTTGATCATTAATCATTTTTATCTTCTCAATGTGTCATTTTCTGACCGATTCTTGACCTAAAATTTGTCATAATTGATAAACCTTTATAACAAACTATGAAACTCAATCGTCAAACAAAAATTACCATAAATTGAAGTGAATTTTACGAGGAAATCGAGTTCCAATAAAAAAAGTGTATACAATTCATTTTTCAATTTTTAATTAGTTCATGGTGGACCTATAGTTTGACTCTATTTTCACTATATATACGATTATTTTTAATTTGAATTCTATATTTTTCATATTAGTCACGAGTCTAATAGAAAAAGTTTTAGGTATCGCATCGAATTATGATTCCCAAAAGAATTAAAAAAAAAAACTTGGTGTACTAATATATATTAAGATTTCACTTCATACTAACGCGACCAAAAAATAAAGTTTGGTCAGGAAAAAATGATAATTATTTTAAAATAAACAAATTTATCCACATATATGAAGAATCAAATTGAATTTTCAAAAGACAAATGACTAATTGAAACTTATAAGTAAAATAGAGAATCAAAAATATCATTTAATAATCAAAATAACAGTTCTTGTTAATCAGTGTTATTAGAGAATTAGTTAATATAATGGAGTCAAAATAAGTTTTCTATTGAAATGAATATGTAAGTGGATTAAAAAATTCCTCAAAAATGCAACATTTTTAAGGGTATTTTTAGCTAATACCCTTAAAGCATGACTTAGAAATTGCTAAAAATAACAAACTATTTTACGGGGAAAAGTGATAAATAAAGCTTAAATATTATTTTCATAATCAAATTTTATTAACAAAATAATTTTAATATATATTAAAAATCGAATGGGCTTCCCACAAACTTCATTTATTATGAACATATAGAACGCAAACAAAATAAAAGAAATCAATTTTGCATTAAACCGATTCAGAAATCTGTATATTACATTGAAGTTCACTTATCCCAGAGAAATAAGTTTAGGTATACAGGAGATAATGGAGAACTCCCCAAATCATAGAGAGAAGAAATTCAATACTATCATATGCTTTATTCACCTTGTTTTTTAAGCTACTCTTCTTTTACCCTTCTTTATTCTTTGAAGTTTCAATTTCGGTATTTATTTACTTACAATTAAAACATTAAAATATTTATATAAAAAAAATGTTCTTCATTAAACTTACTATAAAATGTAAAGTAGATAAACATTCATGGATAATTTAGTACTCACTCGTAGCATACTTTGAATATCAACTTAGTAAAGTAACAGCAATATGGTATCCTTAAAAGGATTTTGGATTCGTGCAAATAGGAAACTAGTATAAGAACTTTAAAACTGAGAAAAACATTTGTTTTTTTTAGAAAAATGATATTATTACTTTCATTTTGTTTATTTTTTGACATGACTTAAAATGATATAATATTATTTTTCTTTTCAAAAATCAATAATTTATACTAAATCAAGTCATAAAATAAATGATAAGAGGAAAAAAATATAAGTGAAGGTATATTTCTTTTTTTTTTTTCTTATGAAAAGCACGCTGCCAACATACAAGATAACTCATGTATATATAGGAAGAAAATAAACTGATATCAGAAACTGTTATCAGTTAAAACTGATAAAACAGTGTAACAGAAAAGTCTCTGAAAACAGAGACTCACAACAGTTTGTAAATTCATCAAATCCTGCTTTGGTTCACGATGACAATTTAAGCAACAGAAGTACTCCAAGAAGAAGGGACAGCCACTTTCCTTGTACGTTGATTTTCACTGTGCCAGAGTTGTCGTTTGTGGAATTAATCTCAGACGATTCTGAGGAATCTGGAGACAGTGGCTTCTCCTTATCCGCTTTAGGAGCCTTTGCTGAAGGTTCTGGTGCCAAAGATGGTCCCTTTGCAGGTGCCTTGGCCACTGCAAAGAAGTCCATAGGAAGAAGCACCTTTCCCACCTTGTAAATAGCAAGATGCTTATCTGTGTATACAATGCCAGTGATGGTGGTGTTAACCTCACCCGTTGAGATGTTCACACTCCCTCCGTAACTTATCACATTCAGTTCCACCTTTCCAGGTT
>Ga0214543_1002795_pt1 | contig 34354 bp, 26 predicted proteins | sample CNSS2metaG_FD_160094 | JGI IMG/M metagenome (GOLD analysis project Ga0214543, IMG submission 160094) | Root nodule microbial communities from cowpea collected in UCLA plant growth center, Los Angeles, California, USA - CNSS2 | ecosystem: Host-associated > Plants > Roots > Nodule | place: USA... | reverse complement strand
GGAACCTTTGAGTTGTGGCTCGGGTTGGTGAGTGTTGTCGGTGTGAGTGTGCTGGTTGTGGCCAGTACGGATGGGTCCAGATGGATTGCCCTCCTTAATGATTCATTGACGAGTTTGGTAGTTCTGGAACGTTACGAACTATGTTCGTATTTGGGAACTCCACCTGGCGTTACGGTGTGTGATCCGTAGCATGGTCCCCGCACATGTTCTATCGGTTGTGGCCGATAGGTGTGACAACAAGACGCCTTAAGATACTTAATAAAAGATGTAGAGCACTGCTAGCATGGTTGTGGCCATGTGGAAGAGCTGGAACAAGTCTCCTTGATGTACATTGATATACATGGTTGTGGCCATGTGGAGGGAAGGTAACGAGTCTTCCGCGAGGTGCATCGATATGCATGGTTGTGGCCATGTGATAGAAAATGGGAAAGTTCTTTGGGAAATGAAATGATATCATATATGGTTGTGGCCATACGGGATAAGAGAAGAGTTTGTGTTATTGGTGTATTTATTTGTTTATACATTTATATGTGTGTTTGGTGTAATTTTATGTTTTATCTTTTAGCTCACCCTATCTGCTTGTGTTTGGCGATGATCGTGTACGTAGTACACGTGAGCAGATGATGTTGCAGGTGGAGCTGGTGAGGCTTAGTCGCAGAGTGGGGGAAATATTTTGTAAACTCTGATGAGAGACTTTTTAATTATGTACAGTTTTTATGGTTTATGAACTTTGGTTATATTTGGAATTAATAAAAAGATTTAATTTCCCATGTTTTTGGGAAATGATGTATTATTAAATGCAGTGCAATTAATTACTTTTTTGTATTTTATTAATATTCGTAATATCCTGACGGAGTGTTACATTTGGTATCAGAGCAATGGTTTTCAAAAGATTTTTGGGGTCTATGGGGAGTGAGCTTACCGTGTGTGCTTGTGAGATCATTTTGATCATTGTGTGTTAATTAACTTTTGGTATAAAGTCTTAACCAAAGCTGTTTGGTGTGAATAGTTATATGTGGCGTGCTCAGGCTATGGCAAATAGGCGGAGGAGGAATAATGTTGGGGCTGATGAGATCGCGTAGGCGATACATCAGATGGTCGATGCGATGCAGCTCATTGTAGTGCAACCTAGAGCCGTGGTAACACCCACACGCCTGGTGTCGATGGAGGACTTTATGAGACATAAGCCCTCAAAATTTGCAGGCAAATCCTCTTTGGGTGAAGCCGATGCTTGGCTCAGAGAGTGTGAGAAAATTTGCCGAGTGATCGATTGCACAGATGCTCAGAAGCTCTTATTCGTCTCATTCTTATTGATAGCTGGCGTAGAATACTGGTGGGCAGACATGCAACAGCTCATGCAGACCCGGGGTGAGGAGGTTACATGGACTTCCTTCAGGGCGGCATTTCTAGAGAAGTATTTTCCAAACAGTGCCAGGCACGAAAGAGAGGCAAAATTCCTCACATTCCAACAGGGGAACCTGACTGTGCAGGCATACATAGACAAATTTGAGTATTTGGCCAGGTTCTACTTGCCCACTGTCACCGAGGAGTGGAGATGCCGAAAATATGAGGGCGGGCTGAAACACAAGTTGCGCCGTTTCATTGTACCTCTCAGGATCAGGGAGTTTCTAGTCTTGGTGGAGCAGGCCAAGGCCGTTGAGCAGCTGGAGATGGGGCCCAACAGAGGGGCTCGACCTTAAAAGAATACCTCTGATTCACGACAGCAGAAAAAACCGTATGACAGGCCACAAAGTTCGGTCAAGAAACTACAGTGCTACAACTATGGTGGAGAGCATCTTAGGAGGGATTGTCCAAAACCCTCAGGCAGCTCTGGTGGTGGTAGTAGCACTGGTAAGTGCTACGTTTGTGACCAGACGGGCCATTTCGCACGTCACTGCCCGAATAAGAAATCAGGTGGAGGTGCACCAGCGAAGAAATCAGTTGGGGATTGACCTAGAGCCCTAGGTCATGTGTTCGCCTTGACGACTACTGAGGCAGCCCAGTCAGGTAACTTAGTACAAACTACTTGTTTGTTGTTTGATCATGAGGTTGTTGTGTTGTATGACTCAGGAGCTACCCATTCATTCGTATCCAATGAATGTGTGAGGAGGCTCGGTCTAGTGATGCGAGAGCTGGCGTGCGAGTTAATAGTTGCGACACCAGCGTCGGGAGAACTATCCACCACGTTTGTTTGTGTAGGATGCCCTATGGAGGTGGCAGGCCGTAGGTTCAAGGTGAATCTCATATGCTTACCAATGGAAGGGTTGGATGTGATTCTGGGTATGGATTGGTTGGCCAGCAACCATGTGGTAATCGATTGCGGACAACGCAAGGTGGTATTCCCAGATGCAGAAGGACTGGAATTGATATCATCCAACCAAGCAGAGAAGGAGATTGAAGCGGGAGCTACATGTTTTATGATAGTAGCTCAAACGGAGAAGAAGAGTACTGTAGAGAAGATTAGTATGATTCCAGTGGTAGATGAATACGCAGATGTCTTCCCTGATGAAATCCCATAATTGCCACCAAGCAGGGATGTGGATTTCACCATTGATCTCATCCTTGGGTCTGGTCCAGTATATATGGCACCATATCGGATGACACCAGCTGAGTTGGCAGAGTTGAAGAAGCAGATTGAGGATCTGCTTGAGAAGAAGTTTATTCGGCCGAGTGCATCACCATGGGGAGCACCGGTATTACTTGTGAAAAAGAAGGATGGTAGCTCCAGGTTGTGTGTTGACTACCAACAGCTGAATAAGTTAACAATGAAGAATAATTACTCGCTGCCAAGGATTGATGACTTGCTGGATCAATTGAGGGGAGCAGCTGTGTTCTCTAAGATTGACTTGAGGTATGGATATCATCAGATCTTAGTCAAACCAGAGGATGTGCAGAAGACAACATTCAGGTCTCGTTACGGCCACTATGAGTATGTGGTGATGTCGTTTGGGGTGACGAATGCGCCTGCTATATTCATGGACTACATGAATAGGATATTTCGGCCGTATCTGGATCAGTTTGTCGTTGTATTCATTGACAACATACTGATATACTCTAAGAGTAGAGAAGAACACGCGGATCATCTGCGAGTGGTATTGGAGGTACTCAGAGAGCATAAACTTTATGGGAAGTTATCGAAGTGTGAGTTTTGGCTTGATGAGGTTCAGTTCTTGGGCCATGTAATCTCAGCCCAAGGAATCGCAGTGGACCCAGCGAAGATTGAAATAGTGGTGAAGTGAGAAAGGCCACAGACTGTGACTGAGGTGAGGAGTTTCTTGGGCCTGGCACAAGTGCTTTGTGGAAGGGTTCTCCAAGATGGTGAGTCCATTGACTCAACTCACCAGGAAGGACCAACCTTTCTCTTGGACAGACGAGTGTAAATTCTGTTTTAAGGATATGAAGAGGAGATTGACCACTGCACCTATATTAGGTATCCCAAACACAACCAAGACGTTTGAGGTGTACTATGATGCTTCATATCAGGGCTTTGGGTGTGTGTTGATGTAGGAGAAACGACCTGTTGCTTATGCATCTCGCCAGCTGAAGGTACATGAGAAGAACTACCCTACACATGACTTAGAACTGGCTGCGGTAGGTTTTGCTCTCAAGACGTGGAGGCACTACTTGTATGGTTCACAGTTTCAAGTGTTCAGTGATCATAAAAGTTTGAAGTACTTATTTGATTAGAAAGAGCTGAATATGAGACAGAGGCGTTGGATGAAGTACTTGAAAGACTATGATTTTGAGCTTCTATACCATCCAGGTAAAGCCAATGTAGTTGCTGACGCCTTGAGTCGGAAGAGAGTTCATATGTCTGCTATGATGATGAAGGAGTTGGAGCTTATAGAGAAACTGCGAGATATGAACTTGAATCTATACACAGGTGCTAATCATATACGGTGCAACATGTTGCAGATCACTAATGAGTTCTTAGAATGAGGTCAGGGAGGAACAAGGTAAAGATCAAGAACTGCAGCAGATAGTGAGTGAGTTGGGCACCGAGAAAAGAAAAGACTTCAAGATGGGCAGAGATGGAATCCTGAGATTTAGAGAGAGTGTGTGTACCTCGCAGTCGGGTCTTAAGGAAGATGCTCTTGGATGAAGGGCATAAGAGTCGTCTTAGCATACATCCAGGTATGACTAAGATGTATAAGGACTTGAAAGCGACCTTCTGGTGGACGGGTATGAAGATTGATGTGGCCGACTATGTCGCTTCTTGTTTAGTATGCCAGAAGGCGAAGATTGAGCACCAGAGGCCAGGTGGCACGTTGGAGCCTATTGATATTCCCTAGTGGAAATGGGACAACATTTCCATGGATTTTGTCACGCACTTGCCACGGTCTGTGAGAGGACATGACTCAATCTGGGTTATTGTAGATAGACTTACGAAGTGTGCGTACTTCTTGTCGATTAATCAGAAGATGTCTATGGACAAGTTGGCAGATCTATATGTCCGAGAAGTGGTCAGACTACATCGAGTGCCTGCGAGTATTGTGTCGGACAGAGACCTGAGGTTCACATCGAGATTTTGGCAGTCACTGCAGAATGCCTTGGGTACCCAGCTGAGAATGAGCTCAGCATATCACCCTCAAACGGATGGGCAGTCTGAGAGAACCATACAGTCGCTCGAAGACTTGCTGAGGACTTGTGTGTTAGATCACCTGGGTACGTGGAGTGACATGTTGCCTTTGGTGGAGTTCACATACAATAATAACTACCATTCCAGCATCGGGATGGCACCATACGAGGCATTGTATGGTAGGAGATGTAGGACTCCATTGTGTTGGCAGCAGGATGGGGAGTCAGTGGTTCTTGGGCCAGAGTTCTTGCAGTAAACCACTAAGAAAGTGAATGTGATACAGGACCATATACGTGCAACTCAAAGTCGACAAAAGTCTTATGCAGATAAGAGGAGGAGGCCACTTGAGTTTGAGGCGGGTGATCATGTATTCCTCCGGGTTACCCCGACATCAGGTATTGGGAGAGCTCTCAGGTCGAGGAAGCTGACTCTTAGATTCATCGGGCCATACCAAATTACGAGGAGGATCGGACAAGCAGCTTATGAGATTGCCTTGCCACCTCATCTGGCAAATCTACACAACGTCTTCCATGTATCACAGCTGAGGAAGTACGTTGCAGACCCTACTCATGTACTGGAACAGGACGATGTTCAGGTGCGCGAAGATCTGACTATGGGGGTTGGACCGGTGAGAATTTTGGATTCTCAAGTCAAACAGCTTAGAGGGAAGGAGATTCGGACTGTGAAGGTCCTCTAGGACGAGGCAACCCATGAGATGACTTGGGAGATGGAAGACCTCATGAGGAAGTCATATTCTCACCTGTTTGCTGGTAAGTTCTCTTTTTCGAGGACGAAAAATTTCAAGGTGGGGGGAATGTAAGATCCACATAATTTAATTAATTAAATAAATAAATAATTAATAAATGCGGGTAGGTGGTGTAATTATGACAATGATTTTTTATGGTATGGCGTGTAAAAAGTACTAGTTCAAGTGGTTGAGACTTTGATTGTGTGAAAGGACTTGGGTTTGAGTCCTATGTATGCAGTTTGTGTGTTATTTAATTATTATTGTTTTAATAATATGTTGGAGCATGTTTGTATGACATAATACTTGAATTGTGAGTTAGCGTGAAACATGAATTAGCTTGGTGGTTTAGCTTTGATTTGGCATTGGTGGTTTAGCTTTGATTTAGCAATTAAAATACCATTAAGACTATTTTCATTTTTGCACTTAACACCACTATTAAGGCACCTATAAAAGGTGAGAATTTTGTGAAAAGAGGGTTTCTGCAGTTCTGGTTTTGTATCTTTTGGGTGGGGAGCGAATTGGAGAGGATTGAGAGATTTCCTAGGGCAAATTGTGGAAGCACTAAGGGATTTTCGTGTTAGGCAAGAAGAAAAGCTGTAACCTTATACTTTTGCAAGGGGAAATTCCAGGTTAGGGGAGCTAGACCGAATTTTTGTAATTGTTGTTTTATGTGCATGATTAGATGTGTGTTTGCCATGAGAAATTCGTGCTAATGTATGGTCCGAATTTGGGGTTGGGTGTTTTGATATTGATGATCGAAATTTTTCCAAATTGCATGACTAAGAGGGGTTTTTGCACTATACATGCTACTTTTGGTTCAAATGTAGATTTTGGGAGCTACTTAAGGTTTAAATTGGTGTTCACATGTTGGTGTATTGCGTTCAATTCTTTGGCTTGGATTAGAGTATGGTTTGGACCTTGTTGCAGTGGTTACGTGCGTAACTCTGTGTAGAACTCTGTAATTCTCGCTCAGGCGAGCTCTCGCCTAGACGAGATTAACAGAGAAGTGGGACTGATACTGCTCGCTCATCTCGCTCGGGCGGAGAGTGACAGTTTTGGGCAACTGGCGATCTCGCTTAGGAGAAAGTCCCTCGCCGAAGCGAGAACTCAAAAGTTTGGGTGCTTGTTTGCATGTTCCGCTCAGGCGCGAAACCTTAGTTTCTTTGGGCGAATGCTTGTCTCGTCGGGCGAGAATTCCTCGCCTAAGCGAGAAATCGAGGTTTGATTGGTGGTTTGTGTAACTCGCCGCCTAGACGAGGTAAATAGTTCTGGGCGAGTGAGGGTCTCGCCCAAGCGAGAAGGAGCTCGCTTAGGCGAGACTTCGTAGGTTGCAGAGGTTTTGGAGGCTCTCCCAAGCTAGTGGGTCTAGCTTAAGCGAGATAGGCTGGACTGGTATAACAAAGGCTTTTAGCATAAGTGAGCGAGGGTATTGTTGTGCGTTCAAGGCATGTATTATGGTTGTATTAAACATATGAGATGGAAATTGTAAGGCGTGGTCTATAAGGCTTCTAAGATATCTCAATGGTGGGCTTGCTGGTGTTCCTTGGATTGTGGCCCGGAACGTATCCTTGGGTTGTGGCCGAGGATGGGGGTTAAGCACGTGGCATTCTATGGGTTGTGGCCCGGAATGACTTCCCTTGAGTTGTGGCTCGGGATAGCGGATGCACGAGGAACCTTTGAGTTGTGGTCGGGTTGGCGAGTGTTGTCGGTGTGAGTGTGCTGGTTGTGGCCAGTACAGGTGGGTCCAGATGGATTGCCCTCCTCAGTGATTCATTGACGAGTTTGGTAGTCCTGGGACGTTATGAACTATGTTCGTATTTGGGAACTCCACTTGGCGTTACGGTGTGTGATCTGTAGCATGGTCCCCGCATGTGTTCTATCGGTTGTGGCCGATAGGTGTGACAACAAGACGCGTTAAGATACTTAATAAAAGATGTAGAACACTGCTAGCATGGTTGTGGCCATGTGGAAGAGCTGGAACAAGTCTCCTTGATGTACATTGATATACATGGTTGTGGCCATGTGAAGGGAAGGTAACGAGTCTTCCGTGAGGTGCATCGATATGCATGGTTGTGGCCATGTGATAGAAAAGGGGAAAGTTCTTTGGGAAATGAAATGATATCATATATGGTTGTGGCCATGCAGGATAAGAGAAGAGTTTGTTATATTGGTGTATTTATTTGTTTATACATTTATATGTGTGTTTTGTGTACTTTTATGTTTTATCTTTTAACTTACCCTATCTACTTGTGTTTGGCGATGATCGTGTATGCGGTACACGTGAGCAGATGATGTTGCAGGTGGAGCTGGTGAGGCTTAGCCGCTGAGTGGCGAAAAACCTGGGAGTTTTATATTATTCGGCTTTGAAATATTTTGTAAACTCTGATGAAAGGCTTTTTAATTATGTACAGTTTTTATGGTTTATGAACTTTGGTTATATTTGGAATTAATAAAAAGATTTAATTTCTCGTGTTTTTGAGAAATGATGTATTATTAAATGCAGTGCAATTAATAACTTTTCTGTATTTTATTAATATTCGTAATATCTTGACGGAGTGTTACACATTGAACCTAGGTCGACTTGACCTTTAGTCTGGGCTGACTTGACATGATGCTTGACCGGATGATGTGACCCCACCAAGCCCAATTGCACCTTCAAGCCGAAGCCCAAGCCGAAGCCCATTAAAAGGCCCAATTACAAGATCAATGTTGAAAAAAATTCTAAAGGGCCTCCCATTAGATGATCACAAATTCATTGGGCTTCTCACATTCTTTACATGGGCCAAAGAGATCACAAAGACTTGAAGAAGTGCATGTAAATCTAGTAGTGTAGATTTAAATTGGCCCATTGTTTGGGCTTTGCTTTCCAATAATACATAAGACATGAAAGGAACATAAGATGGGGCTCAAATTGGGCACGACCCATTTCTCTTCATACATGGCCGAGAATAGCAAGGCAAGGAGGCTCCTTTTGCTTCATGGTTTGAGTAAGGTTGGTCATCACATCTAAAGGCTAAGAATCCTTCTTGTTCTTCAAGCCAAGATCCAAGGGGCGTGACCTTGCCTCCTTCTCCAAGCTTGATCTAAGGGCCAAGATCAAGGCCCACTCCATCCAATGGCTTTCCTTTCTCATGTGTAAATGGCTTCATATAAAAGCCAAAATTTCACTCATTTATAGACACTTTTGAAATTTTATGCAATAGATGCTACTTGAGTTGAGAGCACTCCTCCCTCTATTGCCTTTGAGAGTCACTCTTTTTTAGAGATTTCCTCTCTTTACCTCTAGCCACCTTCCTTAGGCTAGCATACATTAGGAAATCCTATCACCTCCTTCACTTTCCATAGCTTGCAAGTGCCTTCAAAACTTGCATCCATTCCTTCATCCAACTTCCGCTGCCATGGAGTTCTTCACGCACCGTTGGAGCTCCACCATCGGAGCTAGTTCGACTTGACATTCAGTCCGGGATACCTCAGCACAACCTTTAGTCGGGGTCAGATTGGCTTAACCTTACCCCGAGTTGACTTGACTTGAAGTTCGTCCTAGGTTGACTTCCTTATGCCTTAGTCCCAGGCTGACTCAGTTCAACCTTTGACCCAAGTTGTCTTGGCTCGACCTTTCTCCCGGACTGACTCATCTCGACCTTTTATCTTAGCCGGTGCGACTCAACCTTTCCCTCAGGCCATCTTGGCTCGACTTTAGTCGGGCTGAAATGACTCGACCTTCGACTTGATTTAACTAAGCTCGACATTCGACCTGGGCCGACTTGACTCAACCTTCAGTTTATGCAAAAATTGGCTTGACCTTCGGTTGATTTCGAATTGGTTCGACCATTAGTTCGACATAGACTCACATGACTCAATCTTCAGCCTGAGTGACTCGGGTTAACTTCCGGCTCGAGTCCATTTAACTCGACCATTGGGTGAGGACTAGTTGACTCAACCTTTGGCTTTGATTGAAGATCGAGTTAAGTCAGTTCAGATCCATAGCCTAGCCAAGTCAACTTGAGGTATATGTCAAGATAATTCGGCCTGAGGTGAAGGTCGATATGAGTCAAATTTTTGGAATTTTTTTCATCCTAAGCAATAAGGAATTCCACGATTTGTGGAATTTAAATTTTCTTCTTTTTTGAGTGAATTTCAAAGTATATTATTTTAGTTATTTGAAATACCATCTTAAAATTCATAAATTTCAATTTTCTTTTAATTTTCTCATTTAAACAAGCCACTTTACTTAAAAGAATTTTAAATTCTCCAAATAAAAGAATTACTTTCTTAAATTTTCTCATCCAAGCACAACATAAGTGTTTACACTCAAATCACTTGTGTTTAACTCAAATTCCCTTTAGCGCTTAAAAAGAATTGTAGTAGCTTAAGCAAAGAATGACAATCAGTGTGAAAAACGTTGCGGGCTCTAGAAAAAATTTCAAGGAATTTGAAAAGACACAAAACAATAAAGTTAGAAAGAAATAGGACTACAAAAAAAAAGTTAATTGAAACAACACAACAACTCTAAGAAAAAGATTGAATGCAATGCATAGATCAAACAACCTCAAAGAGAAAGTATAGAAAAAAAATAATTGTGTTGAACTTTTCAATTTTTATTTTCTTTTGCTTTTGGAACCTTACTTTTACTTTTTCTTTTCTTTTAATATATATTTGTTTCTTTTTTACTTGGATCCACTACTCTTTATTTTCTTTTCAATTTAGTAATTCAAACACATAGATAAAAAAACTAACTTCTCTCGCTGAGTGACATGTTTTTCACTAGGTGAGAGCACCATTTGTCAGAAACCCAGAATTTGCAAATAGATTGCCTTGAAACCTCAAAACTCATGCAAATCAATGTAATTACACTTATAAACAGTTAATTGGAACTATAATTAAAAAAAATAGATAATTCCCACAAATCAAATGCAAAAATACTCAATTTAAAACGAAAAATAAGAACACAAAGAACACAAACATTCAAAAATTTTAAGTTTTCTTTATATGACTGAAAAATAAGATTTAAGAAGAAATTCAAACCATAACCTTGCTCTAAAAACTAGATGATACGATCCTATCCTGGAAAGAGTACATTCATTTCTGAATTTGATTCCTCCCATAACATAAACAAAAAAATAAAAAAATAATGCAGAATGAAGATAGAGATGGAGACACCACAATCTAGCAAATGATGTGTAAATGCCGATTCATACAAAGATTTCAATCTTTGATAAAAACCAAAGTCCTAAGACAAGAATTAGGAGAATCCTTTCTTTAATGAATTCAAAATCATAATGACTATCAAAAGTGTTTAGATATGTTTTTGGTGTAAGTATATATAGACCACAAGCGTTTAAGCAACCCTAGAAACCCAAAAGAAAGTCTAAAGACATTGGGCCGCAAAAATAACTTGAAAACACAGTCTACAAACTCCAACAGTTGCCCAACGAATGAGAGTGCTCGCCTAATGAACCAAGTCACTCAACTAGCCTACGAAAATAAAAGAAAAATTACAAACTCTTTTTAAGTGCCTAATTTTTCTTCAAGTATGAACCAAGCCATGATCTTCATGGCTTTTGAATTCTAAGATTCATGGAGCATCATGAGCCTTAAATAGATATGTTCTTCTAAGCTTATGGTCCTTGACATTGTCATAGGTCCTTTGAGTAACAATTTCTCCTCCTCAAGTTCTTCTTGTATTGGATCAAGGGATAGTCCTCTATCAAGTACTGTCTTGACACTTTATCTCTTCTCTACATTAATTTTTTATTATATAAGATTTTAAAAAAAATTTGTGGATAATAGTGTCAAAATAGTCTTTTCCCTTTGCTCTGATAACACATGCTTCAATAAGTGTTGTAAGCTTCAATGGTGATCAAACTAAGAAGAAACGAGCTTAGGAGCAATCTAGTCTAGAGGCTGAAGGTGAAATAGTTTTACAACTACTCAGTGCCATCATCTAGCATCTCGTGGAGAAGTAAATTTTTAATAATGGTGATTGATTATTTTACTAAATGGATAAAGGTAAAACATTTATGAACTAAGACTGCATAACAAGTGCAAAAGTTCTTTTGAAAGAATGTTGTATACAAGCATGGTTTACCTACTCTATTGTCACCGATAATGGTTGACATTTCATTAACAAAGGTTTCAAATAATTTTTGGAGTAATTCAATATAAAACATCAAGGCTCTTCAGTAGAGCATTCATAGATCAACAATCAAACTAGATGACGTTACAAGCTTAAGCTTGGAGAAGCAAGAAGAGAAAAACTTGAAGATAACCCCTAATCCATTAAAGCTCCTCGTAATACCACTTCATCAAAGGCTTTGCAACTTTCAACATCAATCAAAGATGACGTGTAATGCCTTTGAATGGAAATAGCAATATTACATGAAGAGGAATCGAAAGAGATCGATCTATATCCTTAGTTAGAAAGTAAAAAGACTCAACCTGAGTACCAAAAGTTCGCACTCAAAATTCAAATCAAGAAGCATGATAATGTTGTCCACTTAACCAGATGGTTCCTTAAAAGAGAAATATGAAAAATCCTAAAATTCTATTGGCAATCATGCACTATAACTTCATCTCGATAAATGCCACTAACAATTGCTTAATGTAGGATAAGTTCAAAGCACGAAAAGGTGCAGGTTCGACACACAACAATGACGACTTCAATGAGATGGAGATTATGCAAGAAGTATGAGATGAGACCTGTGGCATAGGAAATACCTTAAAAGATGTACTATGGAGCTGAATTTTATACGAAAAGTTTGGGAGCAGGCTTGTGACATAAAAAAATACCTCAAAAATAAGATATGCGGTGAAGCTTAATTTTATACGGGAAGTATAGGAGGATGCTCGTGGCATGTGGAAATACCTCAAAAGCAAGATGTACAATCAAGCTAAATCTTATATGAGAACGTATGAGACAAGGCCCATGGCATGAAAAATTCCTTAAAAGTAGGAAGCACAACTAAGTTGAATCTTATACATGAAGTACGGGAAATGGCCCATGGAATTGAAAAATACCTAAAAAAAAGGAGTTGTGGTGCTATAACACACGAGTATTCCAAAAAGCAAACCTTGTTTGGAGGAACCTCAAAGAAAATAGGTAAGTCTGAGTACGAGTGTTCAACCATAGACTTACTTGGAAAAACTCCAAGTGCCTTACGAATGTCTAATCATGAAATTACTTAGAAACCACCATAAGTTCCTTACGAGTGTCTGAACATGAACTTACTTGGAAAACACTCCAAGTACCTTGCTAGAGTTTGACCATAGACTTACTCGAAAAATCTCCTTCTAGTTCTTTACGAGTGTCGGATTATGTGTCCTACTTGGAAAAATCCACATACCTTCTAAGTGTTTGAGTATGTGACTTACTAGGAAAACTCTGAGTACAACTTAAGAATATAAAAAGCGTTATAAACAATGCATAAGCTCGAATGAAAAGTTATATAAGAATTATTTCAAAAGCGTTAAGAGAAACATATAAGCTTGGATGGAAAGCCTTCTGAGAATTATTTCAAAGCATACATGTTAGTGAAAAACCAACACGACAAGTGCACCGGTCGCACACAGCATGTAATAAGTATTTTATCGTTCTCTCCCAAGGGAGTTGTGCAACGCATGACAACTCTCGCAATTCACTACTCAATTAGACACAAAGTTCACACAAACACAATGGAAACTCTCTTTTTTTTGTATTTTTATCAATCAGTTGGTATGCAACAAGAAATTAACATAGTGTATTTACAATTTGTCAAGATTAAACTTCAACCATTTCATTCTCACGCATTCTAAATTATCTCAATTCTATATCCATGTTAAAATCAATTCACAAGAATACTCAAATCCTATTCTAGAGCCTTTGAGCCTATGATCACTCATCAAGTTTCAATTCCTTGAATCCTCAACAAGTTAAAGCATGCATTAGTTTCAAGAATCTAAGATTACTAATGAACCAAGTTCTATTCCTAGATACAAGCATCCATTAGGTATTTAATTTCAAATCTAGATTCTAAAGATGTTTCCCAACACCTTAAGAATCACAAATCAAGCATGGGAACAATCCACATCAAGCATTAAGCATGAAAATCAAATACTATCATTAATTGGAAAAACATATAAATTAACAACATAATTTTACACAAGAATTCAATGTTTTACATCTAATCTCAACAAATAGAAATTTCTCTCCATGGTGGAGAACCCAGGGTTTTACAAAATTGAAAAATAGGGAAGAAATTGGAACCATAAAGTAGAAACAATCCCTCTCCTAAGGTTCTTGAATACTGCTCCATGCTCCAATTGCGCCTCCCATTCGCATCTCCGCCTCCAATTTTGTAGCCCATCATCCTCTCTAACCCAAAAGGGGTAAAACCTCCATGGATGAAGAAGGAAACCCAAGAAGGAGAAGGGAGAGTTTCCTAACACCCTTAATAGCCTCCAAAAGCCTCTCACAAGCACCCTAGGTGTTTCTCTTCGTGTAAAATGAGGAATCCCCAAATACCCTCGTAGAAACATGATTAAATAACCATATTCACGTATTGGGTTTGATATTCTCGCCTAGCGACTCAAATACTGCAGTTCTGGTCTGTCATTTTCGCCCAGTGAGCCCAGCGAGTGACCTTGACGCCCAATGGTCATTTTTTTGGCCTTCCAAGGGTGGTCCAAGGTAGTATATACATATAGGTGAGTACTTTCGACATGGGTATTTATGTAAAAGTCAATCTTTCATGTCCAATCATGCTTCCTTGAGTTTTAACTTGTTTTCTTTCACCAGAATTACTTCCTATTATTTTATTTCACACACTCATAATAGATATTAGAAGTAAAAAAAGTATAAACCAACCAAAATACGAAACAATGCAAAAACAACATAGAATAGAGGATTAAACAAGATAAAAGTTATGTAGAAGTTGATTTTATTCACGAAACTTAACATCAATAAAAGGTAGAAAACAACATTATCAATATCATAAAGATGTGTACTCTTTTTCCTTAGTTCAATTTTTTCCTATAAATTGGGTTTTTTGTCGAGTAAGGTTTTGATGAGACACATTTTTCTAAGCTCGGATGCACTTGACATTTGTAAGCTACAACTAACAGAGAATGATAAAACTTGTTCATCCATCAATATGGTCCACCTACACCTTATTTCTATCTTCTAAGCTATAAGGCTTATGTATATAACCCCAAGATATTATGAAATATCTCCAAGATATTTACAATTAATATTTTTTTTATAATAACTTATTATCATATTCTATTCTGTTGCATCCTCAAGATATTACAAATATCCCTAAGATATTTACTATTAATATCTTATGATATAATAACTTTTTATCATATTATGTTATATCTCTAAGATATTATAATAATAATAATAATTTATTATCTAATATTACCAAGAAATTATGATATAATAATTGATTATTTATCTTCAATATATGATACTTGATTATCTTCAAGTAACAAAATTAGTTTAATATATCTTTTAATATATTTGTTTACTGATGACTTGAGAAGCTTATAAATACATGCCACCATAGGAAGTACGATAATCATGTAATTACTCACTCTCATATATTCACTTATCGTTTCTTACTAACTTGAGCGTCAAACAGTCTTTGTAGGTTGACCTTTCCCTCTTGGCGATTCCAAAGCTCAATTACATGTTAGCAATCAAGTCAACCCATCTCGAAGACTACTCGACCAAATCCGATAAGAACAACTGATATTAAGGAATAGACTATTTAAGTCTCATACACTATGTTAAGGGATAGGGGTACATAATGTAATTTTTGGTAATTAAATTATTAATTATTTAATTTAAAAGATTTAATTATTTGTCAATGGTTTATATATAGAACTGTGTGTTCATGTTACTGACATATGATGAAAATGAGTATTACTAATTATGTTTTGTCATTTGTTATAGGCTAGATCATGTTTCATTAGTTTATCCTATGAAAAAGTTATGTGTTTTTATGTGAGTAAACTAAAATTTGGATTTCAGAATTGTAAGTAAAAGAAGAAAAAATTTGATTGGTGTACTATGGTAATATACACGTGAGGTAGATTTTGATAACCCCCACTTGGAGTGTGAATTTCTATGTATTCCTAAGGATATTAGTTGAATTGGATGGTCACTATTTTTGAAAACCTGTATGTTTTAATTGGAATAGGCATCTACACCAACTAACATGGCTTAGGGATACTTTGGAATGATGTGAGAAAGTACAGGACGAATTGATTTTATTATAGTTGATAGACTATATATTTTGTTCAAGATAGACGAAACAACTACTAGGCGATTCATTTCACACGTGGCAACAAATTGATTTTCATGTTAATCTAAGAGTGATGATAGAAGATATCTTGTTGTGTGGAACTAAGAAAAACTAGGTAGTGGAGAGGTTAGAATGAATATATGTATGTAGTATGATGATCCTTGTGAATAAATGTGTATGTGACCTGTTATGAATGAGAATCATTGATTTTGTGTGTGCATGGTAACACTGTAGCTCTTTATGATTGAAAGATTTAGTAGCTATGTGTGAGCGAGAATGGTAACTTTATGTGAGCTAGAACGTGACAGGGGGAGTGAGTTGACTGAAAGCTCTATGTGAGCAAGATGTGGTTGGCTTTGTGTGAGCATGAATGAAATCCATATTTCAGTACTTAATGTGTTTACTATCCAAATGTTGAATTTCATTATGGTTTACTCTTTTTTATGTTAGCTGGCTTTTATGCTTGAATGTGTTTGTGTTGACTACAGTAATCATGTATGTTACACGGAAGCAAATGCTAGATTAGGGTGAGATGCATGATAGTGAAGGCATAACGAGAAGTGTTAAGAGTTTGGTCCAAAGGTTTTACTGTCATAGTTTTGTCTTACGATTTTTGGAATAAAGTTTCAAGTTATAAAAACAATAGTTCTAGTTCTGTTTTATTCGAGAATCAAATAAAGTGTCGATGAAATTTTTAATATCTATAAAAGAGAATTGCACGTGTTAGACTACAAATAGAGAATTTGAACTTATTATATGATATATTAATAGACGTGATAATAATATTATAAACAATTATTTTTAACTTGAATTTTTTAAAAGAAGATAATTACATACATAAAATAAGTTATATAGTATGTTAAAAGGAGATATTACGTTAAAAGTATTACTTTTTGTAACAAATTTACCACCAATAGTACAACCTCACCAACAATGAAATTAGTATACTTATCCTAATCTTGATGTGAATCCAGGGGTGGATTCGTTTTATGGATCTATCTAGGTTGGAATGATAATAAGTAAGAAATTTGAGAAATTATTTAAAACCAGAAAATGGAAATAGATAAGAAGATGGAGCGGAAATTGATAGATGTCACACTTCCAAGAATGGAAGATAAGCCTAAGAGTTTAAACACATAAAGGGATAAAGGACCTTTGATATAACTCAAAGATTCTTGAATCACTCAAGAACTTAGGAGAATAACTCTCACTAAGATAGAAGAGATAAAACTCTAATATTTTCTGAATAAAACTCAACTTGATTTCATTGATGAAAATGGTTCAGCTTATATAGAAGCTTTAACCACTAGAATTACAAAAGACACATAATTGAAATTACATCCCACTTAAAACTATTAATGATCCTACTACTTAATTGTTGATTGTAACTGAAATTATGGCAACCCAAAAGTCACCCAAAATAATTCAGTCAGGCATCCTCTTGGTCTTCCAAAGGCTGATGACTAAGTTGCAATTGAGCCATTATTACACCTTGAAATAAAACTAAACCAGAGTCCGTTAATTGATTAAACCAAAAAATAATTTGGTAAGCTAATTTTACAATGAATTGGGCCATATTTAAATAAACTAATAACTTTAAAAAATAAAAATAAAAATATACGCAACAAAGTGGTGCATTAGTCCTTCTCCATTTGAGCTATGATGCGATTCATATCAAACCCTCCTTCTTCGAGAAGATTCGTCCCAAATCTTAAGACTTTATTTTTCAACTAGTTTCGATATAAGTTTATTATGATCTTGTGAAGGACTTTATTTTTCCAAAACATGAAACTAATTCTCTTCCTCCAGAATCAAATTCAACTTGAATATATTCATATTTGTTCCTTTCCAATGGTTGCAATATGTGGAACACCTCTCTTGCCAACACTATCCCACCTTGATATGTAACAATAAATAATTCCATGTGTTGTGTTTGACGAATTTGCTCCTCATCAGCGAACCAAATGCATAATAAAGCACTATTACCAAGCTTCCTTTTCAAACATGGAAGTTAGTGTGTTTCATTTACATGCTTGTCCTTTTGTTCCTGTAAAATGACATCACAAACTGTAGAAGAAAAAACATTGACAAATAAATTTTCCATCATCTTTTTCTCTATTTCCTTTTCTTTTTCTTCATTTTCCCTTCCTTTTGCAGTTTCTATTGCTTCTTTTTCTCTTTTTTCTTTTTCTATTTTCTCCTTTAGACTATGTTGATCCTTACTGACTTGTCTTGGTGTCATAAATTTCAACTTCATTTTATGTCCCTCATGCCACAAATAAAGGGAACGTTCATCAAGATTGAGTATTTTGAAACGAAGCCATGCCCATCCGAAAAGAAGATGACAAGAGTCCATGGGGGCAATATCACATAATACTTCTTTCACACATTGCCCTGTACTGAATTTGATCCATGCTTGATTCAGATGAAAGCTTGTTGGTAACTAGAGTTTCTCCAACAATCTTTGGCTCACAACATTGTTGTCGCTTCCGTAATCAAATGCAACTAAACATGGGTGGCCTTCGATTAATTACCTTGTATAATAAACTTCCATTGTTATTCCAAATCTAGTAAGCCAGGCTCTGAATACCAAATGGTATGAATCAAGATGGGTGGATTCATTTTATGGATCTATCTAGGTTGAAATGCTAATAAGCACAAAATTTGAGAAATTATTTAAAACCAGAAAATGGAAATAGATAAGAAGATGGAGCAGAAATTGATAGACGTCACGCTTCCAAGAATGGAAGATAAGCCCAAGAGTTTAAACACACAAAGGGATAAAGGACCTTTGATATAACTCATGAATTCTTGAATCACTCAAGAACTTAGGAGAATTAGTTTCACTAAGATAGAAGAGATAAAACTCTAATATTTTCTGAATAAAACTCAACTTGATTTCATTGATAAAAATGGTTCAGCTTATATGAAGCTTTAACCACTGGAACTACAAAAGACACAAATTAAAATTACATTCCACTTAAAATTATTAATGACCCTACTACTTAATTGCTGATTGTAACTGAAAGTATGGCAACCCAAAGGTCACCCAAAATAATTCAGCTAGGCATCATCTTGGTTTCCCAAAGGTTGACTAAGTTGCAATTGGGCCATTATTACAACTTGAAATAAAACTAAACCAGAGTCCATTAATTGATTAAACCAAAAAATAATTTGGTAAGCCAATTTTACAATGAATTGGGTCATATTTAAAAAAAACTAATAAGTTTAAAAAATAAAAATAAAAATAATTACAGCAAAGTGGTGCATTAGTCCTTCTCCATTTGAGCTATGATGTAATTCATATCAAATTTGGTTTGATTTGCATTCCTGATCTATCCTCAAGCCCAATTGGGTTGATTCATACTACCCAATTTGCCATACAAAGCTAATAAAACACACCACCTTAACATAAATTTCAACACCTACCTAAGACACACCGGTCTTTTACTTACGGTGTGTTTATTTCGGTTGATTTGAGAATGAATGAAGTGGAAAGAAAAAGAAGAAGATAGAAATATGAACTTTTAGTAGTCTAGATAAAATGAACAATAAAAAATTAATTGAATAAAAAAATACTTGGGTTGTATCAACCTTTTACAAACAAAAGAAACCTAGAAATACAAACATAGAGGTTGTTTAACTTATGTAAGACAGAAAATGAGAAAGTATGTTGTCTCTATATTTTACAAATAAAAGATTCATTCAGTTTCAATCTGGGCACCTCTGCACCACCTACTATCCCACTTTAGTTGTAGAAGATGTCTTACAAAAAATGACTTTCAGCTTGTGATTTTTACAAACATTATAAGAGTTGTCACTTGTTTAGTTCATTTGATGTGACTTACAAGGTTTATTTTTTTCTCTGTTTTTATCTATATTTGTACCTATATATATTAATCACAAATAAAAACCTCCCCCTTCAACATATAGTTTTTATGCACAAATTAAATTTAAACACCATTCAAAATATGATCATTTTGCTTGAAAAATTTTGTTTGTTATCCGGATCCAAATATTTAATTAAGATAAACAAATATAAATAATGCAATGGAATAAGTTGTGTACCATAACTTTATCTTTCACCATTGCGGTTGTAAAATGCAATTGAATCCAATATCGTAAAGAATGAGTAAAACATCGATGGTTTTTGTATAATTTTATATGATTAGCAGTTTACATTTACAAATTATGTATATGTTTTTTTAATTATCGTTTTTCGAAAAAAAAAATGAGCCGTTTAACAAATATAAAATTATTTTAAGAAAAAAAATAATAGAAGAAAATATTTAAATTTGTAATCAATATAAAATATAAAATATGCTTAGATTTATTTCATTTATTTTTACACTCTTCTAATATTCTACCCAAGATAAATTTGTCCACCTCATTTCTCTCCTATTTTCATTTCATTTTTTTTTATTCCACCCTCTTGTTCTTACTTAAAATCCAACCATAGCATTACACTCTTACCATTAATGAGCTCCTAATACTTTTAATACCTATATTTCATATAGAGTTGAAAAAAATGTTTAGGGAAATGACTTTAACAACATGTTCTTAAATGATATATATTACATTGGTGAAACAAAACATACATTTTTATTTAGTATCACACTGTCAAAAATTCTTACTTAAGTAAAGGAAGTTACCCACCATTCTCTCCCTACCATAAGTTTTAATTAATAACTTAATTTTAACTCCTCTAATCTATTTACAACCACTTCATTTCCGGCATAAAATCTTTATTACAAGATTTTTTTATTTATCTTGAGTGGTTCATTTTGACTTTCTAAAGTTTATTATAATATTATCTTCTTTCTACTTGAAGTCATTTATTTTGATCAGACTAAAACTTTTAATCTTTCAATATCTTGAACATGAGTAACAATAACTTAAGTAGAATCCATCGATCACTTATAATTCCATACACCACACAAGTTTAGAATAGAGAGGTTGATAGCTTATTTTTTCCTAAAGACATTTAACACGAATACAAAATATTTTATCTATCGATTTAATTTCTTATCTTCTATTTTGGCACCATCCATTAAAAAGTAAGCTTTCTAATAATATTTTTTAAATTATATTTTTTTATTGAGAACATATATTTTACTAACTTGTATTTTGTAATGTTAAAATAATATTGTATTAAATTATCCTATTCAAAAATATTTAAACATTATAGAAATAGATTAATAATTCATAATTTTATATAAATTTAAATTTTAAGTAATTTTTGTCATCCCATTTTTGTAATTTTAAATATAGTATGTCTCTAAATTAGGGTATATTAAAAAAAAAGTAAATTTATAATAATTTTTATAGTCCAATCAAACTATCTTAAAATTATAATTATTTGAGATCCAATCTAAGTTTAATTGTAGTTGTACACAAAAGTATTTTTAATACCTCCTTAATATATATTTTACTTTATAATAATTACTTAAAATATATATCTATACTCGTATATAAGTACAAGAAACTGAACTCATTTACAAACAAATCTTAAATAAAATTAACTATGCATATGCATGTATACAAAGGGAAGTATTTAAAGTGCAATAACACCCAATACTTAATAATCATCCAAAAAGTCATGCCAAAGCCCACTTTACAACCATGTGAATAAAGTATGACTTAACTACCACCTTTCATAAATCTCATTTGTATGTGTAACTTCAATCTTCATTGTGATAGACATAATCTCATAGAAAAAAAAATATAGAAAGAAAGTTAATGATAAAAATATTATATATCTTCTACTTTTATTTATATTTATAGAGATATCATATATTTGATTTTTTTTATTATTATCAAATATTATGTTTCATTAGATTTTATTTTTCTCTCTCTATGATGAGACATTGTACTCTATATAATGATCAATGTTCTAATAAATCAGTAAGCAAACTTTCTTTAAGTTGTTTTCACCAAACACTTCTTGTACATATTTTTCCTTCCCATGGCTTATACATATCTAACAAGTAATTATATGATTTCATATCCAACAAAGATATTTTAAGTTATACATAAATTCTTCCCACTCATAAATTTTCATGCAACACACTTTGAGTTTTAACCTCCATATGCTTGATGTGATAGACAAATTATATAACTATAGAGTTGTACATTCTTGTTTATTGAAAAGTTATTTCCCAATTTTTTGTTGCCCATAATGGTTTATTGGTTTTCAATGTTGTTCTTATCGAATTTGGTAAGATGTCTTTGAGGTGGACTGACCTATTTGCTTAAATGTGATCGAGTTTTGATTCATCACGAGGAGGGGAGTTGATGACATATTTATAATTAGGAGGATACAAGAAGAATGAGTCTCCTTTGAGCATAACATGCCCAAGTTAAAGTTCATCTAGACTAAAGAGGATATGAAGATCTAGCCTAGAACTTTTTGATTGTAAATATAAGACTATGGTCTAATTTTGGGCTTTGTATTCTAGGCCTGGTAGTATAGAGTTTTCTTTGGGCCATGTAATTGGACCAAGATGTGCTTATGGGCCTAAAAGTGTTTTGGACCAAGAAGAGATGGGTCGTACTTTAGACCGAGGAATGAGACGCATAAAGATTAAGTTTTTACCTACTTTGCATAAAGCTTAGAGATCAAGCTTATCGTTAGGCATCACACGACAAGGAGAATGTGATTGGCTTAGGTGGCAAGTCACACTTCTAGCATGCAATTTTTTTGGCTCCAAATACATCCTTCTAGACCACTTTTCTCTCCTATTTTTGGAGACACCCTGCTCCGCTTTTCTCTTATAAATAGAACAATCTAGGTCTTGTAAATTCATTCATGAATACAATAGACTTATGTTGTTGAGATGACTCCAGACTACTCTCCTTTTCTTAATCAACCTAGGTTAGAGTTCCCCTCAGTGGCTTCCTATAACCTACTTCCTTGATTGTTTGCCTAACCTCACTTGAGAACCTCACGAAATCACCATCACCAAACCTCTTTTCCTCTCCATTACTCCTTACTTTCATGCCTATAACCTCCATGGATTACTTCTTCTCATGTGCATGGCATATTTGCTAGAAGATGGACTCAATAGAAATCCACCTCCAAAGACTTCGACGCTTAAGTAAGCAAGTGGTTTCTTGGGTGAGTATATGATGAATGATTATCTTGTTTCTTTTTAAGATTATTGAATATGGTGTGAGTTGATTAAGAAAGCTAAGTGAAATCCTCACTAGACATTAAGATAGCATGCTATCTAGATGTGAAGGTTCCTTTCACAAAGCTCAAAAGAAGAAGATGATGGATTGATTCAAAACAAAAAGGAAATGGAAGACACATAAACCATAGAAAACTAAGAACAATTAAAGGAAGAAGAAAACATAAAATCAAAAGGAAAGGAATGGTAAAAATATGAGAAGCACACCACTACAAGGCTAGGCTAGAAGCCATGACAACCTTGAAGATGAATGGATGTGTGCCACCACTTGTTATGCAAGATAAGGCTTAAAAGTATTCACTCCCTTGGGAGGAAACTCTCACAAATGGTTGAGACACAAGAGTGTTTTTACTTAAAAATGTTCAACCCTTGTACAAGTGGTAGAGCACCCCTTAAATAGAAGAGTTTAGGGGCCTCTAAGCAAATAAAGGATACCTAAGGATGTCTATACAAAAACCTAACCCTAGCTTCTAGAAACTAGGTCAAATAAGGTTACAAAATGGAAGACAAAAGAATTAACTATGGTGTGTGCAAAGCTAATTTCGTTCTAGTACTAAAGGAGACCAATAATGTGTCTCATATGTCTCTAAAAGTGGCCGAAGTGTGCTTAAAACAAAAGAGATCAAAGGTACATAAGTACACTTGCTTTATGCCTTTTACTTTATGCTTTATACCTTTGTTTTACTCTCTCTCCTCCACATCATATATGCTCCCCAATCACTACGCACCACCTAGCATTGTTTTCTTACTTCTAATTAATCTACAAAGCAAATAAACATAGATTAACATGTTGGCTTAAGTCAAGTCAACTCTAGTCAACAAGTCAAAGGTCAACAAGTCAACTAAGGTTGATTCAACTAAGTTAACTTAGGGAATTAAAAACAACAAACACAAATGAAAGGATGAAGGATTAGTGAACTTCCTTTCTAAACACGTTTAGTTTTCTTAAGAATGTGCCTCCATCCTTAGTTGGGGTCAATCCTTCATTAATATATGAACAAAATTCATTATGAGATCCCTATATTTCCTATAATGGATGTATTTAGTCTTTTTTTTTTTGTTTAAAAATAACATGTTAATGGATCGTGTTATTGTTAATAGATTTTGTTTATATCATAAATAATATCATATATTTTATAAACATTATCCTTCCCTTATTTTAGGGTTATTAATATATTGTATAGATCTTGCACTTGGATCCTATGCTTAGTGGGTTGTTTTAGGTCTGCCAATAATAATAATAATATTATAAATATAGGTCGGGTAGGTACATTAGTCCTCTAAGCTCAAAAGTTAATTACTTTTGTAGGTGGACCAAGTTATTAAATGAATGAGTTTATATGTTGTTTTTAGATTTTGGTCAAGTTGTACTTAGTTTTATATGTTGCTTTTAGCTTTTGGACAAGTTGTATGCTACTTTTAGATTATGGTCGAGATGTATGCTACTTTTAGCTCATGGTCGAGTTGTATTCAAGTTCACTTTTTTCCAGGCACTTATGTCACACTTTTGGACGCTTAATTTATAATTGGATTTTCTCAAGTTGGTCACTTTTTCAAACTCATATAGTCACGTTTTGGACGCTTGAGTTATATTCACATTTTCCTAAGTTTGTCACGAGTGGATGCTCATGCTCGGATTTACCAAGTAGTCACACTTTTGGACGCTTTGGCTTAGAGCAGTCACATTATCAGAAATTTAGGCTCGAATTTACTGAGTAGTCACATTACTAGAAACCTAGGCTTGATTTTACCGAGTAGTCACATTATCATACACTCAGGCTCAAATTTACCGAGTAGTACAATATCAAACACTTGGGCTCAGATTTATCGAGTATTCACATCATTTAGTGCTTGGGCTCATATTTACCGAGTTTTGGTGAGTTTCCCCCATACTAGGCCTGCTTTTTTAAATACTCGTGTGTTATAACGTCGTGTTACTCTTGCTTTTGGGGTATTTTTCATTACACGGGTATTTTCCCATACTTCTTATATAAGATCCAGCTCAATCGTGCATCTTACTTTTGCAGTATTTTTCATGACATGGGCTTCTTATTGAATTTAGTCGAGTAGCCTTCGAGGTGGGCTAACATGGTTAATGACATGTAACCAAGCTTTGAATCGCCACAAGGGAGAGGTTCACCTGCTAAGACTCTTTGACGCTCAAGTTAGTAAGAGGTGATAAGTGCATATATGAGAGTAAAGTCATTATTAAATTGCCATACTTCTTATGATAACATATATTTATAGGCTTCCTAGGCCATAAGTATATATATATATATATATATATATATATATATATATATATATATATATATATATATATAACAGATCCTATTACTTGAAGATAATCAAGTCTTATATCTTGAAGATATTATTTAATCAATTATTATATCACAATATCTTGGAGATACTGGATAATAAATTGTTATATAATATCTTAGAGTTGTAACATAATATGATAATAAGTTATTATATAAAAAGATATTAATAGTAAATATCTTGTAGATATTTCATAATATCTTGAGGGTATGTACATAAGCCCCCTAGCTTAGAAGCCTAAAATAAGGTGTAGATGGACCATGTTGACAAATGAATGAGTTTTATCATTCTTCGTTAATTGTAGCTTATGAATGTCTCGTGCACCCGATCTTAGAAGAATATGTCTTGTTAAAATCTTGCTCGGTAAAAAATCTAATTTAGGGAAAAAAAATCCAAACTAAGGAAAAAGAGTACACATATCTTTACATTATGCTTTTGAAGTAGTTCTCAAATGGATTTTCATCCGAAATTATTTGTTGTTTTTAACGCTTTTGAAATACTTTTTAGATTGTTTTTCATCCAAAGTTATGTGTTGCTCTTAATGTTTTCTAAAATTCCAAAGTTGTACTAGTATTTACCGAGGTAGTAAAATTTTCAAATGTTGATGCTCATATTTACTGAGTAATAGCGCATTTGGATGCTCATCGTTAGATTTACTGAGTAGTCACATATTTGGACGCTCATAAGGTAATTGGATGTTTCCAAGTAATTCACATGATCAGACACTTCATAAGGTACTTAGAGTTTTTTTTTCAAGTAAGTTCATGATTGGACACTCGTAAGGTATTTGAAGTGTTTTTGAAGTAAGTCCATAGTCAGACACTCGTACGGTATTTAAAGTGTTTTCCATGTAAGTTCATGGTCGGAAACTAGTAAAGTACTTGGGATGTTTACCAAGTAGATTGTAAAGTATTTAGGACTTTTTCCATGTAAGTTGTAAGGTACTCAGGATGTAGTTGCAAAACTATTTTACCTCTGGCCTTTGGACTAGAGTGCTCTTGGGCTTGCTTCTTCTTAGTGTGACCATCATTGGAACTTGCAGCACTTATTGAGACATGAATTTTCAAAGCAATGGAAAAAATTTGTTTTGACCCTATTATGCACAAATTTTCAATAAGATGTTATATAATAAAATACTAATGTAGAGAAGAGATGGGGTGTCAAGTACTCCACAAAGACATTGCAAAATTTTGACCATAAATGCTCATTGTAGCATACGTGATACGATTGTCAACAATGATGGACTATTTCCATTGTCCATCTCAATAAATCATCATATTGTTTAAGGATCGTATAAAATGTAGAAGCAAGATAAAGTTTTGTTTGAGCCTCACGGCAGGCGCCAAATGTTCTTACTGGATTTGACTGAGATGTCTCTAAAGTGGGCTGACATAATTGTTGAAGTGTGGTCAAGCTTTGATTCACCACGAGGGAGAAGTCTACCTACAAAGACTTCAACGTTCAGATAAGTAATGATTTTTTGAGTGAATATATAAATAAAAGTGATTATGAGATCCCCATATTTCTTGTGATAGGATGTATTTATAGGTTTTCTAGAATTACCAATAACATATTAATGGGTTCTGTTATTGTTAACAAATTATCTTTAATATCACAAATAATAACATATTTCTTATAAACATTATATGCCCTTATTACAGAGATGTTAATATAACATATTAATCTCGCATTCATATATATGCTTATTGGGCCTAACGATAATAATAATAATATTGTAAATATAGGTTGAGTAGGTACAAAAGATAAAATAGTTTTGATATTCACCAAATTGTAACATTCATCCCATATTATTGTAGATTTTATACAAGTAAAATAGATTATTTTAGACTAGTGTGAGTGCAAAATAATCACACTAGTTTGGTTATTACAAAGTGACCTTACATATATCCCAATGTGCAAAGTAACTCAGGTAGAAGTCAATTCAAACTTAAACAAAAACTCAACACTATTTTGGTATTTTGACAGCTTTCATAGGTAGTTTTACTGTTCCATTGCTTTCTTTAGTTTTTGTTTTTTTAGTATTCATATAACACGTCCATTGGTTAAAGTTGCATTTGGAAGAAAAAAACATCAAGACATGAACTAGGAAGCTAATTCCGTTAAAAGTCGGTAATCTCATTAGTTGACTAGGTTAGAATTAGGATTACTATCAAGACGTGATTGTGTTCATAATTTGGTTTCTATATTCAGAAAATGAAAAATTCAAAGTTGAGCAATTATGTGTTTTATAGTGTTCATAGCTTAGTTAAATAGATTTTTACTTCGCGAGTGATTTTGTGAATTTCGTAATGTAAATCAGCGTGAGTTGGATATTTTGATTAGTTTTAGCATTTAGAATATGTTCATATCATTTACATCGTAAAAATCAAATCATTAGTTTTATTTAAGAATATGTTCATATCATTTATATTGTAAAAATCGACTAACAGTTTGTTAATTCTTCACATCTGTGTATCCGTTTAAGTAGTTTTAAGATTCATAACAGCTTCAATATCATTTGTCGATGCATTTGTATCAAATTTTCATTCATTACACATGCATTTAGGATATTAAAACCGTGATTAGCATAGTATTCTGCACTAGTTCAGTTTTATGTTTTAGGAAGAAATTGTATACATCATTTGCACTATATATAAAGTAAATTTAGGTAGTTTAGACTAATGTTCATGTGTTTTCCAAAACAAATCAGATCACACTCACTAACAGATTACTCATTTGCTTTGTCATATCTTTTAGATTGATACCTAGATTGTCTCTACACTACATTTGTAAGAAAACTGATTTTTAACATAAATCTTATACGACTAAAAGTTTATCAAGTAGGTTCAAGATCCAAACCAACGCGTGAGTTTGGTTAACATAGAACTACCATGATAAACTAAACGAGAAATGTTAATGACTTTGTTAAATAATAAAAAAACAAATACTATATGAAATGTTTTTCCTTTAAAATTTGTAGTATATTAGAACTATCTTTTATGAAACTATTTTATTAACATGTTATTACATAAAAATAATAAATTAGAAGCACGATTCAACCCACCTTTTAATTTTAATAGCAAGCATCTTGTATTCATATATATACACTTAAATATAAATCTTTATTCTAAATTGGGTTCCAAAAGTCGAACTCCGTAAGACGACTTAACTAAGTCCAAAACCGGATCCTACTTCCTGCACCCTATTATTTTCTCCTGCACCCTCTTAACTTGTTAATATACACATTCTACCAAGCTTTCAGTTGGACTAGAAGCAGTCCAGTTATGGGATACGTCAAAAAGACACTTTTTTTTTTCCATTTGGACACCCAATTTCGATTCGCATTTTGTAGAAAATAATGACGAGCCCAAAAAATTAAAAAAAACGAGTCGTATCTATTAGAACATAATGGCAAATCCAAAAAAAAAAAAAAAAAAAAAAAAAATTTAAAAACCTTAAAATAAAAAAAAAAAAAAAAAAAAAAAAATTTAAAAAAAAAAAAAAGAACCAAAAAAAAAAAAAAAAACAAAAAAAATATATAAAAAAAAAAAGGAAAAACCAAAAAAAAAAAAAAAAGTAACATAATCTTCAATGCCTTCAATTAAAAAAAAAATCAAGAACAAACATATTTCAATATCCTTCTTAGAATAAGTTACTCTATAAATTAGAGTAAAATGATGCACAAGAATCACAGATTATAGAAACAGAAGAAACAAAAAATATTTACCGTAGTTGAGAGCTCGAGTCGAGAGAAGACGCAATACAGCTTGCAACTTGGAAGAAGCTCTTCAAAGAAGAGAAGATCCAATTGCAGAAATAACGCAGAGAAGGATAAAGAAAGTCTGAAGAAATGGAAAAGGAAGCTTTGGAAAGGTAACTTTAAAATAGCTTTTTTTTTTATATATAATTTGAAGTACTTGCTATGTGTGCAATTTAAAGTATTTGCAATGCGTATAAGATAGACTCTGATAAAGTCGAAAAAATCTTGCATTTTTGTATGATTTTTTTCTTAACGCTTTTAATTAGGATATATCACTATTTAATTTAATTTTATAATTTATAATTTATTTATTATATTAAATTTAAAATTGCGTAATTTAATCTCCTACTTAAATGGAACAACATATTTATTGTTAGAAATGTATCAGGTCAAATTAACTAGAAAATTAAAGTTTAAATAAAGAATCGAAACACCTACTCTTTTACACATTTTTAAAAATAAATAAAATGACATCTAAAAAGGCAAAAAATTTAGTATTTGTAGAATGACACCTAAAAGAGTGAAGAATTTCATATTTATCCATAATAATCTTTGTCTTTTCTCTAAAAACTCCTCAACATACAAGAAAGAGAAAACTATAAACTGTGATATTCCTGGAATGACTTTCTATTGGATAACAATGAAAATGAAATTCTTAGTACTGCTAGTTTATTTTTTGATGAACCAAAATTAAAAAATGTAGTTTTAATAAAAATTCACAAATATGAAACTTAAACATGATGATATTTTAAATGTTTTTCTTATTTTTTTATTATAATATATATATTATCATGTCTGTGACCTATATTAATTTAATTTTGCCACATCTTCATATTTTTGTCCATATCATGTCCGTGTTTGGACATCATAGATCGTGCATCCTCTACTCACATTGAGCAAGCAACAGTAAACCCCTGCACCTCTGCTGTTTTTGTGTTGCTGGACGACCTTTGTTAGGATAAGGTAAAGCGTGTTGATTGAGAGGAATCGCAACTCCTTCGTTAGAAGTGCTTCTCTTCACTTCCTTCGTTGCATCTCCTTCATTTGACCACCTTTTATCAAGGTAAATGCGGTGGAGAAGGAGCATTCCAGATTGCTCAACCGAAGCCATTAAGAAAACCAACTCCAGATTACTCATTCCATAAGATCATACCAGATCCTACAAACAATCTTGGTGGTTCCGGAACAGAAAAATAAAAGGTTCCAAAATAAGTTTACACTTTCCGGATTCGCAAAAACTACTTTTGCATCCGAAAACATATTCTCAATTCCTCATTCCGGGAATAAAATTCTTTAATGCGGATCACCTAATCCGATAATTAATTATAGATTTCCCTTTCCAGAACACCCCTATTCTATCCGGAAGTCATTTCCTGGATACGGAGACTTCAGGCATGTATGATCTGTAAGCAATACTACATCTCGGATTCTTCATTCTCAAAAAATTAACAAAATCCTAAATAAACCTCCGACCACCATTGCCTAAGTCATAACACAACAAAACGAAAAAAAAAATAAAAACAGCATACCTGTGGTATGAATGGTCAAGCACCTTGTAGCTCCCTCTCTGAACGGTTAAGCTTCGAAACCTTCAAAGCTCAAGTAGTGGAAAGATGGTGATAAAGATGGAAGGGGAAACGATACAGAAGCATAATGCAGGAGGGGAGACGATGTGAGGATGAACAAAGAAAGGGAAGAACAAAATAAGAAAAAAGTTCGATTCATATTATTAACTAAAAGCGTAAAATGGGTATTTCAAAAAGTCCGGGGTACAGGAAGTAGGAACCCCCAAAACCTCCACATCCCAAATAGCCCATCCAAGAAAAAGAAATGTTATACCCAAGAAATGAAGAGACAACACCTCAAATTCTTTTCTTCTCTTTTCTTTTTTGTGAAATTAATGTTTCATTGGGTAGCGAAGGAATAACCAAGAAATAAGTGTAATTAGTCTGGAGATAAGTTGGTTAACAAATATAAAAGTAAGATGTGTTGCCTCTCTGATATTAGTGAAGATTGACATGTAATCATGTATTCAGTTCACTAATAATTGATTATCAGTGTTATTATATGTGAAATTCCATAATCAATTATCTATACTCAATAATTGATCATCAATACTATTTCCACTTTATTCTACTTTCATCCACACTTTTTCTTATGTATTTATTTTCTTTCTGATCACAGAGGACAAAGCATCTCCCTTCAGGATAAAAGAATTATAATTACGAGGATGATGACTCTTGAACACTCAAGAGAGGTAGTGAAAGGAAAAGGCCAGCAGGTGAGAAAATCCATTATCCAAATATTTTATAAATGTCATATGTGGTTGCAGGAAGATTAGGAAAAGACTTAAGAGATTGAGGTGGTTACCAACAACCAGTCTTGTCATAAATTAAAACCAGCATTCAAAACAAACCAGTTTTACACACTCTCATTTACAAATTATCAGCAATGTAAGCATATGATTATATACTAATTTGAAAACCCTGATTCCAGGTAATTGTCATATGTTAATTCAGTTCTTCCACTTTTTCATTTAGAAATTACCAAATACCATGTTACTATGTCACTGACCAAGAAACAGTTTCTAGTGGCAGATAAATGATTTAAACAGACTAGACACTCCACTATTCATTTTGCAAGCAACACCATTAAATGATTTTCCAGTAACATACTGTTTGTAATAACATTTAAAATAACAACATGACACAAGTCGAATCTATTCGAGCTACGTAAGCAAAATTCACCCAGCAGACTGGTACACTTATTTACACAGCATCAAGAAACACAAAGTTGAGAAAGATAACCCACCATAAAAATACAAAACAAGAATTAGCATAATTGGATTCAAAAAGATCATAGCACCGTGCTAAATGGAAATCTAATAAAATGTCAACAACACCAAATATAGTATTGTGCATTAAATTTAATTTTCATTGTAAGCTCTAGTCACGTACAATGAGATTTCAGTTTCTTACTTTCAAGTGTCATTCTCCACCAGATTGCAAATGTACACTGATTAACAAATTTAATTTCAATGGAAAAACTATTTTCAAAACCTACCCTCCTCCATCCCAGAAGAGTCCCAGCATAGAATATTACATTATTACGAGTATCTATATCAGTGTTGTGGTTTATATAAGGAATCCAGGCTCCTACACCTCTCAAAAGGCACATCACATCACAAGGAGGAAAAACTATTAAACCATGATCCCGAAAGTGGAAATAGACTAAGGCACAAGCCAGTTCTATTCCCGAGCACAAATAACCCAGTTCTTAAACCACACTACCAATATGTATAATAATCAGTGTTTAACAAACCACTAACCACCTAAACTAATTCCATTCATCAAGATAAACGGATCATTGAAAGGATTCTATTCCTTAATTTTCTAGATGAAAGAAAATTACCGTTAGCTCTTTGCGTCTAGTAGTCCCGTCTCCAAAATCCTAGAATTGGCCTCAAAATAATGCTTATAGGGATGATTCTCGGGAGCAAGCGTGCCAAACTTCTCAAACTGCTTCTCAGCTTCATCATCCTTTTTCAGCATAGTATACACAATACCCTGACCCAAGTAAGGTCTAAAATCCTTGGGTTCTTCTTTCTCAAGCTCCTCGTACACCTTCAACGCATCATATAAATCCCCATCGATAACCTTTATCTGTGCAATCAACAACTTAAAGTCTCTCACATCGGAATCCCTTTCTTGTTCCGCGCAAACCTTCACGACCTCTTCGATTTTCTTCAGAAGCTCCACGGTTGGCGCACTCGTCTCCGAAATTAGCATTAACAGGCATCGATACGTCTCCAAGTGGAATGGATCCCTCTGAAGCAATTCCTCAAACCCCTTCGAGGCGAGTTCGGGCTCACCGTTGAGGAGTTGCAGGTGCGCCTTCACGAACGGATACTCCAGCTCCTCCGGTTCTAGTTCAATTAGACGGTCCAGGACGAGGAGCGCTTTGTCGATTTCGCTGGCTCTGATTTTTGTCCGTAGGAAGGACTCAAGCTCAACGACGTCGTCGCTCGATTGCTCTTGGGCCGCGCTCTCGTCGGGGAGAGTTTCCGACGGTGCCGTGTCGTCGAGAAGAATATCCGACGCGGCAGTGTCGTCGGGGAGAGTTTCCGACACGGCAGTGTCCTCGGGGAGAATTTCCGACGCGGCAGTGTCGTCGGGGAGAGTTTCCGACGCTGCCGTATAGTGGGGAAGAATTTTCAACGGGGCAGTATCGTCCGGATGAATTTCCGAGGCAGAGGAGGGTGGCGGAGGGGCATGTGGAAGCGCCGATGCAACGGGGGTAGGGTGGAGGCGCATGAAGGAGAATGCGGTGGCGGCTATGGCAATGCAGGTGGGTTTGACGAGAGGAGAGAGAAGAGGTTTTAGGGTTTTCAGAAGTTGAGTTAAGGGGGTTTGGGGTTTCTGAAATGCGTTTTGTTTGGGTGAGGCTGAAGATGAAGCTCTGATGGGTGTTGAAAATGAAGAAGCATGCAAGAACTTAAGACTCCGTTGTGGTGAGTGAGAGAGTGAGATGTGATAGTGGTGAATTCCAGGGAGAGACTCCATGGCTAAGGTTCAACAACGCCACCAATCTTAAACCCCGTTATAGGATCAGGGCAAGAACATAAACTAAGAAATACTTTTTATCTTCGTCTTTCTTTTTATTCAGTAGTATAAAAAAGGTTAAAATACTTTCTTTATAGACGTTTTCATTCAAATATCTTAATTAAATTCATAGATAGTTTTTAGTCTCACTTACGATCATATCTTTTTAAACTGCATGACAACTAGGTTTAAATATATAGAGAGTGATTTGATACATGTCATTTTAGTAACTTGACATGTGGTATAATATTGAAGTGACACATGATATGAATAATTTAAAAAAAAAATTTAAAAATTTAAAATAAAATTTAAAGAAAAATAAAATAAAAATTCAAAAAAATGAGGAACTGATACATGACACATCTTTAACATCGTTACCACCATACTAATAGAATGGATCTAATTGTTACACATTTTAAAAAATATGAATCTAATAGACTAAAAAAAATCTATAGATCTAATTAAGATTTTTAAACAAAAACATGGACCAATGGAATATTTTAGTCTAAAAAAACACTACTTTGATATAGAAAATGTATGTAAATATTGGTACTTTAATTCATCTCCTTGTTATTTAATTTCGTGACCCTATTATGGTGATTTAGATTTGATTATGTTAAATTTATGTTGTTATTTATTATTTCAGCTTAGATTTTATTTTTAGTTGTTATTATTTTATTTAATGATAGTTATTTTTCGGAAAATCGTTAATGGGCCAATGCGAAATAAAAGAAAAAATAGTGATTTGTGTTATAAAATAAAGGTAATAAGAGAGACAAAGGAGAGGAAGAATAGAGAATGAGAGAGTAGGGAGCAACTTCTGTTTTTATGTGTGTCTCATTACTGATAGGACGAGTCCTATTTATAGGTACAA
>Ga0214543_1002794_pt1 | contig 34360 bp, 12 predicted proteins | sample CNSS2metaG_FD_160094 | JGI IMG/M metagenome (GOLD analysis project Ga0214543, IMG submission 160094) | Root nodule microbial communities from cowpea collected in UCLA plant growth center, Los Angeles, California, USA - CNSS2 | ecosystem: Host-associated > Plants > Roots > Nodule | place: USA... | reverse complement strand
ATATAATATAGAAGTCAAAGTATTTATCAATCCCATCTTATTTTTTGGATAAATATAAATTTTTAAACAATTTTATAAAAGAAACTTAAAAATAAAATATTTTTTATAAAATAAAGTTAATTTTGTACAAGTTAAAAAAATTAAAAGCTAATTTTAGTTAGTTTAGATTGATTTTTTTTTTCTGATTTTCTCTCCTAAATTAAATCATTAATATATGTCCATACTTAAAATTTAATTATTAAAAGCACTTACTTTTTAAAAAATATTTAAAATTGATAATATATATTAAAAAGTATGTTGAACTAAACAAACTTTATTGGTGCTCATAGCAAAATTTTGAAAGTAAATTTTGGACATCACATTGCTATGCTTTCTAAACAAGGAACTTCATAAGAAAATTCATCATATCTTTAAATAGAGAAAGTGATGTCTATTGAGAAAGAAGAAAAAGTACTATGTTTATAAATATAAAACGGTGACTTGTAAATTGGTTAATTAGGTTAAGATTTTTACATATATTGGTTGGAGACATGTAATTAGAGTAACAACTAGAACATGTGGACAATCCAAAACATTATTAATATTAAATTTGACTAAAGATGTTTCGTTTAAAACATGTATCTTTTGCTTAAGCTTCTAAGGTAGGAGCAGGTGTAATCTTTTTTTCTTTTATCAATTTCATATATAATATTGTTTCAATTTCAAGTTTCTTAAGATAATATCTTTATGATTAATCATCGTGTCTAATATATTATTCATCTTGAAATTTAAAACATTTATCACGATTTTATCTTTAAAATATACCTTAAAAAGTTGAAATAAAAATATGTATTAAAATGTTCTTTACTTCAACTAATAAACAATACATGACTATATATACTATTCATTATTTATTTATGAAAAATAAAATTGTATGTACTTATATCACTTTATTTATTTTAGATTTTTTATTATAATATATTGATATAGATTATTATTCATCATCACTAACATTTTTTAACAAATTGAATCAATTAAGCTTAAAAATATATGTAAAGTTAAAAATATTATGAAAACGTTTTATTTATAAAAAAAAAATATTAATGATTGACTGGTTTAAGTTGTCTAACCGTGGACTTGATTATAAAACTGAACAATAAGTAGTTAATTAAGAGCCTCCTAATCATGATTAGAACTCCTGATGAAATTTTAACAGCAATAAGGCACGATCGATGATATCTTTTATTGGGAAAAAAAATTGAAAAAATGGTAACCATAACATAATAGGTTGACCTCTAAAAGAGGTGGATCGAAGTCAATAAGTTAGGTGATATATTTAATTATTTATTGTCAATTGTGTGATTAAATATTTGCAGGGTTTATTGTATTCTACTGTCCAGATTAAGTTCCAAAGTGTTAACATTATTGAAATTAATGGCAGACAACATATGCTACCTTTCTTTTAAAAGTCGTTGTTTTTTAAATAATCAACTCTTAACTTCATTCTACAAAAAATCTTTTGAAACATCAATAGCGTTTACATAGGGATTGTTGCTGTAAAAATGTGTCCAAATAATTTTTTTATCAGCAAATAAATCAATTTAATTTCACTAAATTTATAACTTTTTAATGCAATTTGATGATTTAATTCATTACATTATATTACGTTCCCAAAATTGCAATAATAAACCGAGTAAAACATTAATTAAAGAATTAACAAAAGTTATATAATTAAGAACAAAACAAATTACATCTTATTGGTAGATCTTGTGAATTCAACTTTCTACTCAGAACATACCTGCTCCTTCTTCTAAAGATGACGGTCTTCTTTGGAAGTTTCAGGTTAAAAAAAATAAACATTATTACTCTTTACAAAATGTTAATTTCTGAAACCTAATAATAGTCTTTGATTTCACACCTTTAAAGCTTTCATACACCACTGAATGACTTTTGATTCTTTTCTCATAAAACACAGCCATTGACCTGCCTCCATTTCTGCTACTTACTTAACTTGAATATACAACTTCTTTTGCATGAAACATTTTTTAATGTATTGCAAAATATACAATCCACAAGATATTTTGTTTCTGAAACGAGTGTTTTCAAGTATGTATAAAGTGTTTCAGGATATCTCTTCTATAACACATTAAAAGTATCATTGCAGCATGTAGATTTTTAGTTTATGTTAATATGTTTATTGAAATATTTCATAATACCCTCTTGTTTCTAGATTACATGTCCCATGGTTATTTAGGTCCCACAGGTCTAAGATATCATGAACTTGGTAATCAGAAAAAGTATACGAAAAATAGTGTTCATGTAAAATTTTTGTTTGAGAATTTTGAAAATTTAAGAGGGTGAGATGACTTTTGGAAGAGTGCCGCAAGAAATATGTTATGAAGAAAAGTAGAGCATTCAAAATGAATCACCCAACTCAGTCTACCACAGATTAGTCACTAGTGAGTGAACCTAAACCGATTCACTTATTAGTGAGTCAAAAAAATTTAAATCCGATTCAGCCCACCACAGGATGGTGAGTTAAACAGATTGACTCATTGACTCACTTAAAAGAAGAAATACAATTTTTTTCTTCAATCCAAGAAAAAAAAACTAAATTATAATTCTGATTAAAATCTAAATAAACTTCAATTCAATTTAAAATGGTGTTAAACTCAAAATACAAACCAAAATCATAAAATACAACTCCACCAACCCAAATGCAAAGTTCAACAGTCAGGTCAAAAATAAAAAATTAACCTATACTGAAATTTGTACAAATAATTTAACCCAACCCGACCTGAACCTGTGGTGGACAGAATTGGTTCACGGATTCTAATTCATTTTGACAACTATAAAGAAAAGATAACCAAAATAAATGTCAATCCCAAACTGTATGCTTTTATTTTCTTTCTTTTCTAGAATCATTGACATTGACCCAATTGGATGCACCAGCCAGAAAAATTGAAAAATTAACAAAAACTAATGCCAGAATTGCTATAGAATTGGATCAAAGGCAGATATTTTTCATTTCACCAATGATGGTTGTATGAGTAGCATTATATAATTTCTACATCAAAGAGCCACTTTGTTGTGAAACAAAGAATGAAATCCAAGGTTTTGTAAGAATTTGTGTCAGCTTCAACCCATATTCACATTTCTACCCTCTGTAGAAAAAGTAAAAGGAGTTTCCAGAGAAATTTGACTCATCATCATGAGTAAGGAGGGACAAAAATTCAGTTCCCAAGTATATATAGAAGTTCTAGCTTTCATACTCTGGACTAGTATCTCCCAAGGAAGATGGTGCAGCATCCAACCTCGTTAAAACTTCAGGAATCCCAGCTGTGTTTCTTATTATCTGGCATCAAAACCAACATAAACATTCAGATATAACCACAATTGATCTAGTTATTTATAGCTAAAAATGGCATTATATGCATTCAATCTAGGACTACCCTTTAATTGACTCAAAGACCAGTTAAAACAAAAAAGTGAAGAGTAAGAAGAACATTTGAATCATATCTCTTTTTTTTCTTTTATTTTCTTCCATGTTACTGTCACTTTCCCAATCAGTAGAGATAGACACAGAAATACACTAGAAGAGCAGCTGGAAAGTAACAAGCAATTTACATTAGTTTCTGTTTCTATAATTAAGAAACTTTCATCAAGCTATAAAAATTAAGAACAATTTTAGTGACAGTAAACATATAAAGAAACAAAAGAAAGTGTAACTAGCATAGCTATTTTGATAATGATAATAAACAACATTATCTTCAGGCCTTTCCTTTCAAGAGAGAATAAACCCTGAGCTGCATTGGGCTCTCAGCTTTAGTCATGAAAATGTCATATTATTGAGGAAAAGTAACCCTACCAGATTTTGAAGAGTCCACAATAGATGGCTTGCATTAAGCAATTTATTAAGACTAAATATGAACCACTTTCTTTTTCAGGTGAATTAGCAAGTGTTACTTTTTTCACGAAGGAAACCAAGCATGTGTTACTCATGGTTTGATCAAATATTTAAACGCCTCTTATTCTTAATCACATTATAAGAATGCCTCACCACACTCCAATTTGGCAATTCAAGTAAAATACATCCAGAACTCCATTTGAAAAAGCTTTTCAGTTATGCAAGAGTGTACACATTTATTACAACTTTGACAATGTATATTTAAATCTCCTTATTTCAAAATATGGCGATATACCCATAACATTTATATCAGTTGTAATAGGACTTGAATCTATGCTTCTTAGTGTATGCATAAAAAATTTGAGATTTCAGATTAGCATTGTCATCTACAACGGTCCACACATGCATCAAACTTATAAAAAATTGACTACTGAGAATAAGTATGTCAAACTTACGAGTATCTCCTCATCGAGATATGAAATCATGAAGAGCCTTTGAAAGCTGCCACCTTCGTACACAAGAAAAGGGAATGGAGTTTTCACATCAAAATATGAATACTAGTGCAAGTTGAATATACATTTGTGTAGACATGGTGACTGAAATAGCCAGAAAAGTCAAAGCTTTATTGAATGAAAACAAGGGAAGAACTTCTTGTGAGAATGATACACATTCTAGATATTTTGAGAGGTCTACAGTGACCAAGTTATAGTTAATATAGTCAGAACGCATCTCTTCTATTTAAAAGTATAGTAGCTCAAGTGTTACAATTTGACAGTATCTTGACTCATCTAACTTTTATCACAGGACAATTGATGCAATTCGCAATACAATCCTCACACAATATTCTAACTCCACCTAATGGTATTCATTTCCATTTCATAGTTATTAAATGGTTTACATCACAGTTTATAACTGAAAAACAACCCCTAAATGGGACCACCCAGCTGTTGCCCAAATTCCCTCTAACATATATTTTCTTAATCACAGTCATGTTATCAACCTATCTTTCTGCATGTATATTTTTTGGGAGTGAAATAATCAAATAATGTTATAGTGGACATCTACCAACATACGCCATTTCAGAAGGCATTAATTATTGAAAAACGACAAGCAATAGCTGCAGAAAAATGGATAGTAAGGGTGGCATAACACAATTTTTAATATCTGAATGAAATGACTGAAACATAAACATGGTTCAAGTTTCATAGAGATAAGGTATTTCCCAACCTATTGGCTATACAGTTTCATGTTCCAATCATACTTATATTGGAGTGCAAAGTGAAATGAAACAAAAATATAGTGCAACATCTACAAGAACACTTGTGTCAAGAATGAATATAGAAAATTAGCAATAGCTTACTTAGAGGAACTTTCAGCCCATTGGCAACAGGGTCACGTATAGGGGCAGGAAGTTGTTGGAAAGCATTAGCTGCCTGGCCAAGTGCCCCTTTAAGCTGTTCCGGTACCCTCTCTTCAATAATTGTTGGTGACACAAAACCCCCTTCAACATACTCCTCTTTCATTCTAAGTGGCCCCTCCACAGATAACTTGGTTGAGAGAAGGAATTTACTATCAATCTACACTTGATCACAAAGTTGATTCAAAATACAATAATGGGATGATACCCACAAGAATACAATCAACAAAGACAAGGTTAAACACGACAAATGGTGTACATTGTACAATAATATGTTATGTAGGCATTATCATAGCTTTTAAGAAAAATACCAACTAAAACTAACTTGAAGTTCAAGTTGTGTAATTGAATTCCCAAACTAGTTTTACTTACTACAACTGAGCACAAGATTACCCTCCTTCATGTGTGTCCGGATGAAAAGGACAAAATAATTTTAGCTTCTGACCTAAAATAAGAGTATGGTAAACAGAAAATGACAGTTCTATTGAATAGATACTCTTCTATTCGTGCACCCAATTTTATGTCAACTCAAGGTACTTTTACACTTTTTTGTCTAAAAAATATACAGGAAAAAGTACAACTAGTAAACACTTCTCCATGTTTGATTGAATGTTTGGGAATCCGTTGGATTCTCTCAATTACACCTTCGAACACAAAATTTCACATTCTGAGGCACCAAACGTGAGCAAGTTTCTGTTGCTTTGAAGTTCAACAAAAACAATCATTAATTCAAACACGCTCTAATTGTTTAAATTAATACAAGTTTACAGTAATTCTATTTTATTAAAAAAATCAAATAAGAATGTTTAATTATAACTGCAACCAAGATCGTTTCTCCAATTCTTCTGTTGCTATTTTCCCTCTTCCCATAAACAAGCAAATCTAGCTTTTATACTTTGATAGACAGGTCACTAGTGCATGCCCCACTCTCTAGTATAGGAATAGGAATGAACCATTTAGCATCATGCAGATACTAAAAATGGCTACAATGGAATAACACTCACATAAGAGAATATAATGCAGCTGTTCGCTGTTCATGCCTTCTGCCAAACCTTAAAATCCAAATGGTCTAGAATCTATATTTTCTGTCTACATTGTTCTTATAAAATGTTAAATTTCAGCACAAGGTAGGTAGGCCTACGCATTGTCCACACTTAAAGGCCAAAGGGCAGTTATGTGAGTGTTTATGATGTGAAATAAAACCATTTGTATGTCATGATCTAAACTTAGCTTTTCTGGATAACTGGTGCATGAAAATTGGAAAGGGTGAAAAATACACCCGAAGCTATCAACACTTCGTGAATGCCAAATTAAGATTTGTACATGCATAAAAAATTGCAACTTAGAAGTGTACCGAGTTTAATAATGTCAAGTTTGCAGTAATCTTTGCATTTCCATCCTTAATAACAACATCCATTTTTGACAAATTAGCCAAACTTGAAGGAAAGTTTCTGCACAGATACAAAAGCACACAATGAGATCAATCAAAACTTAATTTCCCATATAAAAACTTTACATTCTTATAAGTCAAAAGAGACCAGTATGAAGTCCCAAGATGATAATCGACAAGATAAAAGCAAATAATCAAAGAGAAAACTCACTCAAATATAACCCTAGCAGCAAACAATCCTGGACTTCCAGAACCAAACCACTCAAAGTTCCAACGCCCCTCCAAGAAGGGTGACCTGTAGCACAAAATTGCATTAACATCTAATACAGAAGCATGGACATGGATAATCTCATTCACTTACGTTGTGGGGCGAGGGGTTGGATTAAGCCGCTCAAGACCAGTTATCCTTTCATTCACGTCAATCTTTTGCCATTCAGTAGCCTTCCCAGCGACTAAGGCCTCAAAACCCCCTGCATCTTTAAACTGAAAAGATGTCTCCGGTGTGAGTATGTTAAGAGTACAAATTCAAAGATTGCAAAAACGACATAGGCAAATTACTCCTTTTCATATTTAAATCAAGTCTATCATCGTTCTGGCAGGTAACCAGGTTCATCTGCAGACACAACGCACTAATAGAATCTAGAGTAACTTACAGCCACAATCCCCTGAAGTGTCTTGAGATTGCACATATCTATGCTGGTTTTTTAACATGCACAGCAACCTCCCTTAGAAAGATAACAGATAAAATTTTCCACTATCCCACATTAGCACAGCAACAAAATTCCCCCTTGTTTTCTTAACATAACAAACAGATATAAAAACAAGACAAGCATTTGTTTGGAAATCAAAATAAAAGGATGGAAATTGTCCACAAACCTAGGCCCTAACACCAACTCAAACCAATCACAGTGCATGATGTATACCTATGCAGTATCCACACATGTTGATAATTTCATGCCACCGATGTCACAAAAAACCGTCTGCAACCACAATTATAGCCACAACATCATGGTTTTCAGGGTCTCCACACCCCATTTTTCAACAAATCGCATCAAACAGCATCCCCAACCACAATTTAAAACCTCGTACCCCTCCCAACAAAAATTAAAACAGTAAAACTAAACAAACACGAAAAAAAGGTGGTGCACAGAGCCATACCCATAATCTAAAACAGCAACAAGTTCTTTTCTTTACAAACAAACAGTAAAACAAAGGCCCAAAAGCAAGTGGGTAGGTCCCAGAAAACGCAAATTGGGAATATACTCAAGGAAAAGAGGCTCACAGCGAGAAGAAGCGATTCTTTGGCGGAAAGGCGTTCCATTTCCTTGGCGTACGCTGCAGGGGCACCCTGAACGGCTTGCTGAACCATGGCTCTGCACACACGGAAGCTTCTTCTGGTTGAGGCTCTCTGGGGTGCAGCCAGTGTCAACGAAGACTGAGAAGAGAATTTGGAAGAGGAGCATGGGATGCACGTGGCAATTGCCGAGATACAGCCATGCGAAGAAGCTGAAGCAGCCATTGACATTGTTTGAAATGAATTGAGTGAATGAATGAATGAAAGGTTTGTTGTCTCTTATGGTGGAAGTGCTTCTTCAATTTGTCATCACTCGCCAATTGTGAGTTGAAAAACACTACTACTTAGAAACAACACCAATTGGGTGTCTCATTTTTTTACTATAATTTTCGATTTCACTTTCTTTTTCTCCTAATCATAACCTCACCATTCCTAACACAACTCCACGTTGGTTACTGTTTTTTTTCAGAGTCTGGTCACTGCTCCCATGGATTAATGTATTCACTTATTGGATAATTTTTTTTTTCTTTCTATAATTTTATGTCTTTGTTTAATTTTGAAATTCAAATAATTCAATAACGCTTTATAAAATGATGATAAAAATAATTTAACGAAAACTTAAAATTTCTAATTTTAAAGGGGTGCATTCTGAAAGTAGAAAACCTCTAATGAACAATACAATTTAAAACTAAAATAAGAAAACTTTAATGTAAAGGAAAACGTTCATTAATTTAATAAACACGTGGCAATCAGCATTTTTAAAAAATTAAATAAAATAATAACTATTTTCACTGGGACTATAATAAAAAAATTATGTGAAAAGCATATCACATTAATTATTTTTTAATTTGTTAATTAATACTCTTAATTAACACATTTATTAATCTAACGTACATGATTCTAACAAAAATCATTTAACTCAGTCTTAAAAATGTATATTTATATTAAGAACAGAGATAGAGAGAGATTGTTTGCTACAATAATCCAACATAATTCACTCATTAGTGTATAAAGTGAGAAAACAAAATTACAGAAGCAGAAAAAAAGACATAAAATACTCATTCAAAAATATTTCAACAAAAACGAAATAAAATCCAAAATAAAGTGGAGATGCGGGGGATTGAACCCCGTACCTCCCGCATGCAAAGCGGGCGCTCTACCATTTGAGCTACATCCCCGAACGAAAACTGGCGACGATTAGATTTATATAATATTATTCTCTTTTCAATTTTCATTTCATTTATTTTAGTTTTAAAAGCTCCTGCTAGAAGAACACACATAATAAAAATATTCTTTCAACATATAGTTTAATTATAGAATTTCTATCAATTTTTTATTTAGACTTCATTATTGTATATGATAGAACCTATTATTCTAACTAATTTTTATTTTATTTTTTATTTTAGAGTAAGTTGTTTGGAATTATTTACATATGCAATTAAATTTTTCTTAAAGATGTGAGACCATTTTAATAAAAAGGTTCTTTTAATTGATCCAAAATAACTCCCAAGTATTCGTTATCCTAGCCTAGAGATACTCATAGGACCTCATTCAATATTTTTAGTTAAATTAATGTAATTCTGGATTAAAGTTGAAATAAATAACGTGAAGATAGTTTATACAATTTTAGGAGTGTAGATCTATTATCACTTTTGTTTAATAAAATTATTTTTTGAGAGTTCCGACCCATGTTATTACATCCCAACGGCTATATTTTCTTCCCTCTTCCACCCATAAATCACAATCATTTGTTTCACTCAACGGTCCAATTTCCTTTCATCAAAACTCAACCATATTGAAACAACATTCTTCGTTACAAATCTAATTTCCAACGTTATTGCAATGAACACTGATGAAAAGGTTCAGCATGTCACAAAGAAAAGTTCCGACGAACTGCTCAGGAAGTTTGCTGAAGTGGGTAACTCTAACAACGTTCCAAAGAAGAAGAAGAAGAAGATCACCAAGAGGGTAGAGCCTGCCGCCGCCGCCGCCGCCGCCACCTTCGTTGAACGGAGGTCGCTTCTACCGCCGCCGGCCGCCACGCGAAAGACGGCGTTGCTCCGGCAGATTGGGATCGGAGGGGCCCACATCATGAGGACAAGGGGTTTCAGAAACAAGTCACTGTTGGGAACGATTGAGAAGGTAAATCAATTTTATATCATTTACTGATTTTAATTTTTTGGAAAATTATTGTTTTTTATTAAAAAAAAAAAAATTGTCGAAACCCGTAAGGATAACTGTAAATCAATATTAGGGAAAAGAATAACTGTAGGTTAATTTTAATTCATAAAAGATCTTTTATATTTTTTTCTTGTGTAATTTTATTTTTTAAACATATATTTTATGATTTATTGTGCTACTATTAATTGAGAATGTAACATTTGGTAGGGAGTTTTTGTTGTTCTTCTGACTAGAATTGTTTCCACCAATTTGTTATCTGTATTGGAACAAGAAATACAGAAAAAAAAAAGCATAAATATTTGTACTCTTTTAACATAATTTTTGTTTCTTTAAAAATTGTATTTTAAGAAAAAATGATTGAAAAGATTAAAACAACATTGAGACACTTTTTTTTTTCTAACACTTTTCTTTGTTTTTGAGACATCAAAAAACAGTTTTCAGTTCTTTATGGTGTATTGTAATCCGAATGATAACTTAAATGAAGTTAAATACTACAATGATAGATTTTGAATTATACTATATGAATAAGACGATTGTTGATGGGTCTCGATCATAAAGAAGCGGAATTGTGAGAAGATTGGGTTTTTTTTAAGGATAATAATATTTTGACAATTAAATTTTGATAATTTTTTTTATAATATATGAAATGTTATCGTTTTGAAATATTGAAAATAAAAAAATAAAAAAGTGAAAAATTATTTAAAAAATATGTTTAAAATTGTAAGAGAAAGCAGTCAAAATTCAGTACTAAAAAAATATTTTTTTATTTTTATGGATAAGAAAGAAAAGTGCATAATTTTGTTGATGTGTCTGAGCTCTTAAAACCTTTGCATAAGTTGTCTTTTTCAATGGTTGTTGTTGTAGACATGGCGAAGAAGCATAGAAGGGGCTTCTAGAGCTTTCATGGAGAGGCACTATCATCACCATAAACGTTTGATCAATGATATTGTTTAAAATCTCTTTGAAGGTTAACATGTCAATTCCTTCTCTCAATGTATATTATATTGCCCTAGCAAAAACCAATCTTTTTATTTTTTATTTTTTTTTTATTTTTCCCCCTTTTATGGATTATAAGATAGACAATTTTGTTAACTCATCATCTTATTGGTTTATTCATTGATTATTATTATTTAATAATAATAATAAACTTGAGAGTTCTCACACATTTTATGTATTCTTTCAAGAGTCCAATGTTATTATTAGTTTGATTAAATGTGATATGGTTGTTATTTGTAGTGATTTTACATACTCAATTAGTGAGATAAGTAGGAGAAAATACGTCTGATTTTTATATCAACATAAAATACAAGGTTTTCTACAAACAATTTTTTTTTAAGAGAACAATTTAAGGAATTTATGACTTAAAGATCCAACTTATTAATTTATTAATTTGTTTTTAGCTTTTAACGTTCAAGATCCAACTTTTAGATTGGGCCGGGTCATTTCATAATTTGGATTACCATTTTTAAGGTTTTGAAAGTTTGACCCATGTTTGTTATTTGTTTTAGTTTTACTAAAACATGTAAAATTTTTAATTTTTAAAATTGATATTAGGTAGACCTTTTTGAACCATTTTTCAAAATCTCTGTGTAACAAGTGTGCAGAAAAAATATGATTTCTTCAAAATAAGTCGAATATAATATGGAAAATACTTTTAAAATGTGTTCCGTCAAGTTTAGTAGTACTATGGCATGCACTTTTTAGCAAAATATAGAAATAAGGTTAAATAAGTACAAAATATTAAATGAAATCAAAGAATAAAAAAAAAGTTGTTTTAAAATAAGAAACAAGTTTTCTTAACACATAATTGGTTAATAAACCATTTAGAAAAGATTAAAACAAGTATTGATATGAAAGATCAAAGATCAAGTAGGATTATGTTAGAAAATAATTTTACTAGCAGAAAAATTGATTCAACTTTGTTTATTAAAGAGTAGATGAATACATTTTGTTAAATCAAATATATGTTGATGATATAATATTTGGATCAACTGATAATTTTGTGTGTGAACGATTTGCAAGTAAGTGATGGGTGAATTGACATTTTTTCTTGGACTGCAAATTAAACAGCAAATGGAACATGGAACTTTTATATATCTCAATCTAAGTATTGCAAGGGAGTACTAAAGAAATTTGGGATAGATACTGCTAAGGGGGCGGGTACACCTATGAGTTACTTGGATAAAGATGAATCAGGTATGGAAGTTAACTAAGCTATGTTTAGAGGTATGATAGGATCTCTATTAGTAGACCTAAAATTATGTTGATTATGGGGGTTGTAAAATTGATAGAAAAAGTACTCGTAAAAGTACCAGTGATGTTTGTCATCTCTTTGGATGATTAAGGTAGTTTTTTGGCACTCTAAGAAACAAGTTGACACTCCAATAAACAAGCCTATGTGGTTTTATCAACTACTGAGTCTGGCTATATTGTTGCAAGCAATTGTTGTGCTCAAATTTTATGGATGAAACAATAATTAGAGGATTATAACATCTACCTTAATCATATACCTCTAAAATGCAATAATACAAGTGCAATGAATTCATCAATATATAAAGATTAGACATCATTAGATATTCTTTCCTTTAATGTATTTGTAGGTTAATAAAAGTGTATGGAAAGAGAAAATTGAATATCGAGTATTTATACTAGTTCGGATAAAAACCCTACGTTTAGTCTTTAATTTCTTAAAGAGAGAGAGATTAACTTAATCACTAAACATAAACCCCAGTACAATCACAAATAAGAGATTTAAAGGGTTTAAAATACACATCTCTTGAAGACGCAAGAGATGAAGAACACTTCATTTGAGTCACACAAAGAATGACCAACTTTCTTATCAACAATAATAAACCTCGATCCCCAAGAACTCACTTGGAGAAATTTATCGCTCTACCCACACTAGTTTTTTCAAAGTTATTCAAACACTCAGATAGTTTCTTTGAAAGTACAACATTAAACTTCTGATACTCAAAAAGGTTATTTTACAAATGGGTTTAAAACTCTATAAATACAAATTCGAAAACTAGGTTAAGAATTTGAAAAGACAAGTCACAACTGTTAGAGATAATTGAATAAGTCTTCAAAAAGGTTCTTAATGAGGGATGGAAATGGGACGGGACAGGGACGAGTTTCACTATCCCATACTCATCCTCATCGAACAAATCCATCCCCATCCCCATACCCAAACTCAACGGGTATCAAATCTTTGTCCCATCTCCATCCCTACCAAGTAACGGGTATATACTCGTACCCATACTCGTACTCGTTTTCTTACTGTTTAAGTATTAATTAATTTTTACAAAATAATACAAAATTACGGTCAAAGAAACATAATATTATCAAATATTCAATATTAGGAAGACGGTTGTTTATTCAATATCAAATATTTATAAAGAAATTATAATTGTATATACCAAATAACATTTAATGAGAATCAAAACATTTATTAAATTTGTAAACATGAATGAAACCTAGTTGAGAAAATTTAAAAATATTTTTAAAGAAATATAAAAGAAAAACAAATATTCAAATTAAAATATATTTTAAAGGTCTGTTTACTTCAATTTCTTAAATTTTAATGAACTCTTTCTTATATACTAATAAAAGTTATAATACATCATTTGATCAAAATAACGCAAAAAACAAATATTAAACTAATAATAATAAAATATTTTAACATATATTTTGTATCTTTTGAACTTCCATATATGTTTGATGGTGATAAAAAAGAAATTCATGGCAATTACATTAAATTTTTATATTATAGTAAATAAACTTTATTTGTACAATTATAATAAGAAAATTATAATATAATAATGAGTTAGAAAATAAAAATAATCATATAAAATATATAAAATGATATTTTACATGATAAAAATGAACAACAAATAAAAATATTAAAAAATTATCAAGTGTGTGTTAGAAACAATTTGAGAGACTATTGAATAAAATCACACAAAGGAAAACAAATATATAATTAAGGATATGATAAAATGAAAAATAATTTAGAGATTTAAGAAAATATTTAAATATCAACATAATGAATAGTTGAGAAACAACGAAAGTTGTTTAGTGAAACAAAATAGTTATTCAAATGAAACAAAAATTTATATTACCTAATAAATAAAATGTTTATGCTATTGAACACTTAGATCGAGAGTTTAAACATTTTTATGTTAAAGAAAAATATACAATAAATAAAAATATTAAAAAAGATAAAAATATTTAAATGTGAGGCATAAAAAACATTTAATTGACATACATTATTTCAACATCATTGCAAAAAAAAATGATAAGATGAAAAATATATTAGAGACGTGAATAAATTTTATGACAAACCAAACAATTAGAAGAAATAAATACTAGAAAGTGTGTAGTAATATATATATATATATATATATATATTTAGTTAATTGACTATGAATATTTTAATAATTTAACCGAGGACGAGTATTATGGCGGGTATGAGGATGGGGACATGGCGAATATGTACATCCACATCCTCATTCCCAATTGAAAAAGTCAGAAATTCTCCATATCCATACCTAGTCAATGCGGAGATTCCTCTTCAAAACGGAAACTGACTAAGACAATACCTAGAGAAACAAGTTTATTTGACATCTCTATTCTTAATCTTTAAGATATGCACAAAAACTAACGCTAACTTATTATGTTGTACTTGAAAATTCATATACCTAACAACTAATAAATTTGTCTTTAATAATTTTTAACATGTATTTTCGCAAAATACCTCCATTCAAAAACTATATTAAGACACACAAGTTGTTCATATGAATACACACACCTAAGCAAACTTAAAAATATTCATGATTGAAATATCATTTCGTGCTAAAATTAAGTCATCCACATAATATATACAATGAATAATTTGAATAAGATTGAACAAAACTATGATACTTCAATGTCGTTTGTTTTGAGTTGTACAATGAGTTTATCAAATTGTAAACAAAATTTGGATCGGTGTTTTCGAAACATAGAGGAACGCTCATGTACACATATTCGACCAAATCACCAGATAGAACATTATTTATATCCATTTGGGGAACTTAAATGTTTCATAATGTTTTATCATAGTTCATTCCCTGCCTCTCATTATGTCAAAATATTACAAATCTCACTTTCAAAAAGTTGCATAGTCCTATTGGAGTCATGTTTTATTTTGTATACCCATTTATTTACAAGAACTTTCTTTTTGTTTGTTTTTTATTCTCTTCCAAGATTTTTAATCTTCTTGGCCATTGCAGCGCGCCAAATAAAATCTTTTACCGTTTCATGTTATTTCCCTATTGCTCCAGTTGTAACAAAATTTTGATGTTTAATAAAAAAAGTTCAGAATGTATAAAATAAGTAATAAAATTATATAAAAAAAAAACTAAAACATATTATTGAGGAGATGAACTCTCGAAAGACTTTAATTTCTAAGTAACAAAATTCTCATATATTTTTATTTAATATCATCACATCGAACATCCAAGTCTCATCAACAATTTTAAAATCTAAACTAATGTAATTTGCTAACTCAACTTATAAACCATGAGTGTTTCAAATAAGTGTTCAAAACATATTTACACGTTCTCTTATATTATTAATAAAATATGAATAATTTTTTTGTGGTGACCTAGAAAGCATTGGAAAAATATTTCTTTAGAAGGACATTGTCATAAACATATAATTAATGATATGAATGAAAGCTTTGTCATTATTTAGAAACATAAAAATATTTGACGATATTTCTTTAGATGACAATACCACAAATACTCTTTCAAGATTTTCATCAAACTATTGACTGTGCGTGCAGTTATCTGTCAATTAAAATTCTTAAAAGAAATAGCAGAAAAATGTCTTTTCTTGAAAATTCTTTTAACAAATTTATAAGAAAATTTTCATATAATATGAGAATTTTTAGTAATGGATGTCTCAGATACTTAGATACAACATAAAAATAAATAAACAACTCTTTATACTCAAATTCGGTTACAACATCATCCTCAACACAAATTATACACACGCATATTAAAATATCAAGAAAAGAATTCAATATCATTAAATATTGTATCGTCATAACTTTGAAAAAATATTATTTAGATATTGATCATATATGTATGGGGGATTTTATTTGATTAAAGATTTTAGATCAAGATGGATATAATTGATCCCCTTAAAATTGGTCTGGGATTAACTTTATGATAAATTAAAATAAATTTTGTATAAGATATTAAAGGAATAAACAATTCTGTTTCTAAAATAAATATATATATAAAAATGATAACATCAGTATTCCAATATGTTATATCGTAATATATTCTAAGAGATATAAGTTGATTGTTCAATTTATAACCATATTAACTTTAAATAAAAAGATAATTTAAAACAATAGACAACTTGAATACTCTAATTTGAATCATTTATACTTTGAAGTAGAACAAATATCTAAAAACAAACATTATTTTTAAATGAACAAAAATAGTCAAACCAAATTCTACAAGTTTTTTTTTTATTACCATGTAAGTGGACTTGCTTGAGGTTCATTGAGTTAAGATTCCAAAGGATTCTCATGCAAAGTTATTTCAAAAATTAATTTTTAATAAATAATATTTTCCTATGTGATATTTATTATTATTTGATTTATAGTATTATCTTAATTATAAAACATTAACTTTCTTTTAAATATCAAGTTCTATGGAATTCATTCAATGATATTCTACAAAATTTCCTTAAAACATAGTACTAATACTTTATAAACTCAGGTAGCTTTAAAACATTACTTTATAAACTCTTGTTTCCCAAAATCAATAGCATGCAAAAAAAATAAAATAATAATAATAATAATAATCCATGCTCACTAAAACAAAGTCAACCAATTTATTACTATGCAAAAACAACACCCAAAATTGGAGGCAATTTCCCTCAACATTCAGGGATGAAGACTTTCCTGTACAAAGCCTTAATTTCAACATTTAAAAGCAAAGATAGTGATGGAGAACTTTAATTCTAAACATACTTTGATTGTATACATATATACAAACACAATTTATTGAAGAAAATCATCTTAAAAAATGTGAAAGTTGTCAACTGAAATCATATAATTATAATCATAAGGTGCAATTATGTTGTAAAGACTTTTAAAAGAATTTGTTTCAAAATCAACAACATAATATATTATTTTTGTTGCTCTTTACAATTTTACTTTTATAATACTAATAAAATATAGAAATCTAAGAGTAAGTCTAAGTCCCACATTGAGTCAAAATGAAAAAATTGAACACTATATAAGAATCAAGTTCATAAACTCATTGTCTTAAGATTTTGGGTTAAGAGTGGTGTCAATCCCTTATATGTGGGTTGGACTTATTATGTTCATTGGTGTTATATTTTCTCGATGATCCTCTCTCAAAACATCTAACATAAACCAAGAAATTACAAAATGGTCTAAAATATAAAAAAAAAAATCTGATTTTTCTTTTTTCTTAATATAAATTGGAAGATATCTTTTTTTTTTTTGTGTGTGGAGGCTAGAAAGAGAGAGAGGGTACGTAGTAAGAAGAAGTATTTGGTATGTAGGGTTCTTGGGTAGAAGATAGGTGAAGGTTGAAAAAGTTGAAAAGATTGAGTTTGTGGGTGAGCAATGAATGAAGAAAATGGAAGTGACAAGCATGTGAGAATGAAAAAGAAAGAGAAAGAGAGATAATAATTTTGGGGATGAAATGGTCCTGCCTCCTAGGTAGCAACCACAAACCTTTAATGCAACTGTGTGAGTTACTTCACATGCCACATGACTCTATCTCACTTTTCCAAAACTACTTCCCCTCATTGCCATCCAAACATGTTGCATTATTTATAACCCACAACTACTCCATTACACCTGTCCCTTTTTTCTTTCTATTCAAATCTTATTCTCCAAAAATACACACTAAGCTCTTCTTAATATCCAATATTTAATTAGAAGTTTCACATTGATTAGAAATAAGACAATTTCATAATATATAGATGAGTGCAAATTTTACTTTACAAATCAATTTTGTAAAGTTGACTTAGATTTAAAGTCTACTTCTTAACGTGATATCATAACTATTGTTTAATGTTTATTGATACTTATCAACAAAACATCCGATCTATAAAGAAACAATAATTTATAATTTTTTATGTTAGACAACTTTAACACCTATGATTTTAATTTGGATGCATATGATAACAATAACATATTTATTATGTTTTTTAAAATTATTGTACTATTTTCAATATGCATATATTATGTGTCGTATCCTATTATTTTCAAAATAAATATATCAACGTGTTAGATATATGTCGTATCCAGTATATATATCATATCCATGAATTATAGATATCTATCCTTGTATTTGTTGGATATCTAGTCTTATGCACGATATATACATACATATATATATATATATATATATATATATATATATATATTTCAGTGGGTGTAAACCTCACTTTACATATCTAAACTTAAAGTTTACTTCTTAAAACATCTTATTATTTTTTTTTCTTCAATTTAATAAGATAAATTATTAGATAAGAGAGTAATTATATAGTTATGACAATGTGAGTAATGATAATTGGAGGAGATTTTTGTAGGCAACGAAATCCTCTTTCTTAGCCTTTTTCATTTCGTTTTGTGAATAGCGCAAACTTGTGGCCAATGTTGATCCAAGATCACACTATCACCTCAAATAATTTATGCAAAATATGCAATCATTGGACTCAAAAATTTAATGACCCAAACCCTTTCGGCCTACTCATTTGACTAAGCAACAAAAACATAGCTAGAAACAAGCAACATAGAAAATTCGGAAAATCTTTCTGTCTTTACAAACATGCCGTGAGATTTTTAAGTCTATTTTGCTTCTTTAATACCACTGTTTCAACAAATAATATCACCAAATTTTTCAACCATACACAACTTTTCTTCACTTCGCAACAAATTCTAATAATCTGAATCCATCATAGACCCACTTTGAAACCTGAACTTGTTGAAAACTTGTCACTGTCCACAAATTTCTTTATTCAACTAATGGAAAAATTAAGTAATAATGATCATTGGAAGTAATAATTATAATAATGTTGTGATTCAAATAATGTATATTTTTGAGTTTTTTCATTTATAAAACTACTAATGAAATTCACTAACTTAAATTTCCTTTTCTTTTTAAAAAAGGAATCATCTTAGTTTCTTAAAGATATGAAATCAATGTCAATTGTAAAGTTGGTATTTCTTTTGAAATATTTTAATATTAAATACATAAAATGTTAAATAATTTGCACTTATAGATTGTGAATGGAGTAGTTTCAGAGGTTTTCGTATTTTTTTTTTTAAATTCCGATAGATTTATTTTCTCGAGAAGAGGGATTATGAAAGAAATATAATTTTCAACATAAGATTTAAACTTGTGAGGTAATTCTAAGAGAATTATTGTTTTTATCTTAATTATTTAATTTATTTTCATAAACTTTGATGGTTGTAATAGGTTATGATCTTAGCTATTCGATTTTCAAGAAAGGAATGAAGTGAAAAAGTAAAGAATGACTTTTGGAGAGTTAGTACGAAATTGTCTTGACCCTTTTTAAAGTATTTTGTGAAAAACATTTGTTCACTTAATTTTGGAATGTACTACTCAAAATGATGATGGTGTAATATGTGGACAAAAACTTTTTTGGACTAAATATATCAGTAGTTCTTATATTTAGTTTGAAATTGAATTTTGTTTTATTTTAGTTTTTAAATTTAAAAAATGAATTAATATATAAAATAACGTGTTAAATGGTATAAAAAAACTTAAATATTAATTTGAAATACCATTTATATATAAAAAATATATATAGTTAGATTAAAAAATTTATATCTAATTATTATTTTTTAAATTTAAAATTTAAATTATATCAAAATTTAAGATATAACGAATTTTAATTTACATTAAAATTTAAAAATTAAAAATTAAAAACATATTTATCCAATTAATTTAAACAATTCTTTATATAGATCGAAGAATGACTCAGGAAGTGTTTCAAATATTAAAAATTAGATATTTCAAAATCAAAAGAAAAAAAAAAGAATTTTATCAAAGAAATTAAAACCGAACCTTGAAAATTTTAAAAATATCCAAAACACATTTCTTCTTTACAAGTGTAGATGAAAATTACTTTTTTTAATATGCAAGAATTAAAATAAACTTGATGACCTACTAAGTGTGAAAGAAAGAATAAATAACCTTTTAAGAGAAAATAAATAAATAAGTAAAATCCTTTGCATTGCATATATGACAAGACTTTGGATCCTTCCCCACTCAAGTAAGCACATGAATTCATGCGAATGTATTTTCATAGGTTTATTTGACCAAATATTGAGAGACATTTAAATCATTTTATATTTTACCTCTCATTTGTCCACACTCTAAAATCTAGATCTTATTTTATACCTTTTTATGTTTCTTTTTCTTTGATCGTATTATCTATTTTATTTATTATATTTCCTTTCCCTCCTACCTACCTACTACTTCTGTCTACTCTCTGCCGTGTAGAACCTGTTAATGTGAAAATAAAAAATAAAAATAAAAAAACATTTTCAATTTCCACAACAAATTCAACAAAAGGAAAGGTGATACACCATTTCTTCGTCTTCTTCGTCTTCTTCTTCTTCACTTCTTCTCCATTTTCATCATCTCAAATCAAAGTCAAACATAAAACAGAGACATAATTCAACTTCCCTCACACAAACTCTCTCTTCAACCCTTTCTTCTTCTTCACTCTTTCTCAGACAAAGTTCCCTTCTTTTCTCCCTTCTATCAATTACAATTACCCCACTTTCACTTACCCCACAATCCTGCTATCTCAAATCAACCCTCTTTCTTACTCTCTCTCTCTCTACAACACAAACAAACAAAACACCATTCATTATGTGCAACCCGCCAACATCATGTATTTAACCATTCTTCTTCACCACTTCTGACATAAACAACTCTCTCTCTCCTTCTGTTCCTTCTCTTCGTTTCTCTGCTCTCAAATTACCAGATCCTCTCCCATTTCAAGTCTTCTCTTTCCAACACCCTTTCTCCAAATCCAACAATACTAAAAAGATTCTCTTCACACCATAATTCACACCCAATCTTCTCACTCTTCCTTATTTTCGCTGCTCACCAATTCCCACTTCCCAAGTTCCTATCTTTTCCCCACCCCATAATCAAAAACCTCCAGAATCACCTTCTGCCCCTTCTGGGTGCATCTCATTGTTCAATTTCCGCACCCCTCTCTCTCTGGGTTCTTCGTGTTCTTATTCTGGGGATCCCTGAGAGAGGGAAATGTGGGATGTTTTCGTGGCTGGCAAGGATAGTGTCGGCATGCTTGAGACCGGTGAGGCGATATGCGCGTATGAGCAAGGATGACTTCGACGACGCCGCCGCCGCCGGCGACGTGCTCGTGTGGCACCGCGATCTCGAGAAGCACTCCTGCGGGGAGTTCTCCTTCGCCGTCGTGCAGGCCAACGAAGTGATCGAAGATCAGAGCCAGGTGGAGACCGGCGCCGACGCCGTCTTCGTCGGCGTCTATGACGGACACGGCGGAGCCGAAGCCTCGCGCTTCATCAACGATCACCTCTTCCATAATCTCATGAGTCAGTCTCCTTTTCCACCTTTCTCAATTCATCAGCAACAGTAGTAATAGTGAGCGAAAGAAAATGTTTTAGGTTCTCTAATTTCATTTCACTCTGGTCAAATTTCCATATTTTCGTATCGATTAATTTAGATTTTAAACTCTAAGAAATTACGTAGATTCAGTACCCTTCTAAAATTCTTTATAGGTTTTAGACTTTGCAGGAGTAAATTTGCATTTTTTTTCCAAGTCAAATTTATCAACTTGAAAGTGAAGACCTTGAACTTTGTTGAATAAAAAATATGGAGAATGAAAACACAGGTTTCCATGAAAATTGAGAAAATAGATTAATGGATGTGAGGTAATTCTAGTTTGATGAGTGATGTTGAGATCAAGTGATTTAATGCTTGATTGGAGAGTTTTGTAGCGTTTAGTAGTTGATTATCGGTCATGCTGGATGGGTTAGCGTAGAAGATATTCTTTTATTTTGTACTAAAAAAATAAGGTTATGGGTTTGTTTTGGGGTGATGTGTGGTTGATTTGGGGGAGGGTTGATCAATGTTGATATTTTGGACCTTTTTGGTTGCTTTAGATTTTGGGTCTTTTTGGTGTTATTTGGATGGACCTTTGGTTTGGCTTATCTGTTTCTGGCTGGCCAGTTCTGTTGTTGGTTTGTAAGTTTTTTGCGGCTACCAGAAACTGAGGAAAATTCAAATTGCTTTCAGAAGAATAGATAGGAATAGGTGGTGGGGTTTATTATTTTTTTTCTTTTTGGTTTTTGAGTGGTGTTCTTTGGATGGAAATCATTATTGAATTTGGATGTGTATGTATTGTACATATCCTAGAAAGGATAGATGAATTTTGTTCTTAAAAATTTGAACCTTTTAGCTTATCATGCAGTTCTTCCTCAATATTAACTTGGTTTTGTGAAAGCGATAATTTTCCTCTTTTACATCAGTCAATCATATGCCTTTTTTTTTTTTCCTTCTTTTGATTAAATAGAGTTTTATATTTATGGTTTGCTTTGTTGTGGGAGTGGTAAGGGAGAAGAGGGAAAATCTGTAATGAAGATTAGGTTACTCATACAATCAAGGCACACACTTGACCAAGAAGACCCCTACCTTAGTTTGTCATTTGAAATTAGTATGATTTTTTTACTTTTGTAATTTTGAGTGCTTGGAGTAGGTAACATGATGTTTCTCTTCAAAAAGTTTGAAAATTTGAAAACGTAGTATGGTAGGATTAAGGTCGGCATGCAAATTATTGATTTGTCTGCGAATTCTGGATCCGTATGGTTTATGAAATTCCATATTCTCAGTTTTTATTTGCTCATCTCTTCCTTTTTCTTTTCACATATAAATTGATAGCTTCAGACTCAGTTAAAATATGTAGACACTTTTTCTGTCTCACAGGATGCGTATATTTTTATTAATCTGCAACTTTTTTCCCAGTTCTTATTTATTTTGCGAATATGCTTGATACTGCATTGATTCAGGAAGTTGTGTAAGTTTTATGCTGAATCTTATTGCAGGGGTTGCTCAAGAAAATGGTTCTATCACCGAAGATATTATCAGGAATGCTGTTTCTGCTACTGAGGATGGGTTTCTGACTCTTGTTCGAAGGAGTTATGGAATAAAGCCATTGATAGCAGCAATGGGGTCCTGTTGCCTGGTTGGTGTTATCTGGAAAGGAACACTATATATTGCGAATCTCGGAGACTCTCGAGCTGTAATTGGTTCTGTAGGTAGGTCAAACAAGATCATCGCTGAACAGTTGACGAAAGAACACAATGCAAGCAAAGAGGAGGTTAGACGAGAACTCAGGTCTTTGCATCCAGAAGATTCACAAATTGTAGTTATGAAGCAAGGAACATGGCGCATTAAAGGCATCATCCAGGTTTTCTTTTCTCGTTCCAAAGAAATTTCTGTTAATGGTTTATGTTGTTGTTGCTGCTCATAGTGTTCTGTTTTTGCCTCTTTCTGTGTGTAATATCATTTCCCCTTCTGTCTATAAACTGTTGTGGCTTCAATGGAATCAGTTTTCTTCTTATTAAGTTCATACCCTTTTCTTCGTTTACACAAAATCATGTTTTGCAAGAACTTGTTTACAGTTCTTTTATGACAAATGTTTTGGTAGAACTTGTGAAAACATTTATGATCTGTGTCTATAAGCTGTTTTTAGCTTATTTCAACAAGTCCTCTTGGCCTTTTGCTGCTACATTAAATTCTGATTCAGTTTCTATTCTTTCATTTTCTTATGTAATGTGATGCCTACTGTGCTGGTTGTGGTTGCTCATTGTAACTTAGTTTTCTTGTCCACCCACAATTGAGATCAGGTATCCAGATCTATAGGAGATGCATATTTGAAGCGGCCGGAGTTCTCGTTCGACCCGTCATTCCCACGGTTCCATCTGCCGGAACCTATCCGCCGGCCGGTGCTAACCGCAGAACCATCCATATGTTCAAGAGTCTTACGACCTAATGATAAGTTTGTTATCTTTGCATCTGATGGACTTTGGGAGCACTTGACAAACCAGGAAGCTGCTGAGATTGTTCATAACAATCCACGAACAGTAAGATGCTTTTTTTTTTGTTTCCTTCAACCATCTCTTCACTAGTATATGAGAAAAGCCATTAAGCTTTTGTCTTTGTTCATAACAATCCAAGAACACCTTCTCTAACACACTGTTGAAAACCACCAGGGGATTGCAAGAAGGCTTCTTATGGCAGCTTTGAATGAGGCAGCTAGGAAAAGGGAAATGAGATATAAAGATCTTCAGAAGATTGGAAAGGGGATTAGGCGTTTCTTCCATGATGATATCACAGTGGTTGTTGTCTTCATTGACCATGAAATGGGTGGCAAGAAGGTTACAGTTCCTGAGTTGTCCATCAAAGGCTTTATTGACACAGTTGGACCATCAAATTTTAGAAGTTTGCGGGGTTTGGAATGATCACAACAATCACACACTTCCTTTCTGCTACATTCTCCAAAAAAGGAAGCTAAAAGAAATTCAATACTTCATTAGACATTTTTGCAGCATCTAATTGTTGTTTATCTTAAACATTTATTCTCACTTAACTTCTACGTTTTAAACTATACTCTGTCTATTGGAAACATGTTTGCTGGTGATAAATTAGGGAAACCATGCTTCTCTCATGCTTTTTCTTTTTTTTTTTTCTCTGGATTGCTGGTGGTACACTTTGCAGTGTGATTGTTTTTATACCCTCATACCTTGTTTGATCGAATGATCTCTATAGCCTAGAGTGTAGTTTTAAGTGCGTATTTGGATTAGAGATTCAATTTTTCTAGAATTAATCTTATGTTTACATCGAAAGTTAATACATCAAATGGCTGTTTCTATTTCTTTTTCAAATTTTGGATGTGATTTTTGAGTAGTGTTAATAACTCGCCTTTTGCACTTTTGGGATTGATTTGAATCATGCAGTTCCAGTTCCAAACTATAGTTGTATTGTTTGATTTAGAGTAAGATGCATTTGCTTTTACATTTACTTTTTTGATAAATTGATTTAAGTAATTTCCTTTCCTAGCATTGATAAGTAAAGATGAATCTAAATTTAATGTTTGATTAAGATTTAAAATTTGAAGTTTGGGAAGCTGTGGTCACAGTGACATTACAGATGGTAATTTTGGCAGAGTTCTAAACTTCAATTTAATCAGAAAATATGTTCAAAAGAAACTATCACATCCAAAAAATTACCATACTTTTAACTTTTATCTCATTTACAAAATTTGAGTCTTTAAATTAGAGTTTTTTTAAAATGTGAGCGTTAAGTTTAGAACTTTTCTTTAACCATTTCGATAAATATATTCCAATAAATTCATACAAAAGAAAGTATTAATCAATTAAAATAAGACGCGTATCAGTGTATTATTTATTATTTAATAGTAGACATTTACTTATATTTTAAATAACATTATCTATTAAAGTAAATTAGTTGTTAAAACTTATTACTTGGTAAATAATTTTTAATAGAATACACAATTAGTCAATTTAACTTAGAGTCATTTGATTATATATGGCTATTAATTAATATATTAGTAATAAATATTGCTTATGTTTTGAATAATATATAATATATTTTCCATTAAAATAAAATGGTACGACGATGTGACAATTAGATTTTGATTTATACGAAACTTCATAAAATTGATCTATTTCGTATGATCTTTCAATTTAATGGCAGGTTGTTTAATTTCACATTCTACACTGTTCCTATCTGATTAGACTTGAACAATACATGTGTATGATAAATTTATTAAGTAGTGTAAGTACAAAAGTTTAACACTTGGCTCAATTGAATATTTTTATAATTAAATATATAGAAAACTTTAATTAATACTAACAAGACTCAGTGACAATGAATTTATAGATGATTAAGCTAAACTTCGCATTTGTTCTTTCTGTTAACGTCAGTAAGTAATTAATTATTCATTTTTGAGGTTGTTTGGTCTGCTTTTGCTATTTCTGGGAAGTTACTTTGTGCTAGTCTTGGGTTCTTATCCACCCAATTAGGCTTATTTTTCAATTTATCTTTCGTAATACCAATTTTCCTTTTAGACTTTGTTGTCTTCTTACAACCAAATTCAGATCACAATCTCTTATCCTGTTTGGTTGGTGATCTTCTTTCTCTAATTCTTATACGTGGCAAGTTGTTATTCTTCTATATAGCTTTATTGTGTGACTGAGATGGTGGAAAATCATGCTGCTCATATGATCCATTTTTAAATTTCTTCAACTGCAGGAAAAAATTAACACTAACATAATGGTAAATGCTTTATTATGATATCACATGCAAAGTTGGCAAAATATCAATTATTATGATGAAAGATTGGCCCGTGAACAACAAGGACTCTTCGTTCACAGAACAATAAATCAAGAACATACTACTATTCTAATCAAAATACTTAGGACCATTTGATTCAACCAAATCAAATCAATGACAATACACAGCTCTTCTACTACAAAATGGCAATGAAAGGAAGAAAAAAAACAAAAAAGAATCTTATATATATATTATCATGCTTTGCTTTAATGCTCTTATCCAAAATATCGAAAAAGGAAAACACAAAAACATGGTCAAAAAATGGTAAAGAATAGAAAACGAAACTTCCTCAACCAGTATATGGTAATTCAGGAGTATGGATTATATATTAAAGTTTCCTGGACTCTCTGCATCTTTAGAAGCATTTCCTGTGGACGATTGAGGGGCCTGATTCATCATATTCTGCCTTTGCAATCCACATCTGTTCTCAAGAAAGAAAGAGATACCATGAATACTTGAAATTGTAATCAGAAAAAGAATAAGATCAGTACTAAGATTGTGTTTACAACTTCTTTTGGTTCTTTGCTTAATATGGAGAAGTTGAACCAAACACAGTTATAAAAAGAATACAGAGAATAAAAGTATTTTCTTTATGAAAAAACCAAAAGGAGCTTTTACAAAAGTTAATTAGAAAAGCTTCTTCTTTCAAGGAAGAACAAAGAAGTTGTTCCATTACCATACACAGTACATTGGTTTCTCATCCATTTTTATTTAAACCAGTTTCCTTTCCCTTTAACTGAGTTATGTTGGTTTTTTCTGTTTTTCTTTTCCCTTAACTACATTGGTCTCTGCATATTTTCCAAATAGAATTTTCTGCGTCATCTATACAAAAGCAACACAAATTTCATTCACATGTAATTGAAGCAAAGTGCTGTACCTGTTGGAAGGTGCTGAGGGATGCCAAAATGGAGCCTCCAATCCAGACACTGTACTTCCTCTCTGGTGGTGCCACCACCTTAATCTTCATGCTGCTTGGGGCCAATGCTGTGATCTCCTTGCTCATCCTATCAGCAATGCCAGGAAACATTGTTGAACCACCACTCAACACAATGTTACCATAGAGATCCTTCCTGATGTCAACATCGCACTTCATGATGGAGTTGTATGTGGTTTCATGAATGCCAGAAGATTCCATCCCTATCATGGATGGCTGGAAGAGAACTTCAGGGCAACGGAACCTTTCAGCACCGATCGTTATCACCTGTCCATCAGGTAGCTCATAGCTCTTCTCAACAGCTGAGCTTGTTTTTGATGTCTCTAGCTCTTGCTCAAAGTCAAGAGCAATGTAGGCTAACTTCTCCTTAACATCTCTCACAATTTCTCTCTCAGCAGTAGTGGTGAAAGAGTAGCCACGCTCGGTTAAGATTTTCATGAGGGCATCAGTCAGATCACGCCCTGCAAGATCCAAACGCAGGATTGCATGTGGCAAGGAATACCCTTCATAGATTGGAACTGTGTGGCTCACACCGTCACCAGAGTCCAGAACAATACCTGTGTGAAAAAGCATAAAAAGTTAAAAACCATTTTTTGCAAACTATTTTAATGTCAACGAAGTCCCTCAGATCTCATAGTCTCAACTAACATTCATGTCAAACTGCACTAGTAATGAAATCATAAAACGTATGACATCATTGATTCCCACAAACTTTACCAGAAACCAAGAAAAGGAAGAGCAGATACAGAAGAATGTTTACCAGTTGTACGACCACTAGCATAAAGGGAAAGCACTGCCTGGATGGCAACATACATAGCTGGAGTGTTGAAGGTCTCAAACATAATCTGTGTCATTTTCTCTCTGTTGGCCTTGGGATTGAGTGGTGCTTCTGTGAGGAGAACAGGGTGCTCTTCTGGGGCCACACGTAACTCATTGTAGAAAGTGTGATGCCAGATCTTTTCCATATCATCCCAGTTGTTAACTATGCCATGCTCAATTGGGTATTTCAGAGTCAAAATACCTCTCTTGGATTGAGCCTCATCACCAACATAAGCATCCTTTTGTCCCATTCCAACCATCACACCAGTGTGACGCGGACGACCCACAATGCTAGGGAACACAGCCCTTGGAGCATCATCTCCAGCAAATCCAGCCTGCAAAATTTAACATAAATCAACACCAAAACAGAAAGATCATTAACAACCAAAACCCGTTAATCAGAGTTTCAGAAAAGGTCTGCAATCGCCATTTCAGTTGCACTATCTGCAGTTTTTCACATGATGCCGTGACAATTGCACAAACATTTAGTCTGCAATTTCTCACAGCATTAACATGACGAAAGTGCAACTATGACCGCAATTCAAACCTTGCCTATAAGAAAGATCAAAGAGGAACACACACTAATCGATCCATATTTATATATATACCTTGACCATTCCAGTTCCATTATCACAAACAAGAGGTTGGATATCCTCACCATCTGCCATCTTTTATTGATTGCTGCAAAACGCACCAAACATTACAAAAACTCTCATAAAACAATGAAACAGAAACAAGAACGATTCATGTGTCTCCCTAAGATACAATGTAAGATCTGGGGTTATTATACGTGTCACATGATGATAAAGATCAGTAAAAAACATAACAATTCATGATCATCACACCCAAAAAATGCTGCATTTTCAACATGATCAGAGTCTCACATAAAAAGTATCAAGGTAATGAGTGTAGAAGGAGTGCAAATTGTTACGAGATTAATTGTCACCTTCGAAGAATTGATGATGGAATGTTTGAAATAAGGATAGAAGAAAGTGGAGAATGTGTTGTTATGAGTACCTTAGAATTTCCGAAATGAAGGAAGCTACGTGTACGTGACTTCTGTGTTGCGCTTTCTATTTTTAAGGAACGTGCTTTTGTGTGGCTGAGGTATCAGCAGTAGTGTGGTTTAAAAAAGGAAAGTTGTGCCAAATGAAATGCGACTCAAATGAACCGCAAATGTCATATAGGAAGATCCTGACCGTCCCTTTCCTTTCCGATCATCTCATCCTCGCGCGTCACGTTTATTGTTGGAAATAGCTGGCACCTTTTCTCACATCAAATACATAAAATTATTATTGACTTTAATTTTTCTAAACCAGCCCCTAATCTAAATTATTCACAATTTATTTGGATCGGGAAAAAATAACATTAAATTTAAATTAGAAAAAAAATTGAATTATTTTTTATTTTTTAAAGATAAATTTTACCTTAACAAGAAATAGAATTTTTTTTATAGTTTGATTCTCTACATTTACACCATAAAAAATGTACAAAAAATTAAGACATTCTTTCTAATAAAAGGGCATTTTTTGTCTGAAAATAGTAAAGTGATTCCTCTTAAATTATTTTCTCCCAAGAAGTGGGAGCTATTCCCTTTCTCTCTTTTACTTTTCCCTACCATTCAATTCTATGAGATCTTCATTTTCTTTTCATTTATTGTATTTAAAAGAATGGCTGAATTATGCAATGACAAAGTTTTACTGCACTAACATAAATTAAATTTACTGTGTACAATAATGTCTTAGTTTTTACAATAAATATTTAAAAAAGGACAGTTTAAGACCTTGTATACCAAAAAATACAATTTTTTTTTTAAAAAATGAAAATAGTTTCAGAAAATATTTCAGATGCAGATGAATGATTGAAAAGAATAATATAGATAAATTCCCTTTCCTTAAGAACTTTATTTAGACATTAATGGTATGCTTTAAAGGTGACAGGTCTGCAAAAGATCATAAGCTCTGCTGGATACTGTACTAATTGATTAAAAAGATGTGGTAGGGATGATGGAATCAAAAAAAAAAAAATATATATATATATATATATATATATATATTATGTGTGTATGTATATGTGTATGATACGTGATTGAGTTATTAAATGTAAGTTTTTAAACATTAAGAAAATCTTATATATTTAATTAAGATTATAAGGATTTTCTTTGGAGGACATCTGATACTATGCCATTGAGATCTCAAAATACTAAAAAGAATTGTATAGTATCTAAGCAGATACAAATTTTAATAAATTATTTTATTGATTGAAAATTTATGGATTTTGTGCAATATTTTATTTGTATGTATGTATATTATTTCATAAAACATTATCGTTTAAATATACGAGATCTTCTTATGGTAAACTTTTCTTAATCTTAATCATGGTAAAGATAGAATTTCTCTTTAGACGTTTTCACAATGAAGTATTTTATTACTATTATTTTTTTATAATTATTTTTTTTTAGCTATAGCAACATCTTTATTTATAAATAATTATATTATTTATTTTGTATGAATTAATTATGTTTTTAAACTTTAAACTATAACATGATTTTGAAATTCATTTTGTTCGAAAATTTGATTTGATTTGGTTTGGTTTTATATAAAAAATAAATAAATGGATAGAACTATTATCAATTACCTTAAATTTTTATACTTAAGAAACGGTATTATTATGAATTACCACTATTTTGAAGGGTCGATGAGTTTGGAATTTCCATTATTAGTTGTTTTGTTTGAGAGAGGAAGTGATTTTTGTCTATTTTGAAGGGTTGATGAGTTTTGAATTTTCATTGTTAGTTTTATTTGGTGGGGAGAGGCCAACTCACCACTGAGTTAACAGATGTGAGATTGAAACACTAAGGTTGTTCCCACCCACTCTTCGTTGTTCATGACGTGCATTGCATTACTCTCTAGGGTTAGGTGTCACATTTTTATGTCTACATATTCCATTCCAAGTTCTAAGAAAATCAATTTATTAACTTCAACTTTAATCTCTTCTTTATTCAAGTTTTATTCATTTAATAAAATCGAGTTAATTTTAAAAAGTTAAAGTGTAAATAAAAAAATATTAAAGATCTAGTGTAAAAACAAAAATAAATAAAAAAAAATCATAAAAATAGTGACTAAGGATGCAATTTCATAATATAATATAGACTTATATACTATTTTTATCCTTGTTTTGGTTAAGTTTATTTAATGTAATCAATTTTTTTTTCATGTTCAACAAGATCTTAATTTTTGTCAATTTAATTTCTCTATAACTACATTTAAATAGTTAATAAGAGATGAACCATGTGTATCATATGTCAATTCATGATTTTTTATTTTTTTTAATTTATAAAAGTTATTTAAGTGTCAAGTCAATATTGTATCACGTAACCATATCAATATCATATATCAAATCATTGTCAATGTCAAATATCAAATCAATATAAGAAGTGTCATGTGTTAGTATCATGCCGTGTTATATTTAATTAAGTTCCAAATTTCATTAATTTTATTCGATTCAATTTCAAATTTTTTTCAAAATAAACAATTTTGTCTCTCTCCAAATATAACCAATGTTTTTATCTAAATGTTATACCAAATGTGTTGAGCTAAGTTTTCATTATATTATCTAGAAAACAAATATTACTTATTGCATTACTAAAAATAATTATAAATATAAATAATTATTTTATCTTTTTTATAGCACAAAATAAGTTTACTTATATTATTTTATTCTATTTCTTCAACTTATTTCGTATTAAAAATAAAAATAGTTTCATCTTCACATATTGACGAAACATTTAATAAAAAACAACTAATAAAACAAAGGTATATAATAAATTATTTATAAAAATTGAAGAAATTCAAAACGTATAATTAAAAATATTATAAAAATATAACTTTTGATAATGCATTTCACTATGTTATAAATATTATGCTATACTCAAATGTTTATTAAAAAATGTAAATTTTAATAAAAAATTCAATATAAAAACTATATAAAAATTAAATTTAGATATAGATAAAATTGTTTAATTTAAAAGAAATTAAAATTGAATTAAACAAAACTAAGGAGAATTGAGATCGAATGGAATAAAATTGACCTGAAACTAAATTAAATATAAAATACGTTACATTAATACTAATAACTTTTACTTGATAGAATACTAACCTAACACGTGCACAATTTTTGAAAAATTAAAATTAAAATAACAAAATTAGAAAAAGTCACGAACTACCTTGTGTTAGACATACTTCATTCGTTTAATTATTTTTAAAAATTTGAATACCGTTATTTAAAAGGATCATATTCATTAAAATTGACAAAAATCGTAACTTTATTAAACACAAAAAGAAAAAAAAAAAACGAGAACACATCGAAAAAATTTGACCAAAAGGGAGAAAATAGTATTTAAGCATAAATTTATTTCTCTTCATTCATTATTCTAGACTAGTCCAATACAAAGAACATGTCATGAGTCTTATTTAGGTTGTTATAAAAGTATTACTTTATTGCTGAAATTGTCAAATTTTGATATCATTTGACCATTGAAACTAATATTTTCATCTTTCTGGGCGAATATCGTAGGTTTGATGAAATAAATTACAAAATATTTTAGGTTTAATATCTAATTTAGTTCTCTAATTTTAATTGAATTTTTAAATTTTTTTTAATCTTTAATTTGTTTAATTTAATCTTTCAATCTCTTAAAAATATTCAATTCAGTCATTTTTGTTAAATTGACGTTAACGTCGTATCTCTAGAGTACCACGTGTCATATTATTGTCACCTGACATAACTTGTTTTCAATTTAGTCCTCTTATTTATAATTTTGATCCAATTTGGTTCTCTTTCCTCTCCAAATGAAACAATTTGTTCTCTCTCAAATTTGAGACCAAATTAGTTATTAAACTTAATTATAACTTATATATACATGTTAAATTTTTTTAAAAAATTCATATATCAAACACTCCATTTAAATATTTAAATTATTTTATTTTTACATTTTTATATAAAAATAATCCCTATTTAAACTTTTAATATTTTAAAAATATTAAAAAATATAAATATAATGGGACACTTATCACATTCAAACTATTTGTCACATTAAACCTTTAAAAATTACAAATATCATATTACAATAGGTATAATTAGTTGTATAGTACCCAGTTTGGTGCTGGAGTTTCTAATTGGTATCCGGTTTAAAAAAAGTGTCAATTGCGTACCCAAATTAGTTTAAGTGCACCAATTGAGTCCATACCGTTAAATGTTCCCAAACGGCGTTAGGAAGTGGTGAGGTGGCAGTGCAGAAGGGATACGTGTCAAATAATAATAGATGACTGGTTGAAATTATAATTGTACAGTGTTCCACATGATATTTATATTTAAAGAAGATTGGCCCTCATTTTTCATTATCTTCTTCCTCTCCTATGTTCTGCCCTAATCCAGTTTCTTCTTCATCAATATCCGGACAGTTTGTTGTGCCCTAATTCAGTTTGTTCTTCCTCTCGTTTTCTATATTTTTGTTTTTATTTTGTAAGCAGCGGAGTAGTGGCAATGATGTATTTAAAGGGTGCAATTACTTTTGTATTCACCTTATCAGCCAACTCCTCTTCACCATCCCCAACACAAACATCTTCATTAGCCACTCCATCCTCGCACTCAACAACAACCTGTTCTCCAATATTCCCAACTTCACAAAAATCAACCCTAACATCAAAACCCTAATCACTAAATTAAAGAAAAACACAATACCAACCTTTCGTTATCAATGGTCCGTAAGTCGCTCTCAAGTCTCCACTTCAGTGTTCGAAAGTCGCCTTCAATTTCTCCACCACTTCGCGAAGAATCCTCCACTCCCCTGCGTCACCTTTCCCCAATTTCACGTTTTTATCACATGCTTCTGCGACTTCTTTTTTAACTTCGTCGCCCTTTTTTTTTTTTCGTTCTTTTATTTTTAAAATTTTTCTTTTCAAGACA
>Ga0214543_1002793_pt1 | contig 34363 bp, 17 predicted proteins | sample CNSS2metaG_FD_160094 | JGI IMG/M metagenome (GOLD analysis project Ga0214543, IMG submission 160094) | Root nodule microbial communities from cowpea collected in UCLA plant growth center, Los Angeles, California, USA - CNSS2 | ecosystem: Host-associated > Plants > Roots > Nodule | place: USA... | reverse complement strand
CATTAATTATGAATATTTTAATAATTTAAACGAGAATGGAGATATGGCGGGGACGGGTATTATGGCGGGGATATGTACATCCCCATACCCATCCCCATACCCAACTGAAAAAGTCGGGGATTCTCCATACCCATACCCATACCCAGTCAATGCAGGGATTCCTCGTCAAAACGGGGACGGGTTCGCGCAATATCCACGGAGACGGGTTTATTTGTCATCTCTATATAACAATTCTTTTACAACATTTGAAGGTAGTGTTGTTAACTCTTCCAAATTTCTTCTATCCTATTCCATCAAATGTTCATTTCCCAATCTTCATTATTCTCTTGCAACCATCGCATCTCTCGGCGCTTATAAGTAGTAGTATCATTATATATCTTCTTTTTCTTTTTCTATCAAACAAATGTATCTACCGTACCACTTTATGAAAAATCACAAAATTACATTTATTAAATGAAAAAAATCAATATGAATAATATTTGAAAAAGAAAAACTATATTTCTATACTTAAGTTAACTACAATTACATTGTGTTTGTATACACAATTCAAAAAGAGATGATTTCATTTATTATACACTATGTTGTTTAAGTAAATATTTTTAAAATAAATTAAATTTCTAGAATTTATGAAATTAATTAATATCAAATAATTTTAAATTTTGCTTAAAAAGGATATAAATTTGAATTTTTTGTATTTTTAGAATCATATTTATTTTCTTTATATTTTCTCATCAACTTCATTCCCCGTTTGAGTGTTATCCACTTCACTAAGATCAAGATATAGTCGAAATAAATATTTTTTAATTTTTAATTTATTTATGTTTATTCACTACAATAGAATACTTCATTAATAACAAATTTTAGTGATCAAAAGTTATTAGTCAACCAACTTAGATATAAACTTACAAAATTAAAAATTATTGATTACTAATTAATTAGATATCAATTTAGTAACTAAGTCATTTTGGTAACCAAAATCTAGGTAGCTAATTTTTAGTAGCCAATTTCATTTGGAAGCAAAAACCATAGTAGTTAATTTTAAAAATAAATTTAGTGACCAATTATAAATTTTATTCATAATAATAATTATTTTAGTAACTAATAATTTTTTACTTTGTAAATTAGTATTTAAATTAATCATTATAGTGATTAACAACTTTTGATCACTAAAATTAGTTACTAATGAAGTATTTTCTTGTAATGACTATAATTATTTTCTATTTATGATTTAATGATTATTTTGCTTTGTTAAACTAGTGCCATTTTTTCACGACCTCTAATTAGTGAATCATCAACTTCCACCTATCTTCATAACCATCACTTCTAAATTTACTACCTTAGCCTTTTTCTAGGTTTGTCATCACTAGATAGATAGTTTAAGAGGAGAGACTTTAACATCATTAGCCGTTGTTTGTTGTGAGTAATATTACATTCATTTATAAAGTGTAGGACAAAATTGACAATTACTTTATGGACTAAACATATTCTTAATTAATAATTTGGAGATAAAAAACATATTTAACATTAACAACTACTATAAATTAATCTTTTGAAATTAACATATAGAAAAACCTACTATAATTGAGAATTTTTCTCTCAATAACAATAGAAAGACTTACAAGATAAAAAATATACCATTAAATAAGATCAATTAAAAAATTCGCTATTAATATTTTTGAATAATTAAAGATTATTTAATATTTACATAATTAAATTCAAATAAAAGTGAAGATTTAATAAATTTAATTTTTTGTATCTAAATAAATAATTTAAAATAAAATCAAATTCAGAAAAATTAAAATTCCCACGCAAAACCAATGTTTAAGTCTGACTATAATTTCATTTCATTTATTGAAATACAAAAATTAATACAATTATAACCGTGGATACTCCAAGATACTTTAACATTAAAACCAAAATCGTGATCATAAACGACTTTCTAAAATCTTGAACAAAATGGTCTATGAAGCCAGGTATAGTATAGTATAGTAGAAAAGATTAAAAAAAAAAATGCAAGTAACAGGCTCTTGTTTTTTAGAAAAGTCTTGAATATATAGTGCAAAATATTTGAAAATTGATTTCAAATATAATTCAGCTCCATATTGCACGAAGACCATTTTGTTACGGAAATTTACTTCTTGCAATCATCGTGATGAAGATCTTAGTTATCAAACAAATTAAGTTGTTTACATTTAAAGGGGTTTATACTTCAAACTTTATTTATTAATTCAAATTCGGATCCTATTTTGAAAGGAAAAACTTCCGATGATAAATACTAGTGTTTTTTATGTTAACATTTCAAATTCTTAAACATTACCTTTAATTAATTTTAATATTTTCACATTCATTTTACTTTTAAACTCACGTCATAACATCTACACTCAATCTTTTTTAAGGTTAAATTTGTCCTTAAGTCTAAGCTACTCATATTTTTCACTTAAAATTAAAAAAGTAATAATACAAATCAGATAAATAAGACTGTTTACACTGCTTTTCAGAGGAAATTTAAAAAAAATGAAAACGTTTATTGATAAAAAATATGTTTAAAAAGCAGTTGTATTTATATTATCTTAAGAAGATGAGTTAATACTTGAATTTGCACTCTGTTTCCAAATACCAAAAAAATAGATTAGCAATTAATATTTATCAATAAAAGATATAATCACAATAAAATATACAAATTAGTGTTCTATTGAAGAAAAAATATTGGGCTCCAGCCCATATTGGATTTGGGGTAAGCTTAGGCTTTAAGAAAACTATTGGACTTAAAGAAGAGTCAAGTTTAAAGATATTGGGCTCCCGCTATATATACTCCCCTTCTCGCTATATTCACAACTTTATTTTAATAACTGTTCGTCAAACTTATTTTCTTGTTTTTCTATTTTTCAACTAAAGGTATTAAATCTTACTTTATATTGACTGATTAGATTTTAATATTCTATTTCATCGTTAAAAAGAGTTGCAAAGAATAGAAAGAAAGTAGGTACATTTGATTATTTCTTTGCTTTTCAATTTATTATAACAACATTTGACAAACCTAATGTTTTTATTATTTTAGAAAGTTTATCTTGAAATTTAAAACGAAAAGAATGTCTTAGAAAAATATTTCTAAGATGTTAAACAATAATAAAATATGGTATGGAAAAACATTTTGAATTGTTCCTGAATGAGAGATTCAAAGCATAAAGATGAAAGAAGTGCAAGGAAAATTAGGAGAAAAATAGTGATAAATGTTATGTAATTTTACCTTTATTTTATGTTTGTATTTAATTGATTTACGAATTTTAGTAAAAATTGAAAGAAGAAAGAAACAAAAACAAATGAGGTATTATGAGTTTAGTTGAAAGGAAGTTGCACCTCGTAAGTGGAAAAACTGGCCGAGAATTATTTACAATAAATTACTACCACTATTATAAATTGGAGTCAATTGTGTACTATTTTTTTCTTAAACAGCAAAGGCATTATTTGAATGTGGTCCCATCATATTCATAACTTGTCAATTATCTAGACAGAAAAATTAAGTTTAGTTACATAACATAATGCTATTATGATTAGAATGAAAAGTGTGCATTGAAGTTGACATATGTAGTTCCTAACTTTGGTGGGTGAGACAGAAAAGATCATCTTTGAATATACATAAAAATAATATATATATAAATATATATATATATATATATATATATATATATATATATATATATATATATATATATATATATAATAGAATTGGGGAAATGAATAACTGAAAAAGAAAGGTCTTGTTCTTAATCTATGAATGATTAAAACAAAATAAATATGTTTGGTGTCAAGTTATTTTTCATTTTATGGAAGTTCATTTTTAAATTTTATACATTTCACTCTTTTTTTTCTTTTTGTGCATAAAAGAAAGTAGAGTATTTTTTTTTAATTTTTCAAACTATTGGAAGTAGAGATGGAAAATAAACTCGCTAAGGTGGATATTGCTCGTACTTGTTTTTATTTTGACGGAGAATTTCTGCATTGACTGAGTATGAGTATGGGTATGGGAAATTCCTGACTTTTTCAATTGGGGATAGGGATAAACATGTGGATGTACATGTCCCCGCCATATCTTTGTCCCATTTAAATTATTAAAATATTCACAATTAATTAAATACTTTCTATATATTTACTTTCTATTTTTTTGTTTCTTCTAATTATTTGGTTTGTCATGAAATTTATTCGCATTTCCAATATATGTTTCATCTTATCATAACCTTTATGTAATTATGTTAAAATGATGTATGTCAATTAAAAAATTTTATGTCTCGCATTTGAATATTTATATTATTTTTTAATATTTATATTTATTATATATTTTCCTTTCACATGAGAATGTTTAATACTCTCAATTTAAGTGTTTAATAGCATAACCTTTCATTTACTAGGTAATATAAAAAAAAAATATTATTTACTTATTATTATTCATTTTTGTTTGTTTCATTTGAAGAACTTCTTTGTTTTGTTAAAACAATTTTCGTTATTTCTCAACCACTGAATATATATGTTGAAATTTGAAAAGTTTTCTTAGATCTCTTAGGTATTTTTCATCTTATCATACCCTTAATTATACATTTGTTTTTTTTGTGTGATTTCTTTCAATAGTCTTTAAAATTATTTTTAAGACACACATTTGTTAATTTTTAATATTTTTATTTGTTGTTTATTTTCATTATGTAGAATACCATTTCGATATATTTTATCTAATTATTTTTTATTTTCTTATTATCAACCATACTGTAATTTTTTCACTATAATTGTATAAATAACTTTTGTTTACTACAATATAAAAATTTAATGTAATTGCCATGAATATTTTTTTTATCACCATCCAACATATATTGGAGTTCAAAAGACACAAGATCTATGTCAAAATTTTATTATTATGTTTATTATTTGTTCTTTGTGTCATTTTGATAAGTGATGTATTATAACTTTTATTAGTGTATAAAAAAAGACATTCATTAGAATTTAAAAATTAAAGAAAACAAAAATTTAAAATATATTTTAATTTGAATATTTGTTTTCCTTTTATATATTTTTTAAAATATTTTTAAATTTTATCAACCAGGTTTCATTAATGTTTGCAAATTTAATGGTTTTGGTTCTCATGGAATTTTATTTGGTATTTTAATCTAAAATGTAAACAATTATTATTTATTTCAAAGTATTTCAAAGTATGTGATATCGAATAAACAATTATCATCCTAATATTGAATATTTGATAATATTATGTTTCTTTTACCAGTTTTTTTTTATTAAAATTAATTAAAATTAATATTCAAGTAGTAAGAAAACAGGTACGAGTATGAGTACGAGATTATACCCGTTACCCGATGGAGATGAAGATGTGACAAAAGTTTGATACCCATTAGATTTTGGTATGAGGATGAGGATGAATTTTTTCTACGGGAATGGGTATGGCATAGCGAAACCATCCCCGCTCCGCTCTGTTGTCATCCCTAATTGAAAGCATATTTTTTTAATGTCATACTTCTTTACTTCAACTACATAAACTTTATTTCCTTTGCTCTTCTCACATCATTTCAAAAAATAATTTTTTACAAATTTTGTTCTAAATACTTTCCAACAATAATTATTCTCCCTCATTCTAGTATAATCTTTTAATATTATATATCCTACCCATATTCAATTTCCCTAATCAAACACAAAATAATTCATTTTTTTTACAATTTATAATTTGACATTTCCTTAATCCACAATTTAACATTTTTTTTTGTCATATCTTCCGAAAAATTGTGGAAATTTGTTTCTCCTCAATTCATCTAAACCTTATGACACTGTAATTTCTTTAGGCCATTGATTTCTTAATAAAACAGTAGTCATGTATCTAATTTCTTGCGCTCCTATCGTCAATTTATTGTTCCTCGTATTGTTTGTCATTTGAAATTGTATAAGTTACACTAACAGAAAAAGGTCTTTTACGTCCGACACTTTTTGCTTTTCTCGTCTGGTTCAGGTCAGACGTAGTAACGTTAGTCATAAATTTACGTCTGACTATAAACCGGACGTAAATTTACGTCTAACCCAAGAGAACAGACGTAAAGTTACGTGCGGTGGACTGTAACCAGACGTAAAATTTGTCAAAAAAATTATGCGTAAAAATTTATGTTTGACGTTCTGTATCAGACGTAAATTTACGTCTGTTATTGCACAGTCAGACGTAAATTTGAAGTTTTTTTTAAAATATTCGTTTTGTTTTAGCATAAAACCAACACCTGAAATCCAGAAAAGGTCCAGAACAAGTTTTATCTTTTAACTTACGAAATTAATAGTACAAATACCAAAGTCAAAGTACATATAACTAATTATTAAAAACATATAAAGTGAAGGGGAAAAACTCCTCAAAACCTAAGCTTCTTGCAATTTTGTGAGCAAATAAGATGAACACTCTTTCCTTATCTCCAATATGTCATACTTTGTCAATGGTGAGACATCATTGAAGGCCTAAAACAATAGTTATATGTTAGTATGTGTGAAGTTCTGCAAAACATACAATTGGTAAGTTATAAGTGTTTACAAATATACCTTTATCCAATCATCAACAATTCCTGCCCTAATTATAGTTTTAATCCAATGCATCACATAATATCCGCATTCAAAAGAACTATTTTGTCTGTTACACTAAAATAGCAAAGAGAGAAATTATTCTAACATATAACTTGTATAAATATTAATTAACTTATAGATGTCATTCCTAAGCTTTGGAGTTAAAAATTGAACTTTTTTTCATCTCCTTTTCAGTAACTAGTTTGATATTGCTATAACTCTGGTTAAATTGAAAAAATGTTAGTTATAATTTTTATATAGTAATTGAATGTTATGGAACTTATAAAATTACCCTTGTAGATAGTCCTTCATGTCATGGATAGGTTTCTTATGAATGGAGCAAAACCAAACAATTAGGTACTTGTCAGGAATCATCACTATTAACTACCAATAAGACCTACAATGATTCAGAATTGGTTAGTTCATTAATTACCCTAACTTAAAAGTAAAATCTTACTAAGTAAGACTAACCCTTCAATGTAGGGAGCTAAGAAAATACGCCTTTGTGAGGTGGTAATCCAATCTACCATATATTTTCTGGACTGAACCTTGGTGTTGTCGGACAATTGAATGCTTTGGGGCTCAAAAAATCCATACACTTGTGATCGCCCTAGGTCCACACTCAATGTATGACATATTTGATTCAAGCAACGAACACAAGGACAATAATATGTCCCATTCACACAGTTAGCGTGTTCTTCAGCATATTTCAAGAACTTCGAAACTCCCTTTTCATATTCTTCACTAAGGTGACGTGCATTCATCCAACTTTGATCTATACTATGTTGATAACAAACTCAATCATTCTCAAAAGGTGGGGCCCTACCCATCCAGAAAAAATATTTTTCATAAAATATATAATATAAACCAAAAATAAAATTTCATCAAAAATCAAATAAATACAAAAGTAAAAAACATTTTATAGAAAACATAGTATTCAAACAAAGTCTCTCAACATTACAAAAGTAATGAGAGATGACAAAATTAATACAATGGATTAACATGCAATCAACATTTCTTAAAATTATGAATACTAATGCAATCAAAATTAATTTGTATATGTAAACAATGAATCAAAAAGACCCAACCTTGATAAAAAAAACGTAAAAAGGAGTGTTTTCGGAAGTCACTCTCGTTGCACACCACACCCCGCAGATGATGGTTGAAGCAAACACTGGTTACAAGAATTCTCGTCGTCACGTGGCAACTACACAGTCCTCTGCCACTGCTGTCCCCGCTGTAGAGTCCTCTGTCGTTGCACTTCAACCACAATCCTTTGTCGCTGCACTTCAACCAAACAACCACCATCGTACCTCGACCGTCGCCGCTGCAGTTTCATTCCCGTTGCCATTGCCTCCACCAAAATTTGCGGAAAATTAGGGGTTTCAAGAATGGGGTGCACCAAAACGAAATTAAGAGAGGAATCAAGAGAGAAACTAACCTTTCAACAATTAATCACTTGATCTCCACAGGTGCAGTTCGAAAATGGTAAAATCGCGTTCTCGTCTCGCGCAGTCGCGACATTGCGGAGAAGAAGGTAAGGGATTTAAATTTTAATTTTTATGTCTGACGCGCTGTAGTCAGACATAAATTTACATCTGACTGACACTAATTAGACATAAATTTACGTATGACGGGACTAATCAAACGTAAATTTACGTCTGATTAGTGCTAGTGAGACGTAAATTTATGTCTGACTACAGCGCGTCAGACGTAAAAATTGATAATTTAATTACAAGTTTGTCACTGATCATTTTTTATGTCTGATTTTGGTTGGTCAGACGTAAAATCACAGACGTAAATTATTTTTTTGTATTAATGTTAGTACTTGTAAAAACAATCTCATGTGACGAATTAAAAGATTATCTCAAAGCACTAAAAAAAAGAAAAATTTAAACTTTTGAAAAAATAAAATTATTTCATGAGATAATGATTTAAGAAAAACAAAAAATGAAACTGTTTATTTTTCTATTTATAACTTTAACAATAAATATAAAACATAATTATTATTCTTCCGTTAACCTTTAACCCTTTCTCTCTTAAAAGACTTAAAAAAACAAGTTGGTAAAATATATATAAAACACATTAACATATATATATATATATATATATATATATATATATATATATATATATATATATATATATATAATATAAACTTTAATTTATTCAAAATAATTTTAAAAACGTTTATTTTAATTTCTAACATTTATTTTGTAATCTAATGATTAAAAGTAAATTATTTTAAAACTATGAAACTAACTAAAAAAACACATAAGCCGACAACGTATGTGTATTCGTATTTTTTAATTTTTATAAAAAAAATATATAATTAATTTTTAAAATAGTTGTTAAATGTAAAATTAGAAAAATAAAATATGTATATAATTTTTTTTAAATAATAGTTTAAGACAAAATTTTTTTTAAACATAATCATTAAAAATAAATTATTTATAAAATAATTAATTTTTAAAATAATTAAAAGTAAAATTGGTAGACACAAAAGATAATATCATCTTTATATGCTTATATAAGTGTTATAGATAAAGAAAGGGTTAAAAAATGAAAAGAAACAGTGATTGTTTGAAAGTTGAGGCATGCAAGTATTTATGAGATATAGATAAGAAAAAATGTTGTAAATAATATATTTGTGAGTAGTTGGGAATGAGAATTAATAGGTGGATTGGGGATGGTGAAATGCAGAACAATAAAGTTGACATATGTTGGAGTTGTAAAACCTACCATTATCAAGAAGCTCGTGACTCATACAAAACCACAAAAGATTGCCTTTTCTTCTTCTCAGTCATGCACCTTCCATGCATGCATCTTCTCCGTCCACACGGTTACGCACGAGTGAGGAATCAAAAAGCTTCCTTTAATTACCAACCATACGCATTCTCTTCTCCCACCAAAGAGAATGACACAACCCTATTCCTTCACAACTTCAACACTCTTCCACTTGTCAAAATATTCACTTCCACATACTTCAAAAAAATAAATAATAATCACAACAAAAGAAACCCACATAAATTTATAACGATAATTTGAGATTCAACAACATTTAATTTGTTGAAGATTTTAAGTACAAATAAAACGAATTTATATAAATCTCACCTATTAAAATGATATCAGAACCATCTAAAACCTATTCTAAAGAGATTTGTTGTTTTTTGAGCTTATTGTGTCATTATAGAAATATTTATTGTTTGTTAGATCTAGTAAACTGTTGTCGAACTATCATTAATATTTAGGACAATGATATTTTAACCCATTTTTTTTTACTCACTTATAATCCACTACTTCAATCACGGTTAGATCATCACATTACATCATTAAAAAGAATAAAAAGACGATCTAATGGTGATTAAAATAATGAATTAAAAGTGAGTAAAAAAGTGGATTAAAATATCATTTTTTTCTGATATTTAGTCCTACGTTTAAGATGGATTTATGCTTCTACATCAAAGATGGTGCATTAAAAATTTCACTTTTATTTAGAGTTTAAGATAAATATTTGAATTTTTATTATGATGAATGATAGTCCTTCTCATTGGAAAATGAAAAGAAAGGAAATAATAAAATGGAAAGAAAAGAGAGATTATTAGGAAATAATGTTGTAGGGAGGAGCAGGCCCCGTGATTCCCGAGGAAAGAGCATGCATTTGAAATATAAACAATCTTTTTGTGAGGTTTGGGTCTGCATCACAGACAGCACAGCATCACATTACAAATTTTCTAAACCCTTCTTCTCTTTCTCACTGCTGTCTATTCATACACTTCTTAATTACTCTCATTCATATTCACAATATTACTTTTCTCCCACTTCAATATCTTTGCTTTCATTCCAAATTCTCATTCTATATGAACCAATATATATGCAAGGTTTTCAGTTTAACAAATGATTTTTTTAAGATTCTAGTTCTAAACATATATAGTTTCATTTAATATTTCAATAAATTTTAACTCATAAAACTAGAATAACTTCATATATATAATGTTAGGAAAATAGTCTATGTTTGAGCTTAGTGATTTATTCGGTAGGAAAAAGATTGGTGCATATAAAAAATTAAGGCAAGAATGGCATTATCCACTTCTAGCTACCATGTTCTAATTTAATAAACTAAATTTTATTTAAGTAATATATATGTATACGCATATTTTATTATTATTTTTATATTCCCTCAATTAGTTCGTAGCCCTTTTCTTGAGTCTAATCTAACTCACCTAATTATGCTACACATTTTTTAAGCACCATTATACATATATATATATATATATTAATAAAAGAATCTAATCATTGTTTATTTTGACGAGGACAAGTTATTTTTTTAAAAAGAAATCCTCGTTTGAATCCTTTATTGAATACTAATAATAAGTAATAATATTATTGTAGATATTAGGCTCGAGATCCAATCCATCTAACATTCGTACAAACCTAAAAACAATACTACTATAATGCGTTTAGGTAGGGAGAATTTACATATATAGATCCAAAATAAATTGACAATGTTCTACTTCAAGAAAATAATCTTTGAGATACCCATAAATATAGATTTAGTTAATTAACATGAATAATATCAGGCAAACATTTAGTAATATACGATGTCATATAACTTAGATTATGGCTTTTGAAAGCCACACTTCAATCAGATTGTCTTCAGAGTCAACTTTGGGTACCTTGTCACAACACAAACAAACATGACATAACATTAATAATGTTTTAAAAACAGTTATATATGAATTATTTTAAAATATACTAATATACATATATGTGCTGAGATCTTTTTGTTCTTTATTTGTTTAGTATAAGTTGTATAGTATTTTTGTGATGAGAAGAGTGAGACTCGTGTTTCAAATTTCTCGGAAAACATATTTTACTTTTGCCTACTGTATGCTATGTACGGTTCTACAAACGTTATACTAAGCAATTGCTGTGACTGGCTATAATTTATTCACACGAACTACTTTATTATTATGACGTAAAAAGAAAAAGAAAAATTGTTATCCAAGTTGGAACGATAAAATTGACGTCAAATGAAATAATCTAGTATATTCCTTCCATTCCTTGATGTCCATGCATTTATTAAATACTCCAACATGCTTACGATATATGAGAACCAAATTATTCGTTTACTCATCTCAAAGAGACACAGAGAAAGAGAGAAAGAGAGAGAGAGAAGATCTCAATCAATATATATGATCTAGACTGTTTCAGTATCTGGGCATGTCATGTTCGTCATCGATTTTTGTAGCCATTTGGTGTTGCTATGATCAAGAATTTCCTATTTTTCATCGGCCTAGTTTAATTGGAGGAGTTGCAGAAAAGTGTATAATTCCGACCAATAATTAACATATTACGACACAGAGGCAAGTGTTTTCTGTCTTGTTTCAAACTGTGATCTTAAATAATCCAGTGTGTGGAAGGTAATAATGAGGATGGAAGAAGAGAGACACGTCTCAGAATGTTCCAAGACAAGTCCTTCCAACGAAGAAGGGTTTGAAGAAAGTGAAGAGGAGAATGAAGGTGAGAGTAAGCAGAACAACAATGGAGGAAGCTCAAGCAACAGCACTGTGGAAGAGAACGAGAAGAAATCAACAGTGAGACCTTATGTTAGATCCAAATTGCCTCGGCTACGTTGGACACCTGATCTTCATCTTCGCTTTGTTCATGCTGTTCAAAGACTTGGAGGACAAGAGAGTGAGTTCCACACACATATAAAGCTTCTTTTATCACTTAGTTTTTCTAGATTTCAATTTATCCTTAGCCCTTGCAAGGTTAATTAGTTCAACAATTAATTTGAATTGTTATAGGAGCAACCCCAAAGTTGGTTCTTCAGTTGATGAATATCAAAGGATTAAGTATTGCTCATGTCAAGAGTCATTTACAGGTAAAAAAAAATCATGTGCTGGCTAAGTTTTTCTTTAAATAGCTGTTTTTGTTTGTAATTCTTTTGCCAATTTTGGTTAAATTCTTTTGTTTTGCCCATGTTTTTCCTTTTCCAGATGTACAGGAGCAAGAAGGTGGAGACAAATCAAGGTACAATAAGGTTTCCCTTTTTGGTATAATGCTAAAACCTTGAGTAAGTAATTAGGGTTTGTAATGCTTAGAATCCCTAATGAATATTTGGATTATGTGTGACAGTATTGGGTGATCCTAGGCTCCTTGTAGAAACTGGAGACAGAAACGTTTACAATCTCAGCCAAATTCCCATGCTTCAAGGCTACAATATTCCAAGCCAAACAAGGCACATATACTGCAACCAACAACTCTCACTTCAAATTCTAATTCTCTCAAACATGCATAGAATTTCACAACTGAATTCCATTGTTCTTTCTTCTTTCTACAGATATGGATATGGGGATGCTTCTCTTGCTATCTATGAAAACATGGTGAAAACCTGCATGAATAGGAGTTCAGCAGATGAATCTGGACCAGAATTTTGTGGCACCAGATTCACTGAGAGAACTCATGGAACCAATAGTAACATCAATTGGAGTCATAATCTGCCACAAGTTGATTGTTCAAGTTTTAACGAACACGAACCAAAACATAAGTTCTTGTTTGGTGGCAATGAATCCTTATGCAGACCACATCAAATGCAGCCAAGTGCACAAGAACTCATGCCAAACAATGACATGGCTTCAAATCTGGTGGAACTAAAGAGCTTAAAAAGGAAGGTTTCAGATACTGACATTGATTTGAATCTGTCACTTAAATTAAGTTCAAGGGTTGAGAAGCATGGAAGCATGGTGGAGCATGAAGTTGATAGCAACCTATCACTGTCTTTGTGTTCTCAATCCTCTTCCTCTTGGTTGAGAAAATCATCACAAGATCATTCTAAGGAGCAAGGGGAAAGAACCAGAACATTGGATCTCACTATATGAATGAGACAAAACTCTAAGTGAGATTCTAAGGTACCTGTCAGAAATTATGCATATTGTAACCAATTATTACATATTTTATCTGACACAAATAACAGTTTGTCTAATAAACAGTGGTGCTGAGAATCATCATCATCTCAAAACCAGTGTTGGTTCTACACTTGTTTAGTCATAGAAATGCTAAAAGATGGAGAAAGTTTCAGTACAACTAAATCATTCAAGAAAAACAAAGTTGTTTCTGTGCACCTCATAGATCAATAATGTGTAAGAGATGTTTATGTTTTTTTTTTTCATAAATATAACAAACAATCTCTTTCTGTGTGACTGTCATACTGTGAAGATTGTTTATTAATTAATTAAACAACCTTTAGTGTTGACTTAATTAGCTTAACTTTTGAGATTGATTGGTCCATTTAGATGAAATTAGAACCGTTGACGTTAGATTTAAGTGATTGGATCCTTCGTGTTCCATCTAAAATTTTTATAGATATTTTGAGCAATCAAATTTAGAGAAAAGATAATGGTTTTTATACTGTTTTATTCTTTTTAGTAGTTTTATTATTTTATCTGGGTGTATCAAATAGAATAATTTAAATTATTGGAAATAAAATAAATTCTTGTTTGACTGATAAAGAAGTGAAGAAAACAAAGGAAGGTATACATAACTGAAAATTTATGGATAAAGGAAGGTATTCTTGTCAGATATTTTAATTATTACGAGTTTTTATTATTTGTTATATAAAACGAATTAATAATTCTTATTAGTACCATACATAAATTATCTATAAAAAAATATATTATCGATATTCTAACGATATTTCCTTTTTATTCTATAAAATTAATTTATTATTCCTTTTTATTCTTATTTTTGTTAAGTGAATTACTTTTAGTTTAACCAAAAAATATATATTTATATTTTCATAACCTGATAACAAATTGTATTTTATGAAAGTATGAGCTGCATCATGGTAGCAATTTGAATACCAATCACGATCTTTACATATTTGAACTTATGAATGAATTTTATATATATTTTATAAATTGTTAGTTTAACTAGCAAAAAGCAGATATTCGAGTTAATTATGTAAACTCGTAACATCTGTATTCATATTTAATTTCTATTGTGTAAAAAAAATTCTATTAATAAATTAACCCAACTTGTACAATTAAGAATATATAAGGCCAATACTTATTATAAATAGATGTTTTAGTTTATTACAGTGCTATGTTATCCATAATATTCAGGAGTTAACTTTGACTTAGACATGTCAGAACACAAGTAAATATTTGTTCTAAGAATAATTGATATGTAGATTTCATCAAAATCCATATAAAGTAATATGAAATCTTCTGGGTGTATGAACTTGAATAATTGTATCATTATAATTTAAATTTTTTGTTAGAAAAATTATAAATTGAGTATAATATTTTTATTAAATATTTGTAAATATAAATATTGTGATGTCATTATTATTTTATTGCGTAATTCTTAACATATATTTAAGTTATAATGAAAAAATATTAACTACCTGTATTATACTTATTAAAAATCTATACTTTCTATTACAAGAACACGAGTTAAACAAAAATTTTGACCCTTATAAAAACTAAGTAAAATTACTGACATTGGTAAAATAAATCTGAACGAAGGAAACATTTTAAAATTAGAGACTTAATTATGTTTTAAATATATGATAAATATAATAATTTTTAATTTTAATTGAGTATTTAATAAATTTAATTTTTTTAAATGAGTCTTCATTTTAACTTTTTTTTTTAATTGGATAAGGTGATCGTTAAGTAATTGACACAGTTATTATTTTGTCACTACATGTTATTTTATTGTTTTAACATTTTATAATTTATAATTTTGTAATTTAAATTTTTTAATTTTATAAATTTATAATTGTATAATTGTTATACTTTTATTATTTTAATTCAAAAATATATAATTACTAAATTATGATTTTAATTAAAAATTGAAAATACATCATAATTTTATATTTTATTCTAAAAACCACAATACTATGATCCATACTGAAGAGCACTGATAGAGTATTCAACTATATGAATTTATTAACATATCTGACATTGTAGAGAAACAAAGTCGGAGTTGAAGTTGTGACTGAAGGTCGAAGAAGATATCTAATAAAGAGATTCATAAATTTGGAATCATAGAAATATCATCGTATAATTCTTGAATTTGAATACTCTGTAATTGGTTTTGAGTTTTTACGATGTTACGTTTTTTTAGGATGAAATATAAGATTATGGTATATTTTAAATTTTGAATTAAAATTATAAAATCATAATTTTATATTTATACAATTTTGAAATAAATTTTAAAATTTTAAAATATTAAAATTATAAAATTATAAATCTATAAAATTATAAAATAAAAAAATTTAGATTATAAAATTTAAAAATAATAAAATAATAAAATGATATGCGACAACTATACATGTCAAAGTGAGCCAACCCGACTCACACGGACTCACCACGAGCCGGGTTGAAAATGAGTGAACCCAGTCCGGCTCACTTTCAGGTGAGCCAGAAATTTTGTAATCCGGCTCACCAACCCACCTAAAAAATTATTTATTTATTTATTTTAGTATTTAAATATTTAAATAAATTTTTAAGTAACCCATAAGATAACAATCATAATAAAATCAAGAACCAATGTTTTGATCATGCTCACCACCAATATATGAGAATTATTTTCAAGAAAGTATCCATTAGTCTAAATATTACAAATTTTTTGTCATGCTATTCAACAAAATATAAATAAAAAAACTATACATTTTTTTCATGCTAATTTAGAAAAAATTGTTTATAAGACAGTTATTTGAGTAATTTACTATAAAGATTATAATTAAAGATTAAAGTATCAACATATATATAACTTGACAATCAAATTAATTAAACATTCAAACTATTCAAATATAATTAAGCAACATTCTATCATTTAAAAATATGAAATTGTGAACAAATATATTAGGAGTAGTAAATAATTATTAAAAAAATTTAAAAATAAAATAAAGAAAATTTAAAAAAATATATTGGTGGGCCCCACATTCAACCCGGCTTGAACCGGTGAGCCGGGTTGGCTCACGGGTTTAAACTCATTTTGACATCTCTGAGAACAACGATATAACAAAATAATAACCACGTCAGTCACTTAATCACAACAAAAAATAAATAAATAATAAATTCAATAAATTCAATTGAAAATTCTCAAGTTTTTTCAGGATTTAAAACATAATTAAATGTTAAAATTATAATATTTTATGATATTGGGTTAATTTATCGGTATTTATAGTTTATTGATTCAAATTCGTAAATAATTTTTTTGGTTTCTCCTTCTCGCACCAACTTTACACTTTTTGTCTGGTGTGCGAAGAAACCAATAACAAAATATTTCTCTAATAGTCTTCACGTCGAATTGTTTCACATGTACAAATGCAATTAGTTTATTATTTATTCCGATTATCTTATACATTTATTCAGTAGTTTGATTGAGATATTTTGTTTATAGAAAAACAAATAATATTATCTATGACTTAGTATCAATCATCTTAATGAAAAACATTCAAAACTTTTCTTTATCATTCACACGTTTACGTTTGTAATACCCAATTCAGTAAGATTCACCTAATTTAAAGTATTATATAGTTGATAAAAAAATATAGATCAACATATAATTATATAAAATATATTTACAAATCTTCATGAAAAAAATAAAAAAAAAATTGAAAAAAAAATACAATACAAAAATTATATATACCTAAGCAACACTATACTCTAACCATCCATGGAGAGTCTCACCTCACTATTTTTCGATCACTCTATTTACACTATCTTATACTTACGTATAATATATAATCATATACGGATAAATCACAACACATAAAACATGGTAATATATCATCATATACATCTATCACGACCTTTGGAAGACTTAGTATATTGAGTAGAATCTGAGACCATACATCTGTAATATATTCACCCTGACTTCTCAATAGTTATATATATCATGATAAATCAGATCACCTCACTAAAGATATGATAGGATTAGTATTGTGTAATGTAAATAGTAGGGTGAAAATAGTTGATCATTCAATAAAATTTATTTCAATTTAATATATGTTTTCCTCCTTTGTTCTATTATTCTAACAACAATAATATAAAAATACCATAAACTAATTATTTATTATTATTATTATTATTATTATTATTATTATTATTATTATCAATATCTTATCTATTACAAAATTGTAAAAATCATCTTATATAAAATAGTAATAAAAGTCTACTTTAGCATAGAAAAAAAAAACAAAATCTTACCTTATATTAAAAGTTCTAAAATAAAATTTTGATAAATAGTTCAAGATAAAATTGAAATAAGTATAAAAAAATGATACATTAGAAACAAGCATTTTATAAAAGCAACGTGATTCAAAAAATTTAAAACAAGTTTACCTAACACTATTAATAATATAGACAGGTTTTTCAACCGGCAGAAACAAGTAGAATTTGTTGAAATAACATGCCAAATATAACTTTAATATACCATCCTACTATATTTAATTAAAATATAATACAAATTATCTAAATTCAATCCAACTTATTTGATTGATTTAAAACAAAAAAAAAATAATACTTATATTTATTGATGGGAATTTCTTTCTAAAACTCCAAGATTTCTTTTACACCACTAAGAATTTTTTAAAATTCAAAACTATCTTTTTTTTTAACTATTTGAGAAGAGATTTGTAGATCGCACCCCAAATTTACTTCTGAATATTGACTTCAGTAAAGATATTTTCGAAAGTTAACACTGAAAATAGATATTCGAAAGTCAACATTGAAAGTAGATATCCGAAAGTCAACATTAGGTAATATATATATATATATATATATATATATATATATTATTTTTATTTTTATTTTTTATTTTTTTTTTTTTAAATTTAAAGTTTATTTTTTTAATTATATTTAATATTTACTTTTATTAATTTTTTAATAAATTATATTAAATTAAATTTTGAATTTAAAAATATTAAAAATATATAACAAATAAATAAAAAATTAAAATTTTAAATAAAATTAAAAAATCAAATAAAATAGAAAACAATATACATATTAATTATATAAATAAAATAATTACAAAAATTACTTTTGTAATAAATAAAATAAATAATTTAAATTAAAATCATAAAACTTTATTTTGGAATATATATATATATATATATATATATATATATATATATATATATATATATACACACACACACACACACACGTTTCTTCCAATTTTTTTTTGAAAAATTTAAAATTAGTTTTTCAATTATTTTAATTTTAATTTTTATTAAATTTTTAACAAATTATGTTAAAATAAATTTGAATATAAAATTATAAAAATATATAATAAAAAAATGATAAAAATATAATTAAATTAAATATTAAAATTTTAAATAGAATTAAAATAAAGTAGAAAATAATATACACATTAATTATATAAATAAAATAATTATATAAAATACCTATAAAATAAATAAAATTGAAAAATAATTAAATTTTAAATTAAAAAACAAAGAATATAAACTTCTGGTATATATATATATATTTATATTTGAAAGTCTAAAATTTTAATCTGATGTTAACTTTTGAAAATATGATTTACTGGAAGTCAACATCCAGAGATAATTTTGGAAGTATGATCTATATGATTTTGCTCAAATGGTCAAAATGTACTTTTTGAATTTTAGAAATTTTTGAAGGTGGGGAAGAAATTCTTGAAAGTGAAGGAAGAAAGCCCCTTTATTGATAAAGGAGAGTAACTTAGTATGTGTCATACATGGGTCGTATTGGGCATCATGCACAGTAGTATTTGGGCCATAACATCTACAATGCAGGGCTTAAATTAAAGACCAACGGTAGTTTCTTTCTGCACCTTCATATAAAGAAAATTTCCATTTTTGCCCTTTTTATGTTGTGTAATTTGGAAGTTTAATGGCTTATGAAGTGTCCAGTCTAAAAGTGAGAAATGACTTCTAGATACTATAATCTTAAAATTAAATAACTTGTAGCTTTTCAAATAACTTCTGAGTTATATGATCTGGAAATCAAATGAGATTATGCCTAATTTTTTCCCCAATTCTATTATATATATATATATATATATATATATATATAAAATTATTTATTTATTGTTTTAAATGTGAAACCTTGTTTTGTTACTTCTCTGAATTTGTTTTAACGATTTCTTTAATAATTAAATTATGTACTACTTGTTTTATGACATGTTTGTTGTTTTAAATAATTTATGTTCCAATTGTATTTCAAAATCATGGGATGGCTAAATTGGATTTGTAAACATGCTTCATCCCCAAAAAGAGGACCCAACTTTTGTTAGATATACAAAGAAAATAATTAATCACATCCCTAAACTCACTTGTTTCAAACCATGATTAAGTTTGTCAAAATATTTATTTTAATTTATTGTTTCTTGACAACAGATGCATTCATTTCACAATCAGGAAAACTAATTTAGTGGTAGTTGGAATATTTAATTGTTCTAAACCAAGGTAAAATATCAAACAGTTTCATTTTTTTTATGTATCCTCCATTATTACGAAGAGAAGGGGTATTTTTAATTGGTCAATTAAAAAATAAAAATAAAAATTGAAAATATGTTCATTACCAGTTTTATTCTACTGAGTATTTGGACAAATTTGTAATAAAGAAAAAAAAAAGTGATTGAAGTTTGATGTATTGAGAAGTTAACATGTGTACAAAGTTGATGACCTCTCTCATCTGCATTTATCATACCTAACTATCAGTATTTGTCACTATCTTTCCTTCAATCAATGAATATGTATGTAACATGTTAGACTAAAATACAACTTTTAATTCTCTTATCTGTTTAGTTATTTGTTTTAGTTTAGTTATTGATTTAAAAAAAATTACTTAATTTTGGTCTCTTAGGTCTGTTTTAATAGAAAAAACAGAGTATAGATGAAAATAGAAAAATAAAAGAAAGTCAAAGATTTTTAGTTAGAAATATAAGAAAGATACCAAAACAAGTAAAATTGTATAAAAGTTTTAGGCTTAAATACTTTTTGGTCCTCATTTTCGTAGTGTTTGTTGCGGATGATCCTTATTTTGACAGAAGATTTAAAATGGTCCTCATTTTTACGGAATGTTTAAAATGGTCCTCATTTTCGCAATTCATGTTTTATTTGGTCCTTATTTGTAACGCCGTTTAAATCATTAACGGAGCATAGTACAGGTGGTACGGTTTGTATTAGGATGTGTTACGTGTATTGTACAGGTGGCTAATTAACGTTAATTTTTCAATTTAGGGAAAATTTTGCAATTAGGGAAATTTCTTCATCTTCGTCTTTCTTGAGCTCGGATTTGCAAAGGAAGCAGCTAATACTTGTCATTTCATCATTGGATTGCAGTTGCGCTCTTCATTTCAATTTTCCAATTAATCATCATCAACGAGGTAAGTGAGTTTAGGGTTTTCTGGGTTGTATTTGCTCGTAGGTTAGGGTTTTCGTAATTCTATCTTGGGGTTTATTTGTCTTTCGATTGTTGTGATGTTCTGCATGGTTTCTAAATTACTTGTTGAGACTGCACCAGATGCCTAAACTGCTGAGAATGCACCAACTGCTGAGAATTCACCAACTGCTGAAAGGTTGAGAATGCACCAACTGCTGAAACTCAAACAACTCAACCACCAAAGGAATGAAGTGGAGAGTCAAGCAACACCACTACCAACACCAGAAGAACCATATCAACAGTTTAGGATGAAATTACAGATTAGGAGAAGGCCATGATAGCAGCTACAAAAGTCTTAGTTATTTTTTGGAATTTCTGATGTAGAATTCATTATTGATGTACTGCATTTTGACTTTCCTTAAACTTCGTTCAATTTCACTTTTTGTCAAACATTGATGTAGTGCATTTTGATGAGGATGAATTAACGGTATGAATTTTACTTCTTCCAGACTTAGATCAATTTAATTTTTTCCAAGTTTAGATCAATATCACTTACTTCAATGCTCAGATTAAGATGTCATTTTGAACATGTTGGGACTAATATCAACATAATCAAACTAATTCATTTCTTCATTTAACAATAGTACAAAATAGATTGGACTTTAAAAGATTACACACAATAACAGTACGAATAATACAATAACAACACAAGTGAACCATATTACTAATTGCAGCCTCTTCTCAGCAACCTTCAATGACTTCTCCAAATCATTAATCTGCCTCATTTGTGTCATGATGATGACATCCTTTTTATCAACACCACCATTTGAAAAAGTTGCAGCCCACATTATTGGAACCACCACTCTATAAATCAATAAACCAAAAATTAAAACCAATTTATTATTAACACAAAAATAAAAACAGATTGTACCCAAAATTTTCTACCAATATTCTTTGGAGTTCTTGTCATCCTCAAAGCTGCCATCTTTTCGCAGCTACAACTCGGGGTTAATCCATTTCTCGTTGAACCACCAACAGTGCACGAAGATTGGGACCATAACATACCTATATAATGGGATTGCAGGAAGAAGAAGATTGCAGCAACACCAATTGGGAATGGAGGAACAAGATTGCCAAAACTCACCAACTGCCCAAACATTCTTTACCAAAGCCCTAGCTCACTTATTTATCCCCAAATATCTAATTATCTAATTACCACACCTGTACAATACACGTAACACACCCTAATACAAACTGTGCCACCTATACAATACTCCGTTAATGATTTAAACGAAGTTACAGAAAAGGACCAAATAAAACACGAATTGCAAAAATGATGACCATTTTAAACATTTGGTCAAAATGAGGACCATTTTAAACATTATGTCAAAATGAGGACCATCCGCAACAAACACTACGAAAATGAGGACCAAAAAGGTATTTAAGCCAAAATTCTAATATTTTAAAAATTATTTATACTCTTTTAATTACACAATTATATACATTACATCTTTCCTTTTTCATCTCCTTTCTCTCTATGAAAATGGAAAAAATGAAAAGGGCCACTTGAACCTACTATAGTATAGTCAAATTAATGTCTACAAAATAAAAATATCGAAAAAAAATATTTTTTTATGTTAAAATAAATTAATTCATAACAATTTTATAAGGAAACTAGTCATTTAAATAATTAAAGTACCAAACATAAAACTAAAAATATTAAAAGATTAAACTTTTGCTTTAAGCAATGTGTTTACAGCATTGTGTTAATACTGTATTGGTTGTATTGTAAGTTGAAAAATTAAAAAAAATAAAAATTAAAAGTATATAATTTATAAAAAAAAGGAAATTGTTGGATGGTAGTTTTGGTACCGTTACCGACCCATCTTCAAATCATTAATTTCGTTTTGCTACTTTAGATAGTCACCAATAAATACTGGTCCCTGTTTTGCACTGTATTCTCACAATTTTTTTTTTCTGTTAATTCCACTTACTGTCACAAAATCAATTTCAACCGAGTTTGAGTTGGATTACAAAAGCTATAATTTTTTTTAAATATATGTTAATTTAAATTTGACTTACTTTATTTAAAAGTTAAACATATTTACCCAGAGTTAAAAATGAATTAATTTATAATTTATCAAATTAATCTTTAATAATATTTTGTACTATAGTTATTTATTATATTTAATTATGTAGATTAACAGTTTAATAATAGAACTGTTTCAATAATTTTAATTTTTAATTGATTTATTTGTTTTATTATATGCATTAAGGTTTTGATTTTTATTTATTATTTTTAGAATATTAAGTATGATTACTGTTTAGTAAAAATAGATAAGTATAAAGCTACATGCAAAATTTCTAACATATTAAAAAGTGAACTAATTGAATTATTTTTCTTAACTTAAGAAATTTCTAACTTACAAAATTTGTATGTAATAAGAAATGATATTCAATCCTTTACATTCTACTTCCAAACACTAATCTTATATTTCATAATAAGCACTATTTCTTCTATTTTTTTTAAAATATTTTTTACCAAATTAAAGTTTACTTATATTTAATATGAGCATATTGTATCTTCTATTTAGATTCAAAGAGTAATCAGTGAACAAGTTTAAATATAAAAAGAAACTTAAATATATTTTTATTAATGATAAATGACCAATTTATTTGAACCTGTTGTTTAATAAATTTGTAGTTAATTTTTGTCCTTAAATATATTTAGACAGGGTTCCAAACATTGAAATAACATTATTTAAGTCCCTTTTAGAGAAAAAAAAATCAAGAATGAAAGAGTTACAGAATTGTTAGGGGTTGGTTAACAATAAAACTAGTTAATTTACCATTTTGAAACATATTCAAGTATAAATAGAAAAAGTAATATAGAAAAATAAAGAATTAATATGTTAATTTCTTAACAAGCCAGAAAACGATGACTAATAATTAAAAATAATAATAATTATAGGATTGACAAGTTAGTAAGATAAGAAAACAATAATTAATACAGTTGAAGAAAAATAAGGAAATATATATTAAATAAGTAATACGTTTAAAAGCTCATATTTTGTTGTGATTAGTACTCTCACATGTACTGATAAGAAGCAAAATTAGTTATAAATCGTAAGTTTCAATTTTGCAGTTTTCATAGAGTCCAGCGTGTGCTTTGACTCACCAATCAAAATGCACCTTCATGAATTCACACCACGTGTTCGTAACATTCCCCAGTCCTCTTGTGCTCTATACTTACCCATCATTTTCAACTAAAAGTCATAATTTGCCAAAGAAACTTTGAATTTTCCTTCTGAATCCACTGAATTGCTGCAGCCACTTATGAAAAGCCAACACCAATTTACACAGAGATTCAATCAAACCGAGTATCCCACTTTTCAGATTGCTTTCATCAACCTATATATGCAAACTACCATCCCACAAAAAACAAAGTGATTTGTTTCAAACACCACTTCCTAGGCTGTCACACAGTTTTTTTTATGTCTGATCCTTGTACTTAGCAGAGATTTAGGTTTCATTTTGGAAAGACAAAGCAAAATCTTTGGCCATGCCCTTTATATTGGATCAAAGAGAGAGTGAAGGGTGAAAGAACTTGTTCAAGAATCGCAGCATCTGCAACCATGACTACTCCTTTGGCTTACCAAGAACACCTTCCTGCAGCACCCGAATGGCTGAACAAAGGGGACAACGCGTGGCAGTTAACAGCGGCAACTCTTGTTGGTCTTCAAAGCATGCCGGGTCTTGTGATTCTGTACGCCAGCATAGTGAAGAAAAAATGGGCTGTGAACTCAGCTTTCATGGCTCTCTATGCCTTTGCAGCAGTTCTCCTATGTTGGGTGCTGGTGTGTTACCGAATGGCCTTTGGGGAGGAGCTTTTGCCCTTCTGGGGTAAGGGTGCCCCTGCACTAGGTCAAAAGTTCCTCACAAAACGAGCCATAGTTATGGAAACCACTCACCGCTTTGATAATGGGACTGTTGAGACCCCTGCTGAAGAACCCCTTTACCCCATGGCTTCCCTTGTTTATTTCCAATTCACTTTTGCTGCTATTACCCTCATCTTGTTGGCTGGTTCTGTTCTTGGCCGTATGAACATCAAGGCTTGGATGGCTTTTGTGCCTCTTTGGTTAATCTTTTCTTACACTGTTGGGGCTTTCAGTCTCTGGGGTGGTGGCTTTCTCTACCAATGGGGTGTCATAGATTACTCTGGTGGCTATGTCATTCACCTTTCCTCTGGAATCTCTGGTTTAACCGCTGCTTATTGGGTAACAAATAAACCTTCCCTTTTCATTTTTCTTCATAGCCCTATCAAACTTTGCCTCAAAAGTCTACAGGGTATCTTTTAAATTGCATTCATGATCACTGTTTTGTCACAAAATCTCATCTTTTGGTGTTGTCAAAAAATTGCAGAAAAAAAAAAGATAGCAGCATCCTTGTTGTTATTGTTACAGAGTCCAAGTTCTATTTTTTCTTCTGATTTGGAAGAAATAACCATATTTTATCAATTTTGTTATACTGTTGAGAAAAAATGTCTTTTTCTTAAAGCAACAGTGGCAAACATATTAACCAATTAATGTTTTGATGAATCATGTTTGGGAAGTTGGTTTGTGATACTGATAAATTGTGCAGGTTGGACCAAGGTTGAAGAGTGACAGAGAGAGGTTTCCACCGAACAATGTGCTGCTGATGCTTGCAGGTGCAGGGTTGTTGTGGATGGGGTGGTCAGGGTTCAATGGTGGAGCACCATATGCTGCAAATGTTGCATCTTCAATTGCTGTGCTCAACACAAACATCAGTGCAGCCACAAGTCTCCTGGTATGGACAACCTTGGATGTCATTGTGTTCGGGAAACCTTCTGTGATCGGAGCTGTGCAGGGCATGATGACTGGTCTTGCATGCATCACACCAGGAGCAGGTATCATCAATTCTCTTTATTTCTTAACTAATGCTCAAATTCTATAATCTTTCGGTCTCTGGACCAAATTTACTATGAAAATGGATAAGTATATGTATTTTTACTTGACATGTTTATAAACACAAATGAGTTTCAACTTATATTGTTGGCCTACATAATATTTACATACACATTCAACAAATATTCAACAAGCATCATGTTAATTTGACTTCAGTATAAAGTATTTCACACTTGTGGTGGAGTATATATATATAAAAGATAAAAGGATTTTTTGAAAAAATGAAAATGAGAAATTCTTTAATAATGAGCATAAGTGTAGATGCAGTTTTTGTTGACTATTAACAAGATTTGTTTGTGAGAACAACTTGCAGGGCTTGTGCAATCGTGGGCTGCTATAGTGATGGGAATATTATCTGGGAGCATTCCATGGGTCACCATGATGATTTTGCACAAAAAGTCAACCTTGTTGCAAAAGGTAACACTTTATTTTCTCACGTCACCCTTTTTTTTTTTTTTTCAAAAAAATTTTTTAATTTTATATTCATTATTTTCTGTTATTTCACTTTCATTATCTTTTTTTTTCTTATCTCCTTTCTCTATTCTTGTTACACCATTCACCATATTTATTATTTTTATTCTTCTCTCCCTCTTTGTCTTCAAGCACTCGTTTTCTCCTTCACACCCTTATTTTTATCATTTGAGAATAGAATATGGGAGTAACTTTCGTTTCACATGTGCACGTGTTTGTGAATTTTATTTAATATAGGAAAAAAAGAATCAACGTTGATTCCACCCACTATCATTTCTTTTTGTTATTATTTAAAAACAAAAAATACGAGATGAAGATGAAAACCGTCTTTAATTTATCATTTACCTTGGGGTTTTTCTTTGTTTATTAAAATGGGCAAATACATTTTTCTTCGTCCAATACACGAGGTTGTGAAAGGATCTTTCCCTGCTTTAATAGATTCCTTGAATCTTTCTGTTTACCATAATGGCGTGATGACATTTTTAATTTTAAGTATAATCTATGCTTGCTAATTACTCCTCAAAAGATCATTATCATATCACCAAAACTTCAACTACAAATTAATAATAACCCTTGAATCTATTTTTCCTTCCTTACAAAAGCATTTCGTGAATCATTAATATTTAGCGGGTTAATTTTTCTATTTATCCATGTCGATATATTTATCTATCTATTATATATATAGTTTTTATTTAGGTTAATTTTGTGAAATAATATAATTTTTGTATCAATAAATGTTAGTCATTAAGTTTTGTTATGTTACAATCGAATATTTATCACTAGATCAAAGACTATATAGTCATTAGTTAGGATATAATTCTTTTTAATTAAGAACGTTCTTTTTTTTTTGTTTAACTTAAGAAGAACGTAACAAGTGGGGTTGAATCCACAAAAGCTATAACTGTCTAAGTGGCACGATTCAATTGTAATTCGGTTCACATGGCTTTCGTCACAAAATAATTGATGTTATCTGCAACATATCACTGGAGTTGAATCCACAACATTTTCCATCCTCCCTTCTAGACTCATAAAACCAATTTTATTTCTTCAAATTATTAACAAGAATCAAATCCACGACTGTTTCTTCTCTTCTCATCTCTTTCGTATCGAATTACTGAATTATCTTATCATTTATCTGTGAAATATGTTATGTTTAGGTGGATGACACTCTTGGTGTGTTTCACACGCATGCTGTGGCTGGGCTTTTGGGTGGTCTCCTCACAGGTCTATTTGCAGAACCCTCTCTGTGTAGGTTACTGTTGCCTGTTACGAACTCAAGGGGAGCATTCTATGGAGGAGAAGGTGGCATGCAGTTCGTGAAGCAATTGGTGGCAGCGATGTTTGTGATATCATGGAACTTGGTGTCGACGACCGTCATTCTCCTTTTCATACAGTTGTTCATACCGTTGAGGATGCCAGACGAGCAGCTGGAGATCGGCGACGACGCCGTCCACGGCGAGGAAGCGTATGCCCTGTGGGGTGACGGAGAAAGATTTGACCCAACCAGACATGGCTTGCACACTTCCAACACTGCTGTCTCACCTTATGTCACTGGTGCAAGAGGGGTCACTATAAACTTGTAGCTTTCCTCGCACATTTGTATAAAGTTAATCCACGATTCATAGGATTAGCAATGAATCACAGAGTGTTGTAAGTAGAAATTTGGTTTTCTCATTTTTGTGGTAAGAGATGTTCAATACTTTAACATTTAGAGTGTATATTTTTCTCCATCGAAGATAATCTTGTATTCTTCTACCACTTGGAGTTGAGTGGATCCTTCCAAAGCCGTATCCTATACTTGTTTTAGTGGTGTTTCGCCGTATCCTATACTTGTTTTAGTGGTGTTTCAGATATAGGGATGAAATATCTATTTCCAACATTCGAATTACTCTTAAGTCTTTTCTTTCAAAATTCTCCTATGTTTGTTATTTCGTTTTTTTTCCGGTTCGATTTCCTTTATCCTTCCCACTTAGTTGGTCGGACGATTGGTGTACCCATGTAAAAGGTTTCAATGCTTAATTATGATTCAATTGCTTTTTAAACTTGCTTACTAACTTGTATTACTTTAATTTATTTTTACCTTACTGATCTAGTTTTGTTGCGTCTGTCCGACTGGAGAACCGTGTGACCTAGCGGTTGTCTCCATAGATGTGGAGACAAAGTTCAATTGAAAAAAATGTGGAGGCCTTCGGTTGCGAGCTCCCTTAAAACACTTATGAGAAATTGTCACATCAACAATTCAAAAAAGGATTCGCCTGTAACGGACGACCTGCAATCGCTTATTCTTAGACTGCATGACTGATGGTCTAACGATAGGCCACACAGGACAAGTGGTTTTTCATTTTCAACTTTCTTGATTTTTTGGAAAAATCAAATTCGTAATCACTCACGACTCATAAAAGTTATCAATCTTGGACACTTGAGTTTGTTTGTTATTTTTGGTTCATTCATTGATATCGAGACTTAAAGATATGTAGGATATTTTCATTTTAATATTAAGGATTTTAAGTTTTTATTTCCTATTTATTAAAGCAGACAATGTATAACGAAAAAAAAATGGTGCTTCTCGACTTCTCTAGAAACATCATAATCAAAAGAAAAGTCTTCCTTCCTTGACACGATTGTAGTTACTAGACAAATTTAATCAAACTAAAGTTGTAGAAGTTAAATATGTTAAATTACTAAAAAAAATAAATTGATGTAAAAAAAAATATTAGTAAAACAAAATTTACGGACAAAAAATTTTAGAATTTTAATTATCAATAAAAAAATCATAATATTTATATATTTTAATCGTTTAATAAAATTTATTGATAAACACTTTACAGATAAATTTTTTATCTTCGATATTTCATTTTTGATTTACTGATAAATTTTTGCTATCGTCAACACATTTGTTAGTTGGTATTAGCTTTTTTAGTGAATCATGCTTTTCAAACACAACTTTTATACTTCTTCGTTATGAAAATTCACTTAAAAACTACATCACAATCCTAAATTTCAGTGTTAAAAAAAGTTGGAATGAACTAGGATTCTTAATTCTAAGTGGGAAATTTTATATTCTTACACCTTCCTAACGCTAATAAAAAAATTAATATTTTTACTTTTCTGCTTGATTGATTTCAAATGATTTTATATATTAAAATAAAAATACTAATTCATCGATGTTGAATAGATATACAGCAGAAAATGAAGTTTTTATGTTTCATGACCTTCTTACATTAGTGTAGCATGAATAGGATCTTGCCATCTTTATGACGATTGTCAATTGTGATTTATGAGACTAATGGTGTTTAATTTAATTAGAAGAAGTTGGGTCGTAGATTTTTAGTTGTATGAATATGATATTTTTAATGTTAAGTTTTGCAATGTTTTTCTTGCACGAAATGTCTTGACATGTGTATAAAATTTAGATTATCAGCAGCTTATGAGGGAGTTTTTGTTTTCTTCACCGGTATGCTTTAATTAATAGAAATTCTCACTTTTCTTTCTATTATATTCAGAATTTGCTAAAATTCAATTTATCATTAGGGTGCTTTTTATGATTTTAAATTAATCTCATAAACATTCACCAAATAGTTCCGAATTATTTAATTCACATGTTAAATAGGTTTGCACCAAGTTGAGGACGAGACGATTCTTAACTCACCATCAATAATATTTTATTAATATTATTACAATCTTATATGATTTTTTTATTAAAATTATTTATAATTTTTAATTATATAAATTTATAATCTAATCATACTAAAATATTGTTTAATAATATTTGAATAGTTTAAATATTTAATTTATTTATTTATCAAATTATACATGCTGATGATGTATATTTAAATTTTTAACTCTATCTTCGTAATAATATTTGAAAAATTAAATCATTTTCATTTTATTGATATAAAAAAAATAATCTAGTCAATTCACTTTTATTATATTATAATAAATATAAAATTATAAAAATAAAATATTCATATATAACTCAATCTACTAACCCACCTGTGTGTCAAGTTACAAAGTTATCAAAAAAAGGATTGATCTGCACCGTGGATTAATTATAAAATACGGATAAATTAATTGATGTCTGTTTCACTAGTTGTCTCTGATTTGAACTGTTATAAAATTATATTAAATATTTGTATTCAACTGAAACAAAATTATTTTTGAAGAAAAGTACTTATAATTTAAAAAAAATCTTTAGAATAATGTCCTAAATTTATTGTTGAGCAAACTAAACAAATTCTAATAGCAAATTGATGGTACTACAAATGTACCTCCGTCCAAAGCCATTGACCGAGGAAGGAGCAACTTCCGAGTATAAACGGTGACGTGAAATGGAATGACTTTTCAACGTTAACGGCGAAAGTAAGCTAAAAAATGGCATTGTAATATAAGAAAATGGTCTCATTTTTGGCATAAAATTTTGTCTTTTTTCAGAAATTTTCCGTAGAGTGAAGGTTCTATGGCAACTTTAATAAATCCATTTGGAAGAAAAGTGAGATTGGGTAGGTTAGAAATTCCATCACGTTAAGCAGTTTGTTTTATACGGAAATCGAAGGAGACTGCAATTTCGTTTGAGTTCCTACCCAAACACTTATTCCTTTGAGAGAGAAAGGCACTAGTCCTTTCACCCATTATTTCATAATTGCTACTTCTTTTCTTTTCCTCTTCTCGAAAGTAATAGTCATGTTTTCACTTTCTTTCTCATTGAAAAGTCTTTCATCAATTTCAGCCATCTCTTTGCGTTTTGTGAGAAATTTAAGTCTTTGAATTTTGAAATATCACTTCTTATTAAAGATATCTAGGATAAATAATATACGGATTAAATATGTTTATGATCCTTTAACTTTCACTAAATTTTTTGGAATTAGTTTATTTCAAAATTTTGGACCAATTTATTTTTTTATCTTTTGAAATATGAGAATTTAGTCATTTTAATCAAATTTTGTTAAATTTATTTAATATTTCAAATGCGTTTCATAATAGTATTTGACTTAACATTAAAGTAAAAATGTGTCAAACAGTATAAACAATTCAAACACAATCCTGAAATACGTACGAAACATCAAATAAATCTAACAAAATTTGATTAAAATGACTAAATCCACATATTTTGAAAGATAAAGAACTAAATTAGTCCACAATTTCAAAATTGACTAATTCCAAAATTCACTGAAAGTTAAAAGACTAAAAACATATTTAACTCATAATAAGATCAAAGTGATAGTCAAGAGAATGCGATATCATCTCGATATAAACATCTCAATCATAATAAAAACGTACACCAAGATTATGCCAGCTTTCTAAGATAAAGTTAGTACGGTTAATCAAAATTAGGTGAACAAGTCAGGTTAGTAAAATCCTAAACTACTAGGAAGGTCTTGACTTACCTAATCTAAGTCCATGTAGGTAAAAATTCACAAAAATATTATAAATAGTATTGTTTAAGAAGTAATTTTTACAAATACAATACTACATTTTTTTTATTTTTACTTGAGCGTTGGAATGTCATTACAAACATCTCGACCCAGAAGTATTCGGATTGAAGAAAGACATCTAAGTCTCTGAAGATCTGGTACAATTTGGATTGGAAAGAAAGGAGATAATGGGGAGGAGGGTTTCCACTAAAAATGTATTATGTGTGTTTAGGCTCTTCAAGAACAACAATACTTATATATTTATTATCTTACTATCTTATATTAGAGATAATGTTAAAGTTGTTTTATGAAGCGGTTCATAATTAATTATATTAAAAAAAATCTTATAATGTTTGCATGTCGGTTAATATATTAAATATCTCTCTGTTTAAATATGGAAAAATTTGATACAATTTCTCTCCTTTAAATATATGTTCATGTATTTTTATACAAACTATATTTTATGTTTATTAATAGGTGTTCTAACATTAAAATGTTTTTGAAAATATTATAATAATTGTTATCTTAAAATTTTGATTTATCATCAAACCTAATTACATCTAACGATTAATGTACTCCTCAATCTTAATAAGATACATTTTTAATCATTATTGTATTATTCTATTGAGTGTTATTCCAATTTATTCAAGAAATTAACTAAACATTTTACTACAACTAGTAATTCAAATTTGTTATAGAATTTTATGTTCTCTCTTCATTCTAATTAGGATAGGTACATACATTTATTTTATAGGTTATATATGTTGTACTATTTATTTATTTATTTATAATATAATCTAAATCCTACCCCATATCTCAAATTTTCATTTCTTTTCTGCAATTTTTACCTACTACTCTTTTGTAAATTTTCTAAATCATTGACTTGTAACACCCTTGAGTACTTTAAATAAGATGTAAATCATTTCCCTACAATGGTAAAGTTATAAAGTTCAACAATCCTCTTAAGTCTAGAAGACTCTTTTTTTTTCTTCCTATAATAGCATAAAAGTAAGTCTAGTTCCTTTTCAAATAGGTTAAATTACCCTTTTGGTCCCTCTATTTGTCATGAAATTTCATTTTGGTTCTTATGTTTTTCGTTGTCTCAATTTGGTCCTCATTTTCTTAAAAATGATTCAATTTGGTCCTCACTGTTAACTTTGACCAGACGGTGTTAAAGTCAATGTCACGTGTCAATTTCTGGTTTTTTTGAATTTTTTTAATTTCTTTTGAATTTTTTTTTTGAATTTTTTTTTTGAATTTTTTGAAAAACTCAATATTTCAGTACAATTATTGGCTCTTCGTAAGACCCTGTCCTTTTAAGTTTAGAGAATTAATTTTAAATTAAATAGAAATGAACACATTCTTTGAAAAGGACTATAAATAGATTTAAAACATTTTATTCTTTACTATTTTTTAAACTTTAAATTATTTACATCCTTTCTAAGTTTCTAAATTGATCATTTATCATTTTCATGACAAGCTTCCATCTTTGAAGAAATATTAAAAAAAAATAGATTGTTTGAAATTTGAATGTGGTTAAGTTTCACATTTCTCAACAATTGACTTTACTTGTATTTTATGTGTGAGAGTTTTATACCTTGTTTATCTGAATTAACCGATGAATACAAATTTGGTTTGGTTTGATGAGGAAATAAGATAATATAATGTTTTGACATGTTATGTTCTAAATGGATGAATGAAATTCAAGACAAAGTTATGATGATAATACTGAGTATATATAGTAAGTGTTCCTGCAGAGAACAAACAAGATAAGTTAGGCACGAATGTCACCTTACCTATGCAGTCTGCTATCTCCTCAGTTGACCTCTTCCCGATTGGTACATGTCTGCTTGGACCCAGGAGGGGTTACCTGCAGAAGGGACTCCGAAGCTCAAGTCTGCTAAAGCTCTCAAAAAGTCAAATCAAGTGATTAATGGAGTAATGAATGCGTACCTTTAATTACTGGGGTCCACGTGTATTTATAGAATATTAATTATGTCTGGTTATGTCATGGGCCGGGCCTTAGCTTGGGCCCTAGTTTGGGCTGTAAGTGGGCCTAGCTCTAACCCAGGCCCTTAAATTGATTATTGTGGACTTATTGAATATAAGGGGGGTTCTGCTAAGTGTATTAAGGTAGTCGGCCTAAACCGACTACTTCCCTTGACGATTTGTGTTGCTCATATGCTGCCTTAGGCAGGTTATTTCTCTGGATGTTTATGTTACCAGTTCAGGCCGACTAGGCTTAGGTCAGCCTAGCCTAGGCCGGTTACTTTGAATGTTTTGGTGTATAGGTATGGTGATCGTTTTATTATTATTTTGTTAAGTTGGCTTGGTATGGTACACCAGTCTCCCACCGACATAGGTGTCGGACAAGGGTGATATGTGTTAATATGCTAGTGGGACCGGCTAGGTGTGGTACAGTAATTTAATAAGAAAATGGAGTATTTTTGTTCCATTAAATTATCTATATATATATATATATATATATATATATATATATATAGATATATATATATATATA
>Ga0214543_1002785_pt1 | contig 34424 bp, 15 predicted proteins | sample CNSS2metaG_FD_160094 | JGI IMG/M metagenome (GOLD analysis project Ga0214543, IMG submission 160094) | Root nodule microbial communities from cowpea collected in UCLA plant growth center, Los Angeles, California, USA - CNSS2 | ecosystem: Host-associated > Plants > Roots > Nodule | place: USA... | reverse complement strand
CAATTATTTTAACATGTTTATATAAATTATAATTAAGCTTATTTACTAATTTGGTCTCAAATAGGAAAGGACGAAATTGGATCATTTTAAAAAATTTGGGTACTAAATTGAACCAAAAATTTAAATTAGGGTACTAAATTGAAAACAACTATTACACTGCCACATGTCATGATTGTAAGCTGTCACGTGGCACGATGATAAACTGACACGTGGCAGTTTTTAAATTTTTTGAAAAAAAAATTAATTTATCTGAAAAAAAAATTAATAAAAAAATAAAATTTTCATGGCTTGACACGTGTCCTGTACGGACACGGTGTTAACTCCAACTTAACGGAGAGGACAAAATTGAATCTCTTTAGAAAATTGGGGTACCAAATTGAACATTCCTAAAGTTCGAGTACCAAATTAAACTTTTCGAAAAAGTTTGGATACCAAATGTGTATTTATACCTTATATATATATATCTATTCAAGAAAAGAATATGAAACATAAATAAGGAGAAAAACCTGAATCAGAGAGGTGAAAAGAAAAGTTATGAAACAGGCATACTTGGAAGAAAGACCTAATTTGTAAAAAGAAAAGTTATGAACAAGAAGACGATAATATGAAGACTCTAGAAGCCTTATATATTTAGTTTTAAAACATTTTGAAACTAAAAAAAATAAATAACATCTTTCTTTAAAAAAGAAATCTGTTATAATCTTATCAAAATACCATACACAATTATCACAACACATATTTAAGAACAGTTAACCATAAACCAATCTTATTCTATTCCAACAGTTACATTGCAAAATTGTGATTTTCTCAATTTAAGAATTATTTATTCTACTTTTACTATGTCTCAGTGAAAAAACTACTAATTTTAAACAGAAATAAGAAATATGAACCTGGAGATAATAAATTATTATATTAAAAGATATATTAACTATTATATTATAAGATATTATTTGTATATTGGAGATATTAAACAAATAATTATTATATCATAAGATATGAATTTTAAATGTCTTAGAGATGAAATAGATTGTGATATAAATTATTACACTAAAAGATTGATAGTTAGTTAAAGAAATTAACAAGAAAAAATATTTTTCATTAGTTTCTCGTTTTTTACCGAGGGAATAATTACTCGAAAATATTGTAGTTAACTTTAAGTTAATTAGTTATAGTTTGATAAAAATATTTCTTTCTGTTATTATTTTAGCGCAAAATTCAATTTCTTTTAGTTATGGATAATTTTGTTGTTAATCCATACCTGACAAACAAAATTTATATTAACGAGAAAAAAATATCCAAATTATTATCTGACTGATTTATTTATTATTATCCCAAAATTTCACAAAATTATTCTCTTTAAAAATAATAAGATATTAATATATTATCAAACTATCATATTTTATTATCACGTAAATTCATAACATTTTATTTATCAATTACATTTATTAGATAATTTCCAAAATTATAAAAGATATTTGACTAAAATATATAATATTATTTTCTTTCCTTTAATGCTATCACTATTATATTTTTTGCTAATTTCTTTGAAAAAACTTTCTTCAAAAAATACACAAACAATAATTTACAAGAAATTATTATTATTATTTTTTATAAAATATTTTTGTATAAAATTCTTACTAAATTTATTGTAATTTTACCTATTATTTTGTATTTCGATTGCATATTAAAAAAAGCAGAAGCTACATATTCCTTTTAAGCTTTTCATACATATTCTTTTAAAAAAGAAAATTGGCAGATAAATTCTATAATATTTCAGAAAAAATTGAAAGGAAATTAATCTAGCTATAATTTTATTAGTAACACTGTAATTTAATATAGGAACAAGTTGTTAAAATTTATTACGGGTCAATTAGGCAGTTGATAAAGATAAATTTCAATAATTTCCTTTGGATCAATTAGGAGTAATTATAAATAAAATTTTGTAATTTGCTACATATTATTTAAGAAATATATAGGAAATATTTTGTTACATATTTACTAGGAAATAATTAGGAAAAAATTACCATAAAATTGTTGCAAATTAACAAATAAGTTAAGTTATTTCCTTTTAATTCATCAATGAGGTTTCATAGACGAATTTGTTATAGAAATTGCAATAATGACGAGAAAATAACTCCCTCGCTATTAATTACTTACGAAATAATGTCATCGTTGTTTTTTTAATAATCTTTCTTAGAATGATTTTAAGAGATCAATGAGGGTTTAGTTAAAGATATAAATACGTTAGTATAACATTATAAGATATTATTTATAAATATTTTTTGAGATATTTACATAGAACTAGGTATATTTGAGATATATATATAAGATAACTCATACTATAATGGAGATATTTTTAATATCTTTGAGGGTAGTACATAAGTCTCTTAAGCTTAAAAGTCATAAATTATTTATTTTATTATTATTCTTTTATAGTCTTATTTACAACAATATAGAAAGTATTACGTTCGAAAATACATTTAGTAGTTTATTTGTTTATTTTCTGAAGAATACCTAATAAATTCTAAATTAGTTATTAGCATGGGAATAAAATTATTTAAAGAAAGATGAGAGGTGGGCTATGAATAGTAGTAACGTGGTACAGGCCGTTACTCCCTTAAGTTAGTTTCATAAAGAAACGTGGCAGTTAGCGATCAGAAATATGCCACATGTGTTGTGTTGGACACGTGTAGGGCACTTGAATGTTTATATAAAGGTGGGAAAGAGAAAAGAGAGAAAAATAGAAGATTGAAAATGCAGGCAGCGAAGAAAGCCGTGGAGAGCGTGAAGGAAACCGCCGCAAACATTGGTGCTTCTGCCAAGTCTGGTTTGGAGAAGACCAAAGCCACTCTTCAGGAGAAGGTTAATCTCTTCTTCTTTTTTGTTACTTTCGTTTTTGTTCATGCATGGTGAATGTTACATCTTCAATTAACCAGAATCTTTATAATGATTATTATGGAAACGAACGAAAATTTTGTATTCGTGGAAAATCACAAAAATGAAACTGGGCTCGTCTTAACTTTGAATTGGTCCGGAAAAGAGTGAGAAGATTAGTGCACATGATGAAAGGGAGAAGGAAAGGGCGACTAAGAAGAAACAAGAGAAGATAAACCAGGCCGAGATGGAGAAGCGCCAGGCGCGTCAGCACAACGCTGCAGCCAAGCAGTCTGCCATCGCTGGACAGGCCCACGGGCCTCAGACAGACACAACTGGGCCTGAGTCCGACAACGCTGCAAACACTGGGCCAGCGTCTGAGACTTCGACCTTTACCACAACTGGGCCCGGGCCCGGGCCCGATGCCATACCCCCAAGTACTGGGCCTGGGCTTGGGTCTGAGTCTTCCATGTACCCCACCGGTGAATTTGGACAAATGGAATCTAACGAAACGGCAAGAATGTCTGAGCCTGATGATAGGTATGTTCTTGACCATGGGCCTGAGGCTGGGCATGAGGCACTTCCCCCGATCGAGACTAAAACTGTCGTGGATACAACGACCCAAACTAGCATTGGGGGAGAAAGTGCTCCTACGAGTGGGCCTACTTTCAGTTGAATAACAACGATTCGTGAAAACTTTGAATGTAGATGTGTTTTGTAGGTAGTTAGGTTATGCTATGTTTTTAGATTATGTAGCTTTGGGTGTTGTATTTTATTAATCTTACGTTGTATACTTTTGTGTGTGTTTTTCGTAGTTCATAACCCTTTTGGTTATGGGACCAGTGTTGTACGTGGAACATTTAGTTCCTCTTAGTTACCTTATCTGTCTGTCTCAATAAATAAAAGTGTAGTCTCAAGGAATGGTGTTTTTTTTTCTTCATAATTTCATGGCAAAAGAAATCAGTGAATTATCTATTTCATGACATCCAAATTTATTGAGTTATTTTTATCACAGACAATAATCTTTAGGGCCTCACCAACCTAAAAAGATAAAATACTTATATTATCAATTAATTGTAAATGTTCTTTGATATAATGCGTTTTTTTTTGTCATTGTACAAGTTTCTCACACAAACATATTGAAAACAGAACAAAACTGTGATTAAAAGCAAAAGAAATGAAATGAAAACATGGCAAAAAGAACAGGATACTCATTTTTGCAACCGCAAAAAAGATGATTTGAAAATTAACTTAGTTCGGCAAAACTATAACAGGAAAATTAATGTGAGTACCAACCACTAAGTAACAATGCACAACAACATCAACTGCAATAATGATAATAATAGACCTGGCTAATACAAGATCGAAAAACAAAATCATACCCCCTGCTTGCGCAACTCGGCAGCTCCATGAGCAAAGTGGCATCGATCTCCAAAAGTGCAAGACCCTTTTGCAAAATTCTCACACAGCTTGGTCTTGAAGTTACTTCCAGGTGGAGCAGGGGCACCAGGAACACCATGGGTGGATTTGGGAGGGGCAGACATTGAAACAGTCAAAAGTAAATCTTTTACCATATTACTTGCCTCCTTTATCTGTTCGAAAGTTCCCTCAAGTTCAATGTTTCTAAGGTTTGGATCAGTTTCATGCTCTCTGATTGAAAGCTTCGCTCCTGTTTGGCGACAGATCTGCTTTGAGTTCACACCACCCTTCCCAATGATAGCTCCTGCCAGAGAAGCTTCTACACTGATCTTGGCCGTAGAAATGGCGCCAAAGCTACCAGCCAAGGGAGGAGGCTCAATTCGACCAGCCATTCGACCAGCTGATGGAGGTCCCAAAGGTCGATGATCATCAAATGAGGGAGCAATAGGTTTACCAAGTTCCCATTCACCATGAGCAAAATGGCACTTGTCACCAAATTTGCATCCTTCAGCAGTATTGAACTTGTTACATATGCGTGTTTTAACAGCAGATGGAGTAGAGCCATTAGGGATCGGAGGTGGTGCAGCAACAGCTCTTGAAGGAGGAGCAGCAGGTTTTAAATTCATCATATGGGCAACCACATTATAACCACCAGGAACAAAATGCAAGAAATGGCAGCTCTCACCAAATGGGCAACCAGAAGTGCTGCAAAACACATCACGGTATCATCAGATCATCATATCAATACTTCTTACATAAAATGCAAGCCTCTCTTTATTTCCGGTTTTCTACAGCATGAAAAAGTAACTCATGGTATAGAATGTTAAAGACCATGGATTATTTAGAAAGACATGTATGCATTATGTTCAAATTTTGAAAACCATCAAAAGTCCAAACTAAGTTCATGAAAGTGAAACACTGAATTAAACACAAGAAGAAGGAGATATCAGTGGGCAGAGATATAGCAAAGCTACTTCAAGAGGATCAGCCATATCAACACTTTAGCATCGCAAGTCTTTCGTATACCATGTCAATGCTAATACTCACCCAACATACTAAGGGAGTCAACCAAATATGAAGTACTTAGTTTGTTTTCACAAAATATAATAACAATGACGTTTAAAGACTAAGTACACTAACAATTGCTATAGAGCAACAGTTAATAATGGACAAACTGCATCAGAGCAAAACGAGGACTTGACGAGTAGTCTTATTGAAGCAACGAACTATTCTTATCTGTTTGTTTAATATATACTATCAATGAGAAAATTTATCAATGCTTATCAGAGTGTAATTTTTAGCTTATGAACTTGTCTCGGTCGATTTATAATTTAACAGTGTACAACAACTGATTAAAAACGATAGGTTTTCAGATGGGACAAGCGGGTGAACAAAAAAACAGTTTCCATCAAAAGTTTAGGGAGTGTGCTCTGGTTTTCCCTTCAAGTTACGATTCAAACCAAAATTTTCACTAGTAATCAAACCAGCTTGGTAGTGTTTGGCCCAACTATCGTTTTGGTTTTTCTTTTTCAAAGAAAAGCTAACACAAACACACACACATATATTTGGAAAAGCTACTAAATTAAGGAGCATTTTTGCATAAAATAAAAAGGGGAAAAAGTAGCTTAAGAGGAAAAAAAAAAGACAACCAGAGTAACTTTAGTCAGCTGCAGTAACTACCACCAATTCATCCTAAAATAATCAATGTATGAAAGTAAGTGAAGCTTTTGGCTTAAAATGAGCTTTTACGCAAAAAGTATCAAACTAGTTCAGCTTTACTTTTAGATCTCTAATTTTGAGCTTTTAACTTCAAACTAAGTAGCTTTTAAACCAAGAAAGGATGGCAAAACAAAATCCCATTTCAGATGGTAGCAAAAAGATTACTTATACGGGCAGTTTGAAGCCTCTATTTCAAACACCCAAACCAAAGAGTAAGCTTGGCAAAAGAGCTGTGTTGCTCAACCCCACCACTATGTACAGAACCTTCTAATTAGGACCTTGCACACTACTACTTTGAAATCATTTATTCCCCCCCATCTCCTCAGTCAAGTGCTAAAAAGCTCAGAAAGGGGGTGGGGGGAAAACTAACGAAAGCAGAACAGAAATTAAGACACAGAACAACTAAGAGCAGAACCAAGACCGGTAACAATGTAAGAATGACCAGTGCTAAGAACCACCACAATAAACAAACACCATAGAGATTACACAGATTGGCTTGTCACTGAAATAAATCAGTTAAGGACCGAAAGAAATTGATGATTGGGGTATGAGTTCTTAACAAAATCAAGTTGGGCTAGTGTTTCCTTTGCAAAAATCACTTAACAAGGTAGGACCCAACACAGAAATTATACAGTAATCCCATTAAAACAAAGTTTAGATGTAGAATTAACTATTGAAAACAACAGATAAATTACCACAATTTTAATCACATCATCAAGGTTTAAGGCTACTGCAAATATAATGATGAGACCTCACAATGAGATTCCCCTCCATGAGCACTCTCTCAATCAAGGTTCTAAAATGTGGTTGCAATTTTCTTGCAATCCTTGATGTTGAGGAAATATGAAACCACATTGGCCACCTTTGTCCACCACATCAAAGATTGCAATAAGACTGCAACCATAAAGTGCTCTTTGGGTGGAATTTCATCATAATTTCGCATGACCATAAGTGCTGGATTACAATCTTATAACACTAAATTTTGAATGACATATATTTACATTATCAAGAATGTAAATGTAAAGAAGTCACCAGCTAAAAAGCATATCCAGAAAATCCCTAACAAGCAAGAAGGAATAAAAGATGTTAAAAAGCACAACTATCTTGTGAGACTACTTCTAAACAATAAACAACCTCTCAATCAAATTCATCTCCAATTATTGAACAAAGCTTCTATATACTCAGAATGTAAGATAGGACACAATTGACTAGTTCAAGTTTATAGGTGTTGAAAACAAATCGGTCTCTTGAAAAATATAACAACACAACCTTGATGCTAAATTTTAAATGCATCTATACATAATTTAGAAATAGAGTACCTGACCCAAGTAACAAAAGTTCACCATATCAGTCTATTAATAGCTTACCATTTGAAAGGTGTGTTCATAAATAATAGAATGCAACGAAAATTTCATAGATATTGTTAAAAACACGAACAACATTTACACTAACTAAAGAGCGTGGGAAACACAAACAATGAAAACAATCAATTTATCTTCGGTGTAATGTTTGGTTCCCATTGCCAACGGTCGTCCTGCAAATTGTTATCATCTTTATTGTTCTCCATTACAAAACCATTATTCTGTTACAGCTTGATTAGACCAAAGAACAGTATGTACCTGTATAAAAGCTTCCAATACCGACCCAGTTAATTCACATATTAGTTTTATAGCATCATTAAAACAATTAATTCTTACGATACACCGCCATTAAAAATATAAAAGATGCACCTCAGAAATACTCATTTAGATAGGAAAGATTAGAACCTAAAAAACTTGGTACAGGGCTTCGATTTGCTTCCTACACCACCTGATGAGGACTCCAAGTCTGTTGCAAAACATTAATTACGTTTTCTCAGTTAATGTTCTCTACTGTTATTATTAAATCAGTACACTCCATTTAAATTTTTTTTCTCAAAAAACACATATTTCACGAGTAATATTTATATCTGAACTATTTTAAATCAGGTAAAATTTTGTACAATCAACCACCCCAAGCTAATAATTAACAAACCAATGATAAAAAAACATGCAACGCAGTGAACACTAAACACTTAACCACTGTTTCGTTTGAAAAAGACACGTGTAATATATGCTTAGTTTTGGCTGGTCGAATTTTCAAGAATTTCAGGAGTGTTGTAACAAAGCAAGTAACTAAGCTAAAACCGTAAAACGAAAAACGACCATGAAGCAGAGGCAAAACGACGAAGAAAAAGGAGCGAAAACGGGACATTGCCGAGTAAGTAAACAGAAGAATGTTACAGAGAGAGAAAGAGAAAGAGAAAGAGAGACGGAGAGAGTGCAAACCTTGCTTGGTCTTCTTAACGGCGCCGTTAAGGGTGGCGGCGAGTTCGGGCCTTCCACGCTTGCGAAGGTCCATTGAGAGGGATCGAGATCCAGAAAAACCCTAACTAACGGCGGAAAAGAGGTTTTGGAGAAGAGGGTGGTGAGGCAGAGAGAGAAGGTGGTGGTGGTGCGAAGAGAATATCAATAAATAAAAAAAAAAATAGTATATATTGAAATTGGTGAGTGGTAGATTTGGGTAATACTGAGAGGATTTAAAAAGAAAAGGTTTCAACGTAGTTAAATGTTGGGTTTGGATTCCGCTGAGGTGGGAATCCAAAAAAAAACAATCATATGTGTTGCCCTAACTGTTTTGTTCTTTTGCTTCTGCCGCACCTTCATTACCCGTGTGATTTATGACGTCACGCCTACCTCTATTTTTCATTAACCTTAAATATGAATATTATGTAATCAAAATTGCATTTTGCTATGTCGAAAAAAATTTACTATAAGAAATATTATGGGCGGAAGAGTGGTGTGATCTTAATCAATTTCTTCGTGTTATTAATTTTGTTAACGTAAAATATGGTAGTGCTTTAGTTTAGGTAAATTTTTGTAGTATTACATTATAATGTATATTTAGGTTTTTTAAATTATATACATATAGTAATAAAAATTGTATGTAATAAGTAATTAAATTAATAAATTTATTTTATATAGAATATTATTAAAATATTTCTAATATAAAATTAATGCTACAGACATTTTTAATTTTTCCATAATACAAAGATATTATTGTAATCCCGCACGAGTGTTAATGCAATGTGTTTATATTTTTATCATATTATTTTATTTTATTAACTTAAAATTAACTGTGGTAATAAATTTACTACTTTCTATGTTAACTAATACTTATATTGTTTTCAAATTCAATATACTTACGTTATTTTACTCAATATATCGAAGAGAATAGGAAACTTAGAAATTATAAAGAAAATTGATATTTTGAAGATTGACAAATCTATGTCAATTTCTAGTTCTATTAAAAATTATTATACGAATTCATATTCTTTTTTTTTTCTTCTTTTAACATTAATATGCTATTTTTTATTCAAATTCACAAAAATTCAATTTTGCATACTTCATCATTTACTCTCATTTAAACAAAGGCTTAAACCCAACAACAACACTCATGGTATTAGGGATTTTAGTATGATAGTGGTGAATGTGATTTTAATGTGGTGGTAAGAGTGGTGGTTGGGGTGGAGCTTTTAGTGTGGGGGTGGTGGTGTTGAAGGGTCATGAAATAAGTGTTAGGGTTATGAATGATTAAATGACAAGGATCGTGATGAAGTGAAGGTTAAGGGTAATAAAGTAGAAGATGAGACTAAATTGAACAAATTTAACTAAAAATAGGAAATTATTTTAAAAAACACAAACAGTCATAATTAAAATGGTGCAAGTAATATGAATAGTGTCAATTGATACACTTTGTTATCAATTTAAATAACGTCAACGAAAATGAATATAAACATAATTTAGGAACCAAATTGAATGCGAAAAAAAAAAAAGATGAACCAAGACAGGGAGTAAAGAATATTTAAACCTTAAACAAATTATTTCTTTTCACTAATTTGATTTGTTTATATATACATTATCTTCTCCATATTTATAAAACAATACACTTGGTTTATTATTATTCTTCTCCATTCATTTTCTTGGTTTCTTAGTTAAGTCTTGTTGAATAAACATATTATTTACTCTTAAACCTCCTTACTTCTATTATAAACATACTTTTGTCAAGGCATAGATGAAAATGTTAATAAATAAATGCAAGTCTAATTCTGAAATCTTGCTTACAAGTATGTGATTTTTTATGATAACAAATAATATCATATTTTAACTCTTTAATGAGATTATTTATTGTTCAACTGTTTACAAAATATTTAAGATTAAACAATCATATGTAACTATGAGACATAATAAAGAAAGACTAAACACACATCCAATATAGATGAAGTCTTACCAATAAGCAACAAATGTTATTTTTTTATTTTATAAATAGTACACAAAGTCTACAAAAAACCTCTAAACACATAAATAATATATGATTAGTAGCATGCTCAAAACGACTTAACAAAGTATAATAAGTACTAAATGGAAACAACAAAGAATGTCTACCTTTGGAGGAAGTTGACTAACATTTTCCAAATATAATTCTAACACAATCACACATAATGAGTTTGTATATTCACTTGTATTGTCGGAAGAGTAGAAGAAATTGTAGACCAAAATATGTCATTCACCATGATATTGAGTATAACAATGAAAGTTGTTAGAAGTTAAACATATTTTAAAAAGTACAAATACAAAACACACGTAAGTTACAACCATCCTTTTCAGAACATCCATAAATAAAAGCAAAGTCATGCAAAATGATTAGTAGTCAATTTACATGAGACATATATGCAATAGTGTTGTTAAACTTCTTCATTGCTTTTATAAAGATCATTTACTAGAAAACTTTAGAGTGGGAGCTTTATTTATAAATCCTTCATTGTTATGAAGTTAAGCTATACAATTAGAAATTTTTAAATCTATGTACCTCTTTGAGAGTTTTTCTTATAAACACCAAAAAACTTTTATTGTATAGTTGAAAGTAACATAATACTCGACTATCTAGATTGAGATAAACATATAGCTAGGAGTGACTTTATATACAAAAGCTAAAAATGATAGTGAACAATACTTATAATCATATTTGATTAGTGAACTCTGTAATTGAAATTGTATCTCTAAGACTCTCATTCACCAAAATTTATATTTATGTAGATGAAAAACATTATTTCATACACTTTCTCTATTTATGTTCAAAAACACATTACATTCATCGTAAAATCTAAAAGTTCTCAATCAATCACGTTACATTCTCAAAGTCCACTTTAAAACATTATTTATTTTTTTATTTATTTTTCGATCATTCCATAAAAATTGATTGATTACATGTTATAATAGTATCCATTAACCCTTCTATATATTCATTTATACTATAGACAACACCTTTACCTACAACACAAACTATTAGAATTGTCCCTCTTGGAAAAATAGTGAAAGAGGTCTTTGATACCTCCACCAACTTACCATTCATATGAATCTCCTCCAAAATAGCTGAACAAAACTTCCCTTTAAAATATGTCTAAAACTCTATATGAAGGTGGAGTTTATCCCCTGCAGTACAAATTCCTAATTAAAGAAATATAGAAATAAACAAAAATAATTAAAAGAAAAAAAATCACAATTCTTAACTTCACACCTCACTTACCCATATTTTTAGAATTTCCCGTAAAGAGCAATTGGTTAAGCCTTTAATGATAAAAAGAATTGAGGTGGAATTCGGATTCTTGACTCTTTTCTTCTTCACTACCATTGAAGAAGTCATATAGTTATTTTACTTATCTAATTTATGTATAAACAATATAACATTATTGTTTTTTTGTAACTGCAGTTTTGATACCGTAAGCGTGAGTTTATATCCATATAAAAAATATTAAATAACATGACATCTATTAACTTTTTTATTTAATTATAAAAACTTATAAATGTGTTTTCAATCTTGATATGTAGTATTTTGCTTTTGGTACGTACAGTTTTTTTCACTTAATTTTTTTGGTACGTACAGTTTTTTTCGCTTAATTTTTCAATCTAAAATATTTATTTTTGTAGTCTTTATAATATTTTTTTATTTTGAATTAGTTCGTGTGAAAATATAATAGAGACTAAAATCAATAACCTGCATATTAAAAGGATATAAAAGAAAAAAAAAGGATTAAAATAAAATAACAAGGAAAAATATTCAAAGACCAAAAATAGAAAATAAAAATTAGGAAATAGAAACAAAATATAACCATATTTAATGATTAAAGACATATTTAAATCTAAATTGTATTACATGCTATGAAGCCCGAGTGGTTAACAAATGGATTTGAGACTCTGAATAGAACTTTGGTACATTTGTTCTTTCTAGTGATTCAGGAAAGGTTTTACCAGTTATGGTCATTGAATGATTCTAATTTGTAGTGAAGAATTCTTGAAAAGAAATTGTTAAATGGGCACTTTTTAGCCTTTATTTTATCAAGAAATTGATTCTTTAAAATGGTATTCATGCCACAATGATGATAAATATTAATATTTCATCCGATTTATGGAATATAACGATGCTAGTGGTGGAGATATTAGGTGTGAAAGTTATTAGTGCAATTGTTGAGAATCCTTGTTGGAAAAGACTTGCATCCCTCAAATGAATTCAGTACAGATAGATAATCATTTAACTCAGCATCGTGAATTCCATTGGTTATACTATTTGCTGTGCCAATTAAATAAATGCCAAAACAATCATACCAATTCCAATTCTAAAAGGGTTGAAGATTTCAATGTCATGATCATGATAATCATTGTGCAATACAAAAAATATCTTCTAAAATATATGATGCATTTTGTAAATCGAAAACAACTTATTTATTAATTTTTCTTCTACGTTATCAAACGTAAATAACTACGAGTTCAACAAATTCCCTGCTCACAATTTTCTTTCGTGCCAAATGGTCTGTTCTGCTAGTTCGGTGGTAAAACAAACAAAATGTATTGCATCTCAAAGTAAAATGAACTAAAAATCGTATACAATCTAATCAAAGTTGCAACATAGGAAACTATATTTCGAGGAAACAAGATATTGTGAAACAAACAATGAAGTCATCAAGAAATCAAGATACCAATCACAAATTGATGAAAGTAACGAACAAATGAAAAAAATAAAACATGTTTCTCTCTCGATTCAAGCGTATCGTTTATTGTATGAGCTTCGTTGCATATAATAAAAACACAAACTAAGGTTATACAAAATTTTTAAAAATAAAGACAAAGATTGATGAGAAATAACCCATTTGATGATATTTTTTAGTTACAGAAAAAGTGGAGTTGCTCAAATTATAAAATGTAAAGCACTAAACTATCGTAAGACTGGTATTAAGCTAACTTTGTTGCTATGATATGAAACAATCAGATTACTCCAGTGTGGACAATGAATTACATAAACTCTCCACTTGTTGCTGTTCAAAAAAATACTGTTTGCATTAGAGAATGGTTCCAACAAATTCAGGTCGTCATGTGAGTCATCACAAAAAGCGACATATTTCGTTTGAAACTCAGATTGGTCAACTTGGATTGCACATTGGGATCTTAGAATCACTTAACATCGTTCCTTGAACCAAGAAAAAAAAAACACCATTCTAAAATATGGATTAGACTCCAAGCATCTCATAGATGGTGTAAACCTCATGTTAAATAATTTAAAGTAGTGTTATAAATGAATGGGACTGACGAACTAGCCACTACAAAACTACTTCGTTCTCTTTCCATAACAAAATATTGCCAGGTAAAGCACTAGACCCTATGCATGCCCCAGCTAAGAACATATGTACGTGTGCATGCAAAACATCACAGGCAAATCCGTGTGACCATTAGAGGGAACAAAAAATGAAGGCTCTTACCAATGAGTACCGATCTATGGGAGATTGACGCTGTCAAATTTGAGCTGAACCCCCAAGCCAATACATAATTCCGAGTAAGAAATTAAATTATTGTGCATTCTACATCTCCATGTTTTTCATTTGGAAACCTTCAGCATGCTTGTCCCCGAACTTTGTTTGTATATCGGAAATGGCATGCCTACGAGAGAATTGTAAGAACGCATCGTTCCAATTCGATTGTAAGCCAACGGCAATTCATTAACTGATCAAGACTAACCTGCCAGTAGTATGCCACTGTCCGCCAAAGGTCATTCAAAACTGCATTTCAGGTTTGATTTGATCTACTTATCTAATGTCAGTATATTCAGGGAATGTTGTACAATCATCAAGGTCTGAGATTAAACCAGTAACATAATCATGTGGGATCATGCCAACACCCTCCATTTCCCATGAACTTTCAACATTCAGGTCAAAGGGGAAAAGTGTATCCACAGCAGTAAGTCCAATTTCATCTGTAGTGAATGGAGCGAGATCAAATCTAAGATCCTTAAGTAATGGCACTGACTGGAATATTGAGTCAGCCTGATGGTGATGCATTTCACTGGCATCAATTGATGCTCTCTTGGACTTTGACCTAGAAGGCTTAGCAGAGTCAGATATGGAAGACTTCTGCTTTCCAGAGGATTGTATCCTGGATCCAGGTCGAGACCTTGCATCGCTGGTTGGGAATGCAGATGATGCCCATCCAGAGACGTCTTCTTCACAAATTCTTGTTGCCTCCCTGAGGAGTAGGGATAAAGGAGAAAAACACCATTAGCAGCTTCCCAACAGTTACCAGGAAAAAAATGATCATAGACTAAGGACTTAGATAAAGAAACTTAATTGACATTACAGCTTGATTAAAGCAGTCACACCAATTGTTTAAAATACTACTTTTGTTGTGTGAAAAGCGCAATGGCCAACAAAAGGCAATGACGGATTTATTTGATGCAGACAGTCTAACCAAGAGTAAATTATGACTGAAATTCAACCAGGCATGATGTAAAGCAAAAGAGCATATACTTTATTCCATAAATCATAAGTTGATCATGTATTATAATGAATTTAGGAATTTAGTTTCAGCATAACAAGAATATAACAAGTACACCAAGAAGAAAAGGACAACATGACCAGCTATTGAAGGATCTAAAAAGAAGATAAACAATTTTCTGATGTATGACAAACCACAGAATAAACAATTACCATTGAATAAAGTCAGACATATCATCCCCTCTCTCCCCGGAAGCAAACCAGCAATGGACCACAAGGGATGCAATTAGATATAAAAATTAATGAAAAATAGATTTGTATAGAAATTAGGACACACTATACTTCTGAACCAAATGCCTGATGCGAAATTAACTAATTCTATTTACCAGTACTCAATTTAGTTTCTTGTTCTTGCCTATTATTTCAAGCCTTAAGTTGTTTTCTGTTCTAGGCACTAGACCTCTAAACATCAGCACCCAAAAATAAAAATACTAATTTACTACCAATATCATTCACAAGTGGAACCATAAAACTAAAATCCATATTCAGCCATACCTGAAACGATTCTCGGCAATAAGCAGACCAATTTTGAAGTCATCTCCTCCTGTTTGCTTACTTAAAGATGGTGTTGGTTCAGTCCCATGTATTGATAAGTTTATAACAGATGGAAACAAAGCTAAGACATCACTCTCTTCTTTTGGGAATTCCAGAGTAATATCCAACCTATCAGCACTCATTGGCATGCCTTCCCCTTGGTTAGGGAGGATGACTTTATCATTCACTTGCCCAGTTGCAGAATCATCAAGTGCAGCTGCTACTAACTTCTTACTCTGGACCAAATTTGCAAATGGCACTCTTTCAGAGGATTTCTTCAAGGAATTTTGCGAAGGCTGGCCTATGGAAGTAAAAAGACTCTGATCAAAATAGAGACCATTACAGGTGGGTGATGGATTTTGCCTGCGGTCAACATGTGATGCCACCTTCCAGGCAGATGAAAGCAATGCAAAAAAGTGCTTCTGCAGCAGCAACTCCCTATTTGCCTGCTCAGAAGCAACATCTAACAGCATCCGTATGTTATCCTGCCAAAAGAGACTAGATGTGAGAAAAAAAGTTTTTCTTTACCAATTATCAATTTTGGGATGTGTGATAGGGATGGTCAAATATTTTCTAGATCATAAATAGTAAATAAAAGTTGTAATCTACTCCAAATGAAATGAAACCATGTAGATGAGGTCACCACCACATGCAACGTCAAAATATCATAGACCTGAAATAAACATGTTAAACCTAACATTGCCAATCTAACCTCTGTAACTTTAAGAAGAGCCTTTCCAGAGCCAGGAGTGATGGCCTTCTCATTATTTGCATTGTCCATTGACAATACATTCTTCTGGAATAGTTCTCTAAACCGCTCACAGCAATGGACAGGATGTCGATATCTCCCCCTGTATGACCCACCAGCAGTCATGCTATTAAGAATATCGCTAACCAAACTCCAGTTAGGACCATATTCATGAACAACAGCGCATAATATAGCATCCTCCTGAGCAAGCCAAAAATCAGCTGATGGAATACAATCTTTGGACCAATGATTTCCCTTTCTCATTTTTTCTGGTTTTATTGTCCAGATCCGTTTAACAGGCATAGGAATGATGGATATTTTTCCTCCCATCTTACCCCTGCCTGCTGTTTTCGGTTCAAAATCAGCCAGACTTTCACAAGTCTTTGATTCTGCATGTTCATATTGCACAACTAAAGCATTGGATTCTAAATCAGACGCATAAATGTCAGGAGGATCCCTCTTGGACTTTTTGGACTTCTTAAGTCTCTTTTCTTCACCATCAGTCGTTGCTTTAGATTTACGTTTTTTCTGCATGGATGAATTTGGAGACACAAATTCCATACCAGTGATATCCTCATCATCTATGTTCATTGGCTCTGCTTGTGACTCTTCTTTCACAGGTTTCAATCCAGAAGTTAAAGATCCTTTCTTTAGAGATTTGAACTTTGCCTTCTTGGGCTTCTTTTTAGGTTTGGGTTTCAAATCCCCTGGTGTTGTCCTGTGGAAAAAAGAAAAATATAGCATTCTCAGGTATTTTCTTATTTGGGGTTTTACCTTGTTACAATACAAAACTTTTCATGTATTTCAAACTCTTACTGGTAAAACTGCAGAAGAAACATTCAAAACAAAGACGACTTTTTAAGAAAGCATTAATGTCAAAAACTCAGTCCCCATCAAAAACCTAGTTTGTATGTAGAAGAATATTACAGTTACAAAGTGCAAAGAGCTGTTTTCATATCAATGTTAGATATACTATTTCAAAAGCAAGTGATGGGAAGGAGATGGTCAGAGTTCAGTGCTGGCCTACTTTTTAGAATCACAAGCTTCTTCCTCAGCTTCTTTCAGTCTAGCTTCATATTCAAGTTCCTCCATCAACTACAAGATCACAAAAAGCAAAATATTAATAGTCACTCCAGAGCATAGAGAAGGAAAAAAATTCATAGCTCATCCAACACACCTGATGTTGAGCCAAGGCCTCTACTTGCTGCCGATATGCCATGGTTGCAAAATCAGCATCCCAGCCTATTATGTAGACCAAAGTAGTGTTCAACCTCATAAGTCACAATTATGTCAAGCATACAAACTAAACATTTTTTAAGACAACATTTGTAACAAACCATCTCCTGAATGAATCAACAAATATGCGAACACTGAAAGCACTGGAAACCAACCGTAAATCAAATTTTAAAATTCAATGTAAGAGGGTAGCAAGGCACCAGAATATTTATTACACAGTAATAAAAGATTTCAAGTGTAATGAACATATGGAGGAAAACAAACTATAAGATACTTTATAGCATGTTTTGTACTTTCACGGACCCACTAAACTATGCTAGAGACAAGTTATTTGGATACAGTCATGGTCAATCACTTTTTCATGAGATCTAATATAATGACATGAATTTTAACATTCATAAACAGGATAACAATTATTTCCAATTTTATGAAGCAAAGGGAGCAATGAGGAGCATACTTTCATATACAAGAGGTTCCTCGTCTTCATCAATTTCAGCCTCCATCTCCTCCTTGTACTTTTCGATCCGATCCAACTCCCATTCTGTGTCCTCAATCCTGACTTCAGATTCCAAGGCTGTTTTATCTATAATTGGATCCCACAGTTCCAGAAAGCGAATGGCATATCGATCAATAGGGCGTAGCTCATTTTCAAATGCTGAAATAGCTTGTCCAGCTGCAGCTGCAGCTGCAGCCATCTGGTTCACATCAGCCAGCACATCAGCATCATCTTCTTTGACAGCAACAGAGTTTGGTGGTCTATCTTCCTTATTCTCACTTCCATTTAATACCAAGCCATTCTCTTTATTTAAGTTTGAAACAGATTCACCTAATTCTGGAGTTTCATCATCTTCATTTACATATTCATCCTCCTCAAGTCTCCCAATGGCTTCTTCAGTAAACTCCTGGTTTTCCACAGCCTCTTCCAGTTCAACTTTCTTCAAAGCCATGTAATCTGCCTCATCTTCAACACATTTCAATGCAGCCTCTACATCTGCATTCGTTACAGAAACTTCCCCAGTGTTCTGGTTTTTCTCCTTCAGCATACTTTTTATTGAAAGTGTTCTATGACCTGAAAATAGTTCCATAGGATCAAGCTTCTTGAAGAACTCAGTATTATAACCCCCACTTTGTATGACTAGATTATCAAGTGCACGCTTCTGATTTGCTTTCTTCAAAATATTCTCCTCAATGGTGCTGTCACTAATCAATCTATAAATATGAACTTCACGTGTCTGACCAATTCTATGGCATCGATCTTGTGCCTGTTGATCCATAGCAGGATTCCAGTCACTATCATAAAAAATAACTGTGTCAGCTCCAACTAGATTGATACCAACACCCCCACTACGGGTTGACAAGATGAAAAGAAAATATTTGGGGTTTGTGTTAAAGCGTTGCATTAAGGTCTGTCTCTCCTCCGGTTGGGTCGATCCATCCAAGCGCATGTATGTATAGCCATACAAATTAATGAATGCCTCTAATATGTCAAGCATCTTTGTCATCTGGGTGAATATCAAAGCTCGGTGACCTTCTGATTTTAATTTTCTCAACAAATTTGCCAGTTCCTGCAGTTTCCCACAGTCAAATTGTATAAGACGCCTATCAGGGAAATACACTTGTCGGCGAACAATTGCTGGTCGAATTGGTGACAGTAGCGGCAACAAAACTTCAGAGCACTTCTGCTTGTAAGATGGCTGCAGAAACACATTTGTCTCACTTTTACTGCACCAGCAAACAGGAGAGGGTGCCCGTGCAGCTGGAATTGCAAACATGAAGCTTTCAACCACATCAGTCATCTTTTGAAATCGTTCAATGGGGGAGAGAACAATGTCAGCTAGCTTTGTTGAGTACATATACGAAGTAGGGTTTGCTTTCACCATATGAATGTCATATACAGGATGCCTTAAGGTAACAAGGTCCCTCAGAGTTGTTGAGTACATAGGTCTCTTTTTACATCTCAAGGAGTTCCACCATGCAATAGCTGCTGCACGTTCCTTTGCCTGTTTTAGCCTCTCTTCCCAGATTTTCTTATGGATGTCTTCAAAAATGTTTGTTCCTTGCAATTTTTTTTGACATTTTAGTGGCCTAATTACTTCTAGCTCATCTATGTCAGTACGTTCCATGATTGAGGTTGCAGGAGTCTCAATAGCTTGTACTTCATCACTTTCCCAAGCAGCCATACTATAGTCAAGATCAGTGAATAAAAGACCCAAACCTCTTAGGTCCACCACTGAAAAGGGACTAGGCAAAAGCATAGAGCAAACAGAAGAACTTAACTGAATATCAATACCACATATATCAAACGAACTGACAATAGGACGACCCTCAAATAGGTCAGGATGATTGCAAACTTTACGAAGTTGCATGATAATACTAATCATCCCAAAAAAATTGGCACTTGCTAGAGTTGCTTGAGTCTCTGAGCTAGCAATGAAATCCTCATACAAATTCCGCTGCCTCTTTGATAGTCTACAATATATGACATGTTCATGCTTCATTGGAAGTTGCTTTTCCACATCTCGCTTCAGTCGACGGAGTAAAAAGGGACGAAGGACATTGTGCAGGCGGTCAACAACCTCCTTATTAATTTTTTCTTCTCCCTCTACCATCCCTGATATAGGATTACTAAACCAATCCTTAAACTCTTGATGCGACTGGAAAACATGGGGCATTAAGAAATGCATGAGAGACCACAGTTCCATCAGATCGTTCTGTAGTGGTGTACCAGTCAAGAGAATCCGCCGTTTTGAATTGAAATTCAAGAGTGTCTGCCACCTTTGTGACTTCCAGTTTTTAATGAGATGAGCTTCATCTAAGATCAAATATTTCCACTTTTTGCGCTTGAAAACTTTGGAGTCCTGAATAACTAATCTATAAGTAGTTATGCATACATGAAACGAGTTTGGTTTTAACCATCCTTGCCTTTTAAGCTTTCGCTCCTTTGCACTTCCAAAATAAGTCAAAATTTTAAAGGCAGGACACCATTTCAAAAATTCGGTCTCCCAGTTAAGCATTACACTAGTTGGTACCACAATTAAATGCGGACCCCAAATTCCTTTTTCACAAGCAAGATGTGCAAGCAAAGATATAGTCATAATTGTTTTTCCAAGACCCATTTCATCTGCCAAAATTCCATTCAGTCTTTTTTCATACATGGTGACAAGCCAATCCAATCCAATATGTTGATACTCACGAAGAGAGTACTTGAGTAGAAAAGGGAACTTCGTACGCACATTAGTTGTGGAGAAGGTGTTTCCAGTAGGTTGTGCTGATCTTGCAGCAGCAGCTGCATCAGCAATTATATGCTCACTTTCTCTTTGATCCAAATTTTCATGAGGTGATTCCCAATGTTCTTCTGCTTGGGACTGTGTGGTAGCCAGGTGTTCACCAGACTTTATATCTTCATCCATAGGAATGCCAGAATCCTTTTGCCCGGCATCTTCATGGACAGGAGAGTCTGAATGGTCTTCGGATAAAGCAGAAGCATAATCAGTTTCATATCCCCCATCTTCGTTGTCACTCGGGTCCTAACAAACAAAGGGGGGAGGGGGGCAATAAAAATCAATGGACTAAGGAATCAAGCCATCAGTAACAATTAGAGGTGAATTCCGCTTACCCTTTTATACCTTGCAAGCAGTTCCTCGACAGGCATGTCACTCTCCTTTTGTAATAATGCAATCTACAAATAACAGTTTGTCATGAAGAGTAACAATACAACATATAAATATATATAATAGTTGCAGAAGGATATGGGGGAAAATTCTATATCAGTAGTAGTATTCTGAAATAATATTGCAGAAGGATAGGCAGGCTAGCTCTTAACCTCATCCTTGGGATCTATTGCATCAACTCTTTCGAGTTTTTCCTCCTCTGATAAGGTTGTTTCATCATCCTGAACATTTTTTTTAAAAAGTTAAGACATAAAATTGACAGGCAAACAAACAAGATTGAAAAATGGACCATGTTGAATATAGAGAAAATAAGGTTTGAGACTAATCTCCCTTGTGTAGAAAATACACATAGGGGCTGTATTTATAATAAAGAAAATATGGACTAAGCCCAAAATACATATGAAGACTAATAACAGTAGAAACAGAAAATAAGATATTAATGATATCTTAAGAGTAAATAACCAAAACCTTTAAAAATAGTTGAACAATTGATTAACAGTGCCAAAAAATTCTTCATATAAAATCAAATCAAGCACAGTAATATCCAACAAATTATTGACTTCAAATTAGTATGGAACTATACTAAAATTTGACTAGCAAAACCTTCTATAATGCATTTGGATTTGAAATATATAAAGGAAAGGCTTGGTCTACCAGCAGATCACTTCTTCATATTGAATCATTCAACTACTAGCTAAACCCCACTTCTCTCCATGAGCAAAGGCTTGATGCATGCACATGCTATCAACAGAAACTATAACACACATAAGAAGAAAAAAAATCCATCCATAGAGATTTTGCCTCGCCAGTGTCAGCACTCAACTGAAATTATCATACTTGAAGTCTGACCATGTTATCATGTGGCCAAAAAATACAAAAAAATTAAGCTGGGTATTTGTACTGAAGCCACACTTGAGAAAAAGAAAATTGCGTCAGAGAAAAAAATTATTAGGATAAGGGCAAAGATAAATCTGCTATCTAATAGGACTTCAATCCTAGCCCAGAGACCTTGCTGAGGTAGTGAGGTCCAGAACAATTAGAAGGCATCACCAAGATTATCATTCAACCAATAGAAACTACTTGATAATTTATAAGCACCAAAGGGCCTTGTGTGTGCAACTATTTTAAAATGCGCCCTTTTAATTTATATGCCCGTAGTCATACACAATTCACAACTTCATACATTATGCCAATGTTAATATTAAAGCAGAGTACATGTCTGAAATAATAAAGATGTAGCCATCGCTTTGTAAGCTCTTTGAACTTTTTAGACATGCAACATCTGCAACAGAAATAATGCAAACAACACACAGCTGACACAGTGAAAACAGTTAACATAAACTATAAACCACACCTTCATTGACGATCAAAACCAATTGAAACAAACTCAACTGGAAATGATAATAATTATAAATATAATATTACCTTGTCTTCTGTGCCAAGCAAAAAGTCACCATCTTCCTGACAAATATCCAGAGCAGATTGTAAGGAACAAAGCAAAAGGAATTCACAATAGAACATTTGTTGGAAAGAAAAAGGTGCAAGGAAAAGGTTTAAAGAATGCTTGTACCAAAACAATGACAGTTGAAATTTGTTGGAACATTTCACAGCTCATGTCAAGTCACCCATTAATAATGTCCCAAGAATTTTATGTTTTATGTTCCCTCTGTTTCAATAATATTTTCCTACTAGCTAACTCATTTCGCGAGGATGACAGAATACTTTGATGAGGCTCTTAGATTGTACCATAATTAGTTACAAAGAAAAACCCTGATGAGTTGATGTTGGTGAAAAAAATATATCCAACTGATTAAACCATAGTCATCAATTTTGGATAGCTGAGGATAGCAGCAAACTCTGAAAATGCCTAAGTGGGGTAGCAGGAAGCACTATGACTGCAATTTTAAATATTTTAATACAATATAAATTATTTTATACACAAATACTTAAAAACAAAATTAAAGAAACTTATGATAAATACTAAGACAACACCCAATCGGCATCAATCTTGGAGCAATATGAACATGGAAACAATTAGAGTCAAATTAACAGAAAAAAAAAAAACATAACAAATTAGTAAAAAAAAATTAGTACGATGTAAACTAGGTGGAAAGATGGAAGAAGAAAGATTGGAGCATAGATAGTACTATAATTCGAGAAGGACTAAAAGTCAAAACAGAAACAGATAACATTTTTGTTGAATAATTTACCCAAATAAGCCCTAAACAATGATCTTATAAGGGTACAATAGGGTTTTTAACCCTGTATGTTTCAGCGCTACTATTGCTTGCAAAAGCCACTGACTTGGTCACTGTTACAACTGCTGCTGAACACTGTTCCACTATTTCAATCCCACAGCAGTCTTGATTGCTCAGCTCTGCTTCCCACTATGGTGTGCTATTGATAACTATGATTAGACCAACCCTATTTTGTTTAAAACTTCAAAGGCTGATCTCTATGACGATGTTCAATCTCTCCCTACTACAACTTGAACACAGAAATTTAGATACCTACTGCCAACACCATTTATTTTGTGCATCCCTCTCTTGCATGGATGTCAATTGTCCACCAAAACTACCTAATCAATTATTAGAGAACACCAATTCTACAATCTCACACCAAGACTTAATTAAGATGAACAATACAAATTAAGGTGAAGATGAACAGCAACTTGTTCATAGGAGTCAACCGTTACCAACTGGGGGCACCTGAGCAAGCTGATTCTCCAGTGATTTGTATGATTACATGCTAGAGCTTATAGCGTATATTAAAATATTATATCATTCATTTTCCTCGCAAGCAAAACCATAGATTTGTACTTGGATCCTTCCCTACAATGTCAAAGTCATTCAGATTGCTAATGATGAATCATCATTACCTGCACAAACAGAGACTGCTAGCATCTAAAGTCCAGATAAAAACCCAGTACATGAACTTGTTATTTCTAAATGGATACGATCTACAAGCTTGAGGGTCAGGTCAATTTCCAAATATGACCGAATTGTGGATTCTTTTATGGGACTTTAGATTTTGAAATAAACAATTTTCAAACTTTGTAACAGCAGTGAAAAACTTACCTACACGTGATGTCTAACAGAACCCAAAGGACTACAGGAGCATCTTATATTTAGATAAACATCTTCATTTTGGAGTCACTTTCCAAAATTTGTGAGTTGCGGGAGACAAAAAGAGTGAAGGGAGAGATGATGTGAACATATACCATGTCACCAAATAAGTGTCCTCTTACATTGTCTGGAGGATTATTCTAAAACATAATTGCTGCATAAATTATGAAGATGTGCCATATAGAAGACAGAAGACAGATCGATAGATCTTTAACAGATGGGAGATTAATTATAATGAGTACATGTTTGGCTTAAAATAAAATAAAGCACATTATCACCTCTTCATCAGTAAAATCATACGCAAAATCTTCATTGGCTGTCTCTCTAGGAACCTCTTTTAGATCTTCAGATTGACCTTCCTCAAATTGAGACAGATTTTTTGTTGGTGTAGCAACATCACCATTACTTTCATCCTGTTATTAAAAAATTAGCATTACACTAAGTCTTTAACTCGCTCTGCTATTCAAAGTGGTAAAACTAAACACATACAACTTACACAACGTCGACCAGAGACCATACTGGAGTTGTTTGTACCAATTTTGCTAACAGATAAATGATCATCACCATTTTCTGCAATACATTAACCATGTTCTATGTCAGAAACAAGTATAACTAGTGCATAGAAAATGGCAGCTCATACCTGATGCCAATATTTTCTTACCATCACCAGCTGTTCTTACTATTTTCTCAACATCTTCACTATGCTCTGGACTACTTTCTTTCATCACAGATTCTCCTAATTGTAAAATAAACAGTGGCATAAATGCTCCGATGGTTCATAAGGTAATCACAATATATGTATAAGGTAAAGCTTACAGTTTAGCAGAAAGGTACATGTTGCACTATCCTAACTACCACTGATAACCACCTTCCCTTTCTTGTTCAATATTGGCTTCCAGAGATGAGAAACTGAGGATAACTCAGAATCCCAGAAAATGAAAAAGAGGATGGTTGGTACAGCAAATTGGCATTTCCCTCTAATATTTTGTTCTAAAGAATTTTAAAAATAAATAAATCTAACCTTTCTCCCCTTCATAACGTTTGAGTAACTCCTCAATCGGAACATCCATTTCATTATGCAAAGCTTCCAATTCCTCTTGTCTCTCTTCTTTAGTAATAAAAGCCTCATCTTGCTCAATTGTTTGCTCATCATCCTCCTGCAAACAATACCATATTATCATAAGCTCATAAATGGATTTGGTTCAATCTTCACCCATTAAAACACCAGAAGAAATAATCAGGCACAAAACACGGAGAAGATGTTAAATTTTCAAATGAAACTTGGCATTGAGAAAACTTCAACAATTTACATGGAAAAATTAACAACGTTGCAACTAGGAAATGCATAAAGTATATTAAAGATATAAAATACCAGTATGCACAAGAATAAGTCAACAATGCAACAATTACAAAGTGCAGAAAGCCCATGATGTGATGCTTTTTTTAAACAAATAAAGTACAAAACATAGGAGCACTAGTTTCAAGTTAAAATGTTGCATTCCAAATAAAACTGTAACCAGAATGTTATTCCTGGCATATCTAAAACATTACGTAATACATATACATTTGGCTAACTTTTAATACTCCTAAGAATCCCTTTTAAATTTCAAAATAATTAAAATTTAAGTTATAGTGGGGTTAGAAAATAACTTATGTAACCCCCTTAGCATGGGAAAAAACAGTATGGACAAGAGAATGTAACTTTCCCAGAAATAAAAGATACCCAAAAATACCTTTTTGATAACCATCTAATAATCATAGGAATAAATATTGACTTTCATATTATAGGGAATGCAGAATAAATGACTCCATGATAGCACATGAATACAACACACTCTACTATAGGTGATTTAACAAAGAAAATGAAAAAGTACCTGTGGTAGTGGAACTCCACATATCCACACTATCCAAAAGTTGTTACATTTTTTTTCAGTAAAAAAACTAGATAACAGATTATTTCTTCGACTAATTCCCCAAAAATTTCACATCTAAGGGTTTGGTTCAACGTTGGAGAATTGCAGAAACAAGAATTAGTTGTTTCTCATTCAAGGTGAATTTTTTAATCTTTAATTGATTTTGGAAACCAAACATGTGCGGATTCCGCGTTAGAAAATCAATTATAATCAATTTTATATCATTTTGACGCAGAACCAAACACGCAACCAAACACGCACTAATTCTCCTTTTCATGCAGCACAATTCTTGATTTTTTTTTTTTCAAAAATAAGGACATCAGTCAAATAAACAATGAACAGATTAACAAAACCATATTTACTTACACAATAATATGAACTTCATAATTAAATAAATATTAAAAAAAGTAAATTGAATCTTTATCTAGGTTTTTTGAAATAAAAGTTGCCTTCACAAACAACATGCCCAAAACTTAAGAGTCTTGTTTTATGACCGTGTGGCAATAATAAAAAAAGAATATTGTTTGAAAAATAATTACCGATTCATCATCAGATTGTACATCATATTCATCATCGTTGTCGGCGGCATCTGATTGATACTCCACTACAATTGAATTGAGCGAAGTGAGAAAAAGTGATTCCATTTATAACTTCAAATATGTCTCTCTACCTACCGACATCAGCTTCCTTAGGTTCATTAATAACATCTCCATGCCCATCTTTGTGTTGAATACTCATGTGATGCTCTGCAGAATTATTCTCTCCTGATTTATGAGCATCCACAAGATTTTCTGCCAGCATTGTTGAGTACCTGAAAACAATATATACTTAAAAGATAAGAGCAACGAAGTCAAGTGGGCTGCCAGGTTCCACAAAACATAAGTGAAAAAAAAAATATAAAAAGGAATCAACCTCTCTGTTTGCCCTAATAAAAACTCAAGCTGTTTGTCAAGTGCCTTTTTCTTCTTTTCATCTAGTTCCATTTGATGTTTGTAAAGAACCTAGTACAATAATAGATGACGAAACGAAGGTCACCATATGGAAATTAAAAAAAGTATGCTAGCCAACAAATCAATTGAGCAAAAAAGTATTACCAGCTTTTCTATTTTTGTCCAGAATTTCTTAACATCCTTAGAAATATTTAGTGCAACCTTTCTTAACCGCTGTTCTTCTTCCTGTACAAGATACAGCTTTCATCACAAAACATAACAGTGGAGAATAAAAGAAGCATGCAATCATTGAATTATGCTTTCCGTATCTTATAAAATACAACCATAGCATCAATAACTAATGCAGGTTATCACTACTTTCATTTATAGAAGAGAGATCGGACCTTCATCTTCTTTTCACCCCTTGTAGCCTGATCTATCATGCCTTTGCTGGCTCTTAAAGCTACTTTCTTTGCCTGAGCTAATTTCCATTTCCTCTCTGATTCAAAATCCTGCAAAAACAAAAAACAGGATGTAAAATCATACAAAATAAAATATAGAAACAACAGATTTTGAAGGTGAAACTAGTGGGTACCTTTGATAACCACGCCATTTCTTCTAAGACATGGTCCCAATGAGTTTTGGGTCGGCGAGGCTCCCTTGGAGCTTCAAGAGCCTGACCAACAAAAAGTCAACCTTAGACAGAGAATTGTGAAAGAAAAATATTTTCTTCTTTTTTTGCAAAAATAAGCAGCTAAAACAATTCTCATTGAATGATTTCCCATTTCATCTTTCAGGTTGTTCTAAGATTCATTGTCCTCCTTTTCTGCAACTCCACTTTCTGAGTGAATTACAGGGTTAACATCTAAAAATATAAATATTCTTTCAAGGATTAAAAACACAGCATTTGGTGAGGCTTCCCATTTCGGACTAAAAAAAGACAGAAAAAGAAAATCATATTATAAATACACAAAAATTAAAGAGAGGGAAATAAGCAAGTCACAGCCAAACATTTAACCACCAAACTTAACCAAAATTTCAAATTGACAACATGATTTTACAATCTTAATTTAAATAAAATTTCTTTTTGAAAATGCATGTACATTCACAAAATATAAACTATTTCATTCCAGCTCAGATTATTTTAACATTTCTCATTGCTGTACTTAATTGCATCATTTTAGTTAATTAAGCTTCACATTTTTTTGTTTTCTTTTTTCTCTTTAGCAAGATTTTTAATCCTCCCAAGTTGAACATTAACTTTCCTTCTGAGTTAGCAATCTTTTGGATGTGAAATTAGTTCCATAGTTTAAGTACATTGGAATCGGATCCTTCTTACAAGGAGACAGGGAAGATTGATAAGGATGTCACATCAACAATTAGAGTTGGTGCAGCTACAAATAAATACTTCAAGCATAACTTCGTAAGTGCATATCAAGCTCAAATGAACTTTATCAAAATTGGGACATTTACATGTAGAATTCAGATGGGGAGAATTTAGAGTAAAAGAGAGAACTTAAGAAAATGAAAATGCTGTATTATTCAAGAGAATGTAGTGTGTACAGGTTTTGTATATATCATCCATATATATGGTCTCATAATACACTTAGTGGAGACTATTTTCCTAGGCTACTATTAATTAAGCACAACTTCCTAGACGCTGATGAACATTAAATGCATGTTATTGTGTGGATGTGATACACCATACATAAACATACAATTTTTAAAGTACATTGACTACTATTTTTCCAACATTAAAACCAATAGTGCTCCATAATAGTATGTTGAGTTGAGCAGCAAAGTGTTAAAAAATGCCAGAAATAAGAGAGTTGAGGTGTATGAGGGGGCATACAAAAAAAAAATATAAGAAATGAATATTCCAAAAACAAATTATGTACTACCAATGGAGGAAAAGATAATGCACTTGGCTTATATAATTAAGCCATGCGAGAAGACAGAGAGATTCCGAATAAAAGTGAATCAAATTTCTTGATAAAATTCGTGTTTCACATTTACAACTGACAAAAAGGTGTTAATGTCAAATGAACTTTGTGTTACCATACATTTTTTTTTTTTTTTTGCTTAAGAGTTATGAAATAGGAAAGAAATGAAGATGGGGCCAACTGAATATTGTACTAATGATTTGCTGATTGTGCAAAAACAATATCAGCATTTCACTTCCAAGGTTTTTCTCATGCATTGCACTAGCAAATATATGCTAAATCACAATACGAAATTCCCTTACTAACTTCAACTTTGCTCATCAAACCCAAGTGCAGTGTATATCTGTGACATGCAACCAACTTTTTCCCAGCCACAATCATATTTCCTAAAAGGACTAATTCTTAAGCAAATTCATTTCAAGACTAATTCAACAAGAAAAAATTGAAAACCCATTTTTTAAAAGTCTCAAACACCAATAAAAAAAAGTGTATTGACGCCAAAAGTCTTAAGCTAGCATGATTGCGTAAGCGGCATATCAAGTAAGAGCATGGGAGCTAAGAGGAGCTCATTTTAATCATACAGACACGGATGATACAGATTTTAAAAGGTCTGCCTCGGAGTATTTAACACAGTTGCTTACCCAGGATTTCAGTTACTGAACACTATGATAGAAATTGATTCACCTAAAACTAATCTTAACCATCTATGTAATGATATCAAACATCCAAGATTAATTTTCTCTTGATACCCTGTACATGTCCATAATAGGAACATTCTCTTGCCATACCATGGCATGGTTTGCTATCCTTATCCATAAAGCCAAGGACAAATCTCCAGCAACTTATGTTAACATACTAAAGCATAGCTAACATAATTATTTCCACCATATAAATAAAATCTAAGCACCATTCCATACCTCTACTGCATTTTAACTCCTGTTACCGTTCTTTTTCTGTATTAGTCAGTTTCAATCACCACAAGTGTTATTTGAATAATTTTACTCTATTCAACTTCTAACTTTTCCCGAATCTGAATTCCTTCTTTTTCTATACACCAAAAACAAAGCAAACAGTTTAAAGGACCAAAAGGTCGACCCTCATAAGAAAAGGAACAAAACCTAGCAAGGAAGAAATCGTAACCAGCAACTGAAATTTCCTCCAACTCCAAGACTACCACATAAAACAAAGAACAATAAAAATATAAATAAATAGTTTAAAGACATGCAGATGATAATTTTGCATTTCAGAGAAACTAGGTAAATTTTCAATTGTCATAATTATTAATAAGTTTTTCTTTTTAATTTCTCAGCCAGTAACAACAGTATCATTCATAGCCAGAATTAACAAAAAAAGAAAAACAAAAAAAAAGATTAAAAAGTCTAGAGACGAAGACCAAGAAGACGAAAACGCGAACTAACCTTTTGCCGTTTGGCTCTGCTCTCGTGATCAATCTTAGACCTGGGACCTTTGGAGGCCATCGCGGAAATCAAAAGGCAAGCACGAAAAGTATCTGTTTTTCAGTGCAACAAAAGCTTTAAATCTTAGGCGATTAACCAGAGGCAATGCATGTAGAAAAAAGAAAGTCGTCGAGAATAGCTTTGCGGAGAAGAAACAGAACCTTATCGCGCGAGGAATTGAATAAATCGCGAATGGATGAGAGAAATAGAGGCTTGGGAGAAGAGAGTGAGGGTGGAGAAGAAGAATGAGAAGAGGAAAAAAGCGATGTGAAGTGTGAGAATGGAAAAACCTAACGCAGAGGGAGAAGAAGGAAGAGGAAGAAGAAGGTGAAGACGAGAAGAGAAATTAGAAGAAGCCACGCACGCGAGGCGAAGTAGACAGCGTAGCTTCTTCACCTGACTTGGCCAAAACGCAGCGTTTCCGCACTGTTCCTATGCTTTCTCGGCCCGGAAACCCAAGGGCACTCTCTTTTACATTTTCCTTTTCTTTCTTTTCTATTATTTTACTTTTCTTTTTCCACTCTATTTTAAATTTGCTTAATCTTATCAACACTGAAATTAAAGTAACCAGGAATCCAGATCATTTACATAACAACTAAAATATTTTTTTCTATATTTAAATTAAATCATGTTTTAATATTATATTAACTCAGCTGTCTGGTCTAATTTGTTTTTCAATCATCAATCATAAATCATAATATCTATTTAATCAAGCTATAATTTAATACTATTTTTTGTTTTAATGATTAATTGCTTTCAAAACATATTTTTTAACCTTACAGTATTGTGGAAATCATATTTTTATTTTTATTTATTTTTAAAATTAAAACAAAAAATTATTTATTATAATTTTAGAATAAAAAATCAGAACACCGGTTAAAGCCCTTTATTATTGTCATGGATTATAACAAAATTATTAAATAGACACTAAATTGCTTTAATTTTAAACAACTTTTAAATGAACAAGTTTTTCATGACGGTTGTGGATGAGTTAAGAATTATTTTTATTGTGTCTATTTAATAATATTAATTATACTTTTTATAATATAATTATTTATTAAATGTTTTAAAATTAATAGTTATTTTTATTTATTTTTTTATAAAATTGTTTATTTTTTTTATTCATTAATAATTAATTTTTTTATTTATTTTATTTTATTTTTAAAAAATTTAAATTTATTTATATATTAACTTAATAATATTATACTATTATTTTCTATTGATATATTCTATTCATATTTAAAAAATACGTACAGCGATGACATGTGTTTACGTTAGTATTAATAAAGAAAATTTATTTGTATAACTATTTCTTTACTATTTTAGTATATCTTTTATCAATCTTACTTTTTAATCGAATACCATCTTTTTCATTTATTAAATTCTGAAATATTTTTCTAAACCTAATTAGTTACCTGATAAAATTTACATGTGATAAATTAGAAAGTTATTTATTTTGTAAACACATTTTTTAAATTAATAATATTTTACTTTAATGATTGTAATAAAAATTAATATTTAAAGTTTTATCGCACTACAAAAATAATGACTTTTAGGTGGGGTTTATTATTTGGGGTTATTATAACCTCCAATAAAATATACACATTGTGGAGGTTTTAAAAGCTCCATTTAACTATCTGGGGTTTTTTTAAGAAACCCAAGGAATGCCTCTTTATTTTTTTTTCTCCTTTTTCAAAATTTTTAATTACTTGACCTGTTACCCTTTCTTCCTCTCCTTCTCTTTGTTTTACCCTAGTAGTAAGAAAATAAACCCTTCTCGTGCATGCCTCCACTATGTCTCCACTAAGCCTCACCGTGCCTCCACCGTAGCTTCACCATTTTTGCTTGAAGTTTAAGGTAATGAAGATCGTTATCTTGCTTTCAATTTCATCTCCTTGCTTTTTATTGCTCTTTCTCGTTCGATTTCATCTCCTATTTTCTATTTCGTCTTATTTCAATTTCGATTTTGTTCCCTGCATCATTGCTTTTGATTTCGTTTTCTTGTATTGCTGCTTTCGATTTCGTTTTCCTCTTTCAATTTCATCTCTCTTACTCATGCCCTATCTCACTGATTATTTTTCCACCATCAAGTAGTAGCTTTGACACTACCATAGCTACCGCAATCGGAGTATGTTACTGGTTTATAGTCCCTACCTTGTTCCTTAAGGTTTAAATGTTAAATTGTGTTGTGGTACTGATGTTTGCTTATTGATAGTATAAAGGAAGGATTTTATCTTGGTCCTCCACCAAAAGACAAACTTCCCAAGGTACATTGTCCTCCTTGCTTTGTGTATCTCCATTGGAGTATTGTTAAAATTTAGTAACTTTTGTAATTGTACTTTGACAGAACTCTCTACAAGGATCTGTGTTGGTGGGATCAATATCATATGGTAAACTATCATTTGCTGGTCTACAGGATGGTAAACGTCCAGAAAAGCATCATGTGTCACATCGGGTTTCTTATATCATTCCCCCAAATAAGGTTATCATTTACCTATGCAGTTACCCACCTTAAGGTTTTCCTTTGTGCTCTATAATTGTACATATCAATACGTTCTGATTTGGACAAGCACCAAGCTTGCTGATGTATCAACTGGTATAGTTCTGTTCTATTTATTGTTGACACTGCGCATGGGTAATAAGATTCAGTGATTCACTTGTAGCTGGTTACTTTTAGAATACAAATGCACTTGACAATTTTACACTTTGTTGCCTTATGTTTCAACTTAACAGACAAGGACTGGGAAGATATCAAGTTTGGGGTGGACAATCAAGTAGACTTCTATGTTGTCTCATTTGTCAATGATGCTAGAGTGGTGCACGAGTTAAAAAAGTATCTCAGAAGTAATATTTTAGATGTCTAATTTCCTTTTTATGCTTTTGTATCTAGTTGTGTGGCTTTGTGCATCTGTGTGGAAGTTTCTTCTTTCTCGGTGTTTATTGCTTCTCTAATGTGACAACCATGTATTATTAGATATTAGTGTAGTCATAACCATTGTCGGAAACCCCCTTTCACTACTGTCACCCACCTGAACTGTGGTCACCCTTATCCCACCTTAGTTGTAGCTCTTATGGGAGTTGTCTTAATTGTTGCATAGGGTAGTGTTTAGTCCCTTTTCTACTACATATATGACTTAAAGTTTATAAAGCTTTCGTAGTTGATAGAGACTTGGGTATTATGGGATTTCTAAGTATCATATTGGATCGTATGTGTTGCTTGGTAGAGTATGTAAGTGTTTTTGTACCCGATGTGTTTGAGTACTTAGTATCATTAGTATACTGACACAGGATGCTAACTAATGAGAAAGTTGAGTGAAATATTATAGGGTGTCTATGTGCCTTAAAAGCTGGTTTGAGTTAGGTCCTAATGAGTCATAAGGTGTTTTTATTTGTTGTTGTGGACAAAAAGTACTATATGTAGAAAGTGAATGTATTGTATGTGAGTTTTGTTTCAGCATTAAATTATATTTCAAAACAACTGTTAGAGAGGCAATTTCTAATTTTAATACGAAACAACTAATGTAGGACAAGTTATTCTGTAATACTACCACATGATCTAATAGATAATAATACTACGTTATTTCTCCTAGCTTCTATCCATAACTGCCAACATGACCATTATTATTAGACTTATTCAATATTTAATAATACATGAGTTCTCATGACAGTGATTATGTATGGGCCCCACCATTCTCATTATCAACTAAATTATTGTAAACCTTTTTCTATAGGTCATAATGTTGATATACACGTGATTATAAAAATTGAAAGTGTAGATTCCATACCAAATCTCCATTCCATACTTTCTGCTTCAGATGGGTTAGTTTCATAATGTTCAGATCATGTATTTGTAGATATTTCATACCTTCAATAACTTTCAGTTAAAAGGGATTGGAATTTTGATTATGTTGGTGATCAATATTGTTTTGGTCTACATGTTTTTATTTATTTATTTTGGTC
>Ga0214543_1002784_pt1 | contig 34427 bp, 24 predicted proteins | sample CNSS2metaG_FD_160094 | JGI IMG/M metagenome (GOLD analysis project Ga0214543, IMG submission 160094) | Root nodule microbial communities from cowpea collected in UCLA plant growth center, Los Angeles, California, USA - CNSS2 | ecosystem: Host-associated > Plants > Roots > Nodule | place: USA... | reverse complement strand
AAAACAGGCTTTCCCGTAGATAGGTTGTTAATTTACTCTCCCTTCCATCAGTCAGTCCCTATAGAAAAGAGATAGGAAAAGTAATTTAGACACTTCGCGAAGGAGGAGAGGATTGACTTGCTTTTCAGCTGGAATGGTCCTTGGACGCTTCTGGGAATGAAAGGGTATAAACATACGAAGAAGCTGAATCCGCATTAGCAGACACTGGGGAATCCCCAACTAGAGAATGAGCTCTTTCATCCGTCGAAGGAGAAGTCTCATCCGAAGCATTCCGAGATCAAAAGAAAAGAAAGAACTAAACTTGTTCAAGTCAGTCTAGTCAACTCCCCTCACTCTATCGAGTCAGTAATCCATTCCCTTCGAATCTAAGGCTCAATGATGGATCCGGGCGCTTTCCAGAGGCGAAGACTTAAACTGATATCACCTGGCTCCGGGTGGACCATACTCCACCTTTCGTCCAGTGGGTAGCTCCTGCCCCTAGCTCAGACTTCTACTTAAAAAAAAAAGGTGGTTGGACCTATGCCTACTATGTCTGTGAGGAAGTTGGGCTTCTACATCTTGATTAACCGGGTGACTCGTGGGATGAAATAAGAGTTCATTCTGGATAGCATGGCCTGGGCTGGCGATCTGGGATCTATTCTAAGTCTCCTAGTGGTGGGATGGTAAAGGGCAATGTCCGGTTCTGGCCAATAGATGTCTTTGCTCCGTCCCCCTTCTTGTTGGTTGGCACAAGCCCTTGTAGTAGTCAGTCTTTCCTCCCCGACGGTCTACGTATGAAATTTAAACGGGGATCAGAGCAAAAAAGGCCCTTTTCCTTTTCTACTATGCTTTGAGCCGCTTCCAGGAATGGTAAGACTTGCCTTTGCCCTTACTCTATTAATAAGTAAATTCCCTGGTGTTCACTCTAGTTCCTAACTCATTTACGCTGTAGGCATAGAGCTATTGGAATGCTTTCATAGGCTAGGGGGGGGATAACTCTGAATTAAGTAACTAAGCCCCAAGGCTAGCGAAGGGAAAGGAAGTTACATTAGGGCAACAACTCCTGACTCGAGGGTGAGAATAGGAATCGAATAGATTGAATCAGAAATGCACTTAGAGAGAGGCTGAATAACCTGAAGAAGGGCTACCAAACGTTAGCAAGGCAAGGTTCGTTCGGAGCGAAGAAAAGAAGGAAGCAGTCCTTCCGCTGCACGAGCATCGACAAAGAGAGAGTTTAGATCAATTAGCCAATCCAATCACCAGAAAGAGCGAAAGGGAGATGAGAAGGAAAATCAAAGAAATAGAAAAGCACTCAGAATCCCAATCCCAACTGACCCAGATAGCATATAGTGAAGTAGATGCTTCATTCTTTCCAAGAAATATATCCCCAAGAGGTGTATGCATTCAGTAAAGATGAAGTAAGCATGTCCCTTCTTTGGCAAAGGCTACTCGCTCGCGGTAGACTTTGCTAGCTTTATTGCTGGCTCTAAGCCTACCTCCTTTACTACATCCGGATAACCGCCTGCCTGTCTTTACAGAAGAAGCAGTGCAGTAAGCGTCTCCGGACATAGAAAGTAGGCAATCACTTTCACTTCGTTAGCGGTGTAGGTTTCAGTCGTAGTTTCTGGTATCGACACAGACAGTGGGAAATCTCTATACGATTGAAGTCAGTGTGCAAGACAAAGTCTAGTTTTGACTTTGAGTTCCTCTTTGAATAAAATAACATAAAATAAGCATTCCACAGTCGTAGGTACTCAATTCAATTGGATTGAACTGCTTGAGCTGGAGCTTTGGACTCGACGAGGGGGTGCTTGCCCTATTTAGAGTCTCTTCCATTCTCTCTTAACCAGACAGATAGACAAATAGGCAATCCGATTTAGAGATTATGGCTTCCTCACTATCAGCAAGCTCCCACAGGCGATGAATTCCGACTTCTTCGCTTTGTAGCCCGTATAGAGTGAACTATTCCTTCCTTTGAATTGTTTGGGAGTAGCTATATTCATTCAAGCAAGATAGCTGCGGATTCTGTTCATAGAGAGCCCCATTCCTCACTCACAAGCTCTTTCTCAGCCCCAGGTTGAACCTAACGAGTGCATTCAGTTTCATGTCCAAAATAAGTGGAAATTGAAAGGACGTACAATCGGCGAGAAATGAAGTTCCTTTACTTAGGGCTTTAAGCCCTTCTTGCCCTAAGTCTAATCCCTAATCATGCGCAACACATGGACTTTAAGTCCTGCTTTCAGGATTGGATGCTCTTTTGAGACAGCTTTCAATAGAACATAGAGCTCTGCCCTTCTGGCTGTCCTAACGAGTTCACTGCCTTAATCCCTTCAACGGAACAGTTAATCGTAGAGCAGGAGGAATTCTTTCTGTCCGCTAGTCAGGAATGGAATCGGACGCTACGAATACGAATTCTTGAATGGGGGGGATTTTCGATATTAGACAAATAGGGCACTAGAACGCTATTCTTCCTCCTTCCCCGCTTAGGCCTTACTTAGGGGCTTAAGACATTAGTAAGACTTCCGCAAGGTAGCAAAAGAAGGAGCAGCAGTGGAAATCACAGTAGTTGTAGCAAAATCATTGGCACGCTAGGCCCCTTCTCTAATCTAAGAGAAAATAGGGTAGGCGGCAGGCTACTTGAATGGACATCTGAGATGGCATCAAGCCGAGCACTAAACAGATCTGGGCTGCTAGTAAGGAGGGCAGTGAAGCCTTCTAGCATAAGTGATGCCTTCCCAAGGTCTGGTCTCTTCGGGACCCTGAAACTCGAGGGTTGGATAAGCAAACCTGGCCAAAGAATCACTATTTCGATTGAAGCTCTGCCGCGGTGACCCAATTCTCATATACAGATAAGCGATAATGCCCTTTCTTACACGGCTGCGTCCTCACGAATGCCAAACTTCGTAGCTCAGCTCATCTGGGATGACCAAGCTCCAGGGAGGTTTTCTTGATGACATGGCGGGCTCCAAGCTACACCCTTCTCTGCTACCAAATCATAGATCTTCCAGAGAAGACAAAAGCGAATAGACCGTTCCCTCCCCTCCCTGGAGCTATAGCTACCCCTAACCCTTAGCCGGCCGGCTGTTCGAAAGCCAGACTAACAAGTGGAGGAGGGAGTTCCAAAGCAACAGTGACTCATGCAGTAGACAAAGTAATTTCGACTCAAAGATAAAGGAAATCCCATTGAGTAGTTCCCTATTTTTGATATCATAAAAAAAATGAAATCAAAAAGGCTTCTTTTGTCAGTTAGGTTAGGTGCGGAAGCCCAGTATGGGGGTTGTGTACAGTGGATGTTGTGGGTAGGGGGGTACCATCTTGGTTCAAGTGAATGCATCTGAGTTAGCAAGCAGGTCGGGTACAAGAGAAAAAGAATGTGATCTTCAGGTTCTGAGTGAGCTAGGCAGTCATTCTCCTACTCCTTTCAATGTCTGCTCCTCTTATGGAAAATAGGAAGTCGGACTTAGAATCTGCTTATTCAATCTCTTGTCCAGGGTAAAATATCACTCCACCAGGGCTGTTGGCTTTCGCGAAGCAAGAAGGATTTCTAAATGCGCTACGCTAATCATCACCATTGAGTGCTGGAGCAAGAATTCTATGAAAAGGGGAGTTAGACTTTCTAAAAAGCCACTGAAATCGAGTACATCGAGATCTTCGGATTTTCGGTCTACAGGTCGCGCATCAGTCCCATATGTTCCCATCGATACAAGATTCGGAAATGATTTGTTGCAATCTTTGCTTTGACTGTGGAAGGGGAAGGAGATCATGTCACTTTTTTTTAAGGGGGAAACAAAAAATACCTAGACAGCGAAAGTCAAAGCTAGTTCCTCTTCCAATATACTACCGCTACCTTAATCCTATCAAATCTTTCTCTTTATCCTTTGAATTACTCATATATATCCTATTAATTTCGCACCGGAAACGATTCTAGGAGAAGTTCGAATCCGTTCCGTTCGGATATTGATCGGTCTTGGTTTGACATGGTTTACGCGTTACTGGTTCCCGGAAGAGTTAATATCTCCATTAGCTAAACCCTTTCTTACCCTGTCTTTGGACTCGTATTTTGTTTGTACACAATCAACGGAGGCCTCCCCGACATATGTTGCAACGTCTTCAATAGCATGTTCTTACTTCGTCTTTCCCTTAATAAGTCATCAAATTTGGTGCTTTTTGATCCCCAGTTGCTATGGGGAACAAAGGAGGAAATACAATCGATTCCTCTATTTAAGTGGTTCTCGCTTCTCCTTGTTACTGTTCCTAACTCTTCCCCGGGTAGTTCCCAATGTTTGGTACTTTCTATACTTCGTGGGTGCAACATCAACAAATTCGCTCATGATCAAGTTACAACCTAAGATCTATGATCATATTATGCTAACTGTTCGTATTTCGTTCATTCCATCGGTATGCTCTCAGGTACCTGTAATTGTGATCTGTTTGCCAGAACCAAGGGGTCTTTCTGTGGAAACCCTCACGAACAATCGTCGTTTTTTGATGGTTTTTCCGCTCCTCACAGCTGCTCTTTCCACACCTCCGGATATCTGGTGCCAAATCGTCGCCCGTTTCCTTATTTCTTCGATAATAGAGTTGACTATCTTTGTGGCATCGATTGTACAAGTTCGCGAAGAGGCTGGACGAGTAGAATGAGGGAAAGCGGCTCGATTGACAAAAAAGAAGAGTAGCCCCCGCAAAGTAACTATGAATTCCCGAGCAATTCTCAACCAACATATGCGATTCATTCCCGTATTATAGTACAAATAATACTTATCAATCAAGCAGTTAGGAAGTCCTAGACTTTAAGCCAGCCGTCCATGCCTGTGGAAAGTTCCTTGCCTCTTGTGCCGTGCGTGAGCTGTGCCCGCTTTTCCCTTTAAAGGCATCCGGGGAGGACGTCAACCGGCTAGTGCAATAATTCAGGCTCGACTGAGTTGTTTCGCCCGGAACTCCATCCATCCTGGGAAAGTTTACTAAAACAGTAGTTTCGAGCGCTGCTATAAAATAAGTGTCTTTTGTTCCTGGGATGGGAGTCAAGTTGCTAAAGCTTCGATTCTTATTCTTTCCTTTGCCTGATGTGTATCGCCTGTTTTTCTGTGCTGTGTCAGTGTGGTTCATTCGTGAATCATATCCCAATCCTTCTATCAGTTAAAAGATCGAAGCTTGCTTTGAAATCAAAAGGAATCGGGCAATCGAGATGAGTCCTGGTGAACCTCGAGAATTGCATAATAAAGGTATCTTCTTTCCTGCTCTGCGAATAAGCCAGTACGCGAGGACATCCTATCATCCTTGCCTTTCATCCTAGTATGAGTCCTGGCCTAATCAAAGTCAAAAGGACTCTCGTTGATTTTCCTTAAAAAAGCCATCGATCGATTCCACTTATTTCTGCCACTGGCTTGCTCTCTTCGGTCTGCCGTCAGTCTTCGATCGGTCTATCGAGAGTAAAAAAGGTCTATCCTATATAAAATAAACGAATGGCTCTTCCACCCGTCCTTCTAAGGAGCTTCTTGTTTAGCAGTTCTATCACTGGGAACTACATATAGTAAGGCGGCTTCTAGAGGTCCGAAGATCCAATCCAATTCCATTTTGCGCTTAGCACGCGGAGAGAGTTGTTTTGCCGATCCGTCTTTTGTTTGTTTTGAGATCTTTCTTCGTTAGATTAGATCTGGCTTTCAGGATTGGCTAAATGATATACATTCTGGATAGAGATGAATGCTTTGTTTGATCAATTGATGTAGGTTCTGAATCCAAATCAGATCGGTCAAGGCGGGGCATCATGAAGAGAGATTCTATTGTTGGCTACCTATCGCCCCCCGTTTGTTAGGAATCCTCAGTGGCGAGCCCCGACTTGCTTAGCCCTCAGAGGCCAACCCGCTCTCCGGCGAGGATGCCCTACTGAGTCCTTCCTCGTATCTTTCTATCTTGACTAGTTAGTTCAGCTTCTCACTCCGCTCTGCCGTCACTGACTTTCTATCTCTTAGGCCGTGGTCTGTCTTCCCTTTCCATGCTCGTACAACCAAGGGATCCCCGAGGCATCTTTCCCGCTCAGCCCCTTCCTCTTTCGGGCCTATGATTGAGGTGCCTACGAATTTCCCTTCTTCTGCGAGTTGCACAATCACTTCTTTCCCTTTTGCCTCTTTCTTTCGTGAGTCTGATGACACCTTGATGAGGATAATCAAGAGAATAAAAGGGAGATATCAATTGCATTCAAGGTAGCATTCTCGGTCATCATTACGGCTTGGCCGATGTGAATGGAAATGCACTCTCTCATCTTAGGCAAAGGTTATCGAAAAAGAGAACAGAAATTAGAATAAGAGCAAAGAAAGATGTCAGGCCATACTTCTTACTTGACGAGTAGAACTTCTTAGATTAGTTACCCGGGATCTGAAAGAAGCTTAATTTCTTTGCGCACCGAGATCACTGTATTCTTACTGCTAGCAATCAAAGGAAGAATGAAGATCGAGGAACCTTGTCTTCATCCCAGTGCTATTCATCCCGAGATATGCCTTGAGAGGGTGTTGAAAGATGAAGTTTCACTGGTCTGGTCACATACGAGATTTCCTGCTCACTCTTTTCAAACAAAAAGATGATACACTCATACAACGTTTCAGACAAGGACTTAGTCTGAAACAAGGATAGGTTATGGAATAGCCTTTGAGTCGGCTTTATCGTTCTTAAGGACTTTCTGGCCGGTAGGCTTTATAGCGGACCTGCCTTGCTGACAGCTAGGATATTACATATATATAGTTGCGTTTGCCTTCACTTAGAAACTCTACGCCCCCTATTAGAGTTAGAGTAAGGCATGCTCTCGAAACTAGATTCACTCGTTCTTGTCTTCAGCGATTCACCTATTCCAGAGCAGTCTGGTGATTAGCCTATCCCGCACTAGCCTGTGCGTATGATGCGCCTACATTGGAAGATGAGATCCTACTTTTGATGATCATCTGGATGCCATGTCCACCTTTGAGGTTCCCCCTTCTTTGGAGGGTTGTTCTCTCTTTAAAAATATAGTGGATGTATGTGCCACAAGTGGTCGTCTCATTCCCACGGGTCTTTCTTCTTGATCGGTCGTGCCTCGCTCTCTTGTTGAGTTAGCTATTTATGATTCACTCTTATCTTGAAAGCCAATCAATAGATTTTCCTTCATAAAGTTCGTGCGTGGTACCACTTTAATTAAGGGGTGTTCTTCCGATTATGTTCCAAAAAGATTCCTTTTCATGAGACTTCACCCGGGACAGAACAAGTTATGATTCCACTTCCCTCGCTTTTATAGATGCCCTAGTTTCTTATCTCAGATTTAGTGAACTTACTCTTTGCTTACCTCAGACTTTCCCTACCGTAAAGTCATACTAATGCCACGCCGCCATCCCTTCTCTAACAAGAAGTAAGTAAACTCCCTCCGAATAGCTCTGTTTGCTTTATCAAACAATTATCCCGTCCCTGTACTTGTTCATATTGATTTTGCATTCTAATTAGACTTCAAAGCAGGATAAGAACATAGTATTCTATCCTTTCGTTATTGTACTGAATCTATTCCTGACTTCTTTAAGGCTTGACCTAATAGACCGGCACTATCCCACTTTCCTTCTTCCTATTTCTTTACCTCGCAGAACTTTTCATCAACTAGGTACTGGGGAAGTGTTGCTAGGTTTGTCTCTGACTCTAAGGATAGAGGGAAATAGAGCTAACTTCCCTATCTTTGACTTTCAGTCTAGTGCCAAGTGATGTCTGAAATGATGTGATTCTCTGTTTAGCCCGGAATCTTTAATACACTCACTTTATATTCGAGTAGTCAGGTTCAGAAGGTAGTCAAGTGCAGATAAAAGGAATGAACTGTAGGATGCTTCTGATTCTAGTGAAAGGAATTGAGCTTAAGTTGCTTGATGGTAGTACTATAGGGGGAGAAGTCAACTGCGAAGAATGAAAGAATCTATGTCTTTACTTCTTCTAGTGCATTACTTCCCTTGCTGTTCTCTCTTTACTTCAACGGGCCCTTTCGCTCTAGACTTCCTCTTGTTGTCCCGGGAGTCAATATTGTAATAGAAGAATGTTTTTACTTCAAAAGCTAACATCCGAAGCATTACCCCAACAACTCCTGGACAAACCCTTAAAAGAACCTCTCTTCTTGAAATGCTAGTTGAAAACGGAACTGAGAAGCAGGCCTCATACTTCCTGGATGGATGCCCTTCTTATTCTGAGACTCATGAACTTGCTGGTTCTGTTCTCTCGGTCCCATATGATCCATCCCTTAAAGGTGGTTCTGTTCGCTCTGGTCCAGCACTCACATCTAACTCTTTTGCCAGAACAGACTCTAATAGGGCTTGAAAGACTTGGCTGAAAGAGCCTTTTCCTCGGGTCCCTTATCCACGGATCAAATGGTCCCATCCCGGACTGGCTAGGCAGAAAGCTTTTCAAGCGCATATCCTAACTTTCGAGTGCCTAGATTCATCAACAGAACTGACAATATACCTGGGCCCTCCTTCCCTTGCAGGCAGGGTCAGTCCCCTCCCGTCATCCTTCCCCGGGGCATCCTCTCTTCCCATGGCTTCCTTAACAAGTAAGTAAGTAAACTACCTGGATATAAGGTATATATCGTTCCCTCTCTTGCTTTCACTTTCTTCTATTCCTGACTGAAAAACCACCTTACCCACAAGGGTACGGTTACCAGGAAATGAAGTGAGATACCTTATAGTTATAGAACTCCTTTCCTATTATAAGAACTATTGCTAGTTCTCTCTTTACATCCGATGACTTACTTGACATCAACTACCTCCTCTCCATACAATTCATTCTGGGAAACTATCAGGATCAAAGATAAGAGATAAAAGAAGAATTATGGTACTGAACATAACAGGTTGGACACGGACACCTACAACTCCTAATACTGCTTAAGCAAACCAAGGACAAACAACAGCTACCTTCAAAGATGGAGTGATCTCTATTGTTTCCGGTTTAACTTAGAATAAAGATAAAGTCTATAAAGCATATTAATCCCTACTATCAAGTATCAAGTCGTAGTCATCTGCAAATAGAGCGTATTGTAAGATACCTCTAAATAAGGTACTGAGACTAATGAATGACTGAATCAATCACAATCTTTTCATCAACTACCTTACCTTGCACCCTATATCCCAACCTTGTTCTCATACGGCCTTTCAACAGAACTTTACAGAGGGAAGCTACTACTACACCTCTATCTATATATAGGTAGAACATACTATAATATCAAATAGAAAAGGTACAGACTTAACTTTATTCCCTTATTCCTTCCGGATGCCTATTATAGTTCCTACTTTGAAATCTCGCAGGAGAATAAAATAGTAGAATCAACTAGGGATTCTATCTGGACTTAAACAGTATCAGCTAACTGAGACTGAGAATAAAGAAAGAGAACAGAGAATATGCATTCGGTTAAGCTTCAGCTTCAACGGCCATATCCACAGGTTCCAGTTCAACTTCCTTTCCTGAAGCAGATGCCCGAAAAGTGGGGTTCGAAGCCTAAATCAAGGGAAATACATGGGCTATCCGTTCTATCCCTTACCTATTCCCAAGAACGGAATATAACTAAAAAAAGAAGGGCGTTAAGGAACCTAGCCTTGATTCAAAGTGTCTAGGTACCAAGAGTAAAGGAAAGAAAGAGGTCTAACTAATATAAGAGGAGCTTGGGAGCATTTCCCCAGGGCAATCAGATGTAAGGTCAGCATTGAGCGATGGGACTTGGAGCTCACAAATGCGCTGTTATGAGCTAACGAGTTTATATTTTTTGAACTCGGAGAAGAGGATGGAAGAGGAGGTAGCGGTTCGTGCTTGAGTTGAATCACTTCACTTTGGCCCTATCTTTATATAATATAAGTAGTAGAACCCCTTAAAGGGAAATGATCTAGGTAAAAGCTATTTCAGGTTCTCTGGTATGGAATGCTTTACAAGTCTTTTACTAAGAGTGTGGCGTAGCTCTTCTTTTAGCTGTAGTTGAAGAAGGACATATTCACGTAACACCTGAATTATAAGCCTATATCTGACTATATGAAAACATGAGTTTATAACCCCTGTAAGACTCCCCTCGCCTGAGCCAATTCACTGTTGCCGACCTTGCTTCACTCCACCTCGCTTTCGACCTCAGCTCCTATGCTTGCCGCCGGACCTTGCACGGTTCCAACAACGAAATTGCGAATCCACTAGCAGAAGCAGAAGTTAGGGTTCCACCGGACCCATATCCAACAGCGGATCCTGCGGATCCATAGATTCTATATGGACTCCATAGAATATTGAACTCTATTAGCGGGGGAAGCAGCACCAGTCACGAGAGAAGCAGAGGTAGCACTAGCAGCGGATCCAGTCCTTGATCGAGATTCAAACCCAGTCGCAGTAGTGAGTAGGTGATCCAAGACCGGAGACAAGAGAAGCGGAGGCAGTAGTTGCACGAGCAGTTCAAGATGCAGCAGGAGCAGTTAGTTCCAGAACGTTAAGAAAAAGATCCTAATTCTGACCTCCCTGATCGTGCGTGCTTAAGTTAAGATTCTTTTTCTAATAGAGAATAGGGATCCAGAGCCCTAGCCCGCTGCATCTGAAACCAATAAACGATCAGCGGCGTCTACAGGCAGTGGGAGTGGGGGGTTTACGTAAGATCGATATGGGAATTGGGTTGTGAATCAGCCACCTCATCATGAGGATCTGGGGACAATCCAGTGCCAAATCCGTGCAAACTCCTGAGGGGCTAAATCCTAAAGGTATTGTGGCCCAGTAAGGGTGGTCTACGATCAGGGGAAAGGAATCGATCTCTCTTTCGTTTAGGAAAGGATAAATGTTCATTTTTCTCTATAGTACGCAGCACTCGTAGCACTTGGTGGGCTCCATTGTTGGATCACTGAGATTCTCTTTTTTCCCCGGGAGGCAAATATGCATATCTGTTATGTTACGATGCATTCTTCGCACTGGGAACATATGAATTCTTCATTATTCCCTTAAAAGCAAGATCTGAGCAAGTAGCAGAGCCAGTTGATTGAGTGGTTGAAGCAGTCAATTATGCGGATACATATTCATACCCGGGCCCAAATGAAACATCCGAGCCAGTGGAGGCGCAGCACCTCAACGCAGAGTGAGTAGCATGGGGAGCATAGTGAGCGGCCGAGCATCAGTGAAAGCTGTTGACTAAGTCGCATATATAGATCCCGATCGAGCTTATGCTTCTCGTGATCGTGGTCGCCTTTATAGATCGTTATCGACGATTAGGACCTTCGTGATCGAGACCTAGAAGCATACCCCTCATCAAGGGCAGCTCTTCAAACTTCTGGTACATAGAAAGATCCATATCCATATCTTATTGAGCGGGATCCTGATCCAGATCTATATCCAGGGATCAAAATCCAGTCGATGAAGTGGAACCTGACGGTAAGAGCAAAGGTACAACCACCTTAGGCATGGTTCATCCTGCTACAACAGATCCCAATCCGGCTTTCCCCTTTACAACATAGGGCACCCCGCCCAGCGTCCCTACCTGTTCCAACAAGTGATCCAGATTTTGACGTCTTCCTAGAAGTGATGCTTCGATATTTTTCACATGCCTATGGTCCTACCGGGTGTTCTATAGTTAGTCCCATATCCCTCAGGTGCAGGAGAAGCAAAGGCATAACTGTAATACTCCATAAGTATACTCATTTGCGGATAGAGACCCTGTTCCAGATGATCGGAACCCAGCACCTTAAAGACTTTATTTGGCTCCAGTCGAAGAGCAGGATCCATACTCATCGATGGTAAAGGCAAAGGCATGGGCGGAGATAGGAGCATGGGTAGCATCTCGTACAGATAGAGACATCTCAGTAGCACCACTTTCTTACCCATAAGCATAGCAGGAGTATCCCGTCCGGGTACATACCTATGGCCATGAGCGGGAGAAGCGGAGGCGTGGGCACCAGTAGATCGGAGCCATAGTCTACAGTAGCAAAACCATACCCATACGTCGGGATGGGTGATGCATCACAAGTACCAGCAGCATCATAGGCATCATCTTAGCCGGATCGATAGGCGGATTCCTTCGTGATCTAGAGCCATACCAGCACCCCTTCGCCCAGCTCCATACGTAGATTCACTAGTGACCTTAGCTTGGTTCCACAGGTCCTGGTGTAGATTTTATAGTGACAGAATCAAGGGCAGCATCTTAACCAGGTCGAGAGCTTGAAGCAGCTCCATAAGCATACCTAGGACCAGTAGATATAGTAGCATACCTTATTCCATTATCCAGTATATCCAGCTTCTTTTCGTTCGGTTCCATACCTTTTCAAGAACTAAGAGGTAAGGTCCGAGAGGGTCCCTTTGCCTTAATCCCCTTTCTCCAGCAAAGTAGCCATTGAGTTCCCATTCAAAGAGATAGAGAACTTAGGAGTTGTAATACATTCCTCAATCCAACTCCCATTTTTCCGCTAGGCACTAGTATCTGGTAGCTCGGAAAGTGAAGGCAAAACTCCATCTTGTCCTTCCTATCAGGTAAGTAAAGAAGTAGCTCCACCGATCTCTCGAACTGTCGCATACAATAAGGATCACACTCTAGGAACAGAGAGAAGGCGTGAATCCACTGCGGCATCTTCTGCCCCATCCGATGATGCTCACTGAATACACCTCGAAAAGGAAGAAAGCTGTCCACCATGGCTGAAGTAAAACTAGACTTTGAGTTCCTCTTTGAATAACATAAAAAAAGCATTCCACAGTCGTAGGTACCGACACCGGCAGTCGGATATAAATAATAACTTACCCCGCGTTAGTAGAGTGAGGAGTGAACGGAAAAAAAGACAGTTGTCAGGAGGGACCTCCGGCTTATACATTAGGCATGAGAACCGGCCAATGCATTCACTCACATCCGTTGATTGCGGTGCGCCATACACCAAGCTTGTTTCAGAGCGGATGTCAGGAGTGGAAAGGAAGAGTTGTACCGAGGACTTAGTCAAATACTGAACTGAAAAACGAAGAATACCATCATCGAGTACTGAACCCGTAGTTTTAGTATCGCTTTGAAGGAAATCAAGTATCCTAGCAAAAAACTCTCAATCAAGCCCTCACACCCCTACTAGGGTAGGTTCAAACCCCATTTTCCAAAACCTCTACCTCTAATGGGGCATCCTCTTATCTTGTTCGTATTCTAGTGAAAACCTCTTCTGATAGGTAGGTTCCTATCCTTTATCTATCAGCAAATGGATTCAATTCACTTTTCAGAATCCATATACGGAACTCCGTAAAATCAGGCCATGGTCGCAGCATCTGAAATCGTTTGTTCACCCTAACGTAAGTCCTCTCTCCACGCTAAAACGCTAAATCATTTTGGCTCTTTCACACAGCATCGAGGGCTTTTTCATAAGAAGAAGCACTCTATTGTCCACTTCGATAGCTTTCAAGAGTATCTTTCATACCCGGGGTCTCCAACCCCCTCTTTCTGGCGGGCCTTCTTTCCTCTGCTTCCTTGTGCTTCTGAGATCGCTAGCAATTTGCCATTTACTGATTCACTAAGCCAAGCATTGGAGCAAGCTAGGAAGACCGCTTTTTCCATCATCCAAGTCCATCTCCGGCCCCCTTCTTCCTAAAGCCCCGCTCCAGCCTGCTCCTTTATCTGTCTTATAGTCGGCTCCCCTTTAATCTTCTGTCTCCCACGGATAGGTGCCTTTCGGGAACGTCTCTCTCCGCTACTCCCCTTTTGCTCATAAGTAAGTAAGCTCTTCTCCACGGCATATTTTGACTCTGACCTTCGCTTCCTTCATTCGGTTTCTGGTTCTTGGCTGAACCAACCAGTAGGTCCTTCGACCCTCAAAGCAATACGGTATGCTGCTTCTACGCTGTCCAGCAAACGCAAATGCAATTCGTGCTCAGAAAAAGTCAGCTCGAATATTGCCTCTTGTCTCCCTCCTTCACTCTATATCGTAGAGACAATAGGTTAAACTCCTCCATGTACTCTCTCATAGAGATTGAAAAATAAAAACAACCTTGTCTCAGATTCTTAAACTTATTTCAGAAGTCCGCTTCGACATCACCTGGTAGAAATGAATCCTTAAACTTAAGAACTTATTGTTCTCCGTAGCGCTTCTCCTCCTGCTCCCTCTTCTGTCGTACATGTGCTCACCATAAGCCTCAACACCCGCTTGAAGCCCGATGACAGAAACAGTGGCTCTGGAGGAAGATCAAAAGTATCCCCACCCGTCGCCCTCACTTGAAGACGAAAGATCAAATTCGATTCAAAGATCGGAATCATACCTCCAGCAGGCAAGGTCGGCTCAAAGACAGGACAGGAATAGCTAATCCGCCGGGAAAGGGAGTCGCTTTATGCTCTTGAATATGACTCTCACTGGGCAATCATAAATTCCTCACTTCATACAGTCGTAAGGCTTCCAAGTCTGACTAGTTCCGCATGGGTGTGTACTTCATTAGTGTGATCTGGCAACTGAAATACATGGGCTATGGCTATCTTCTATTAGAAGCTATGCCCTTTCTTTATAGTTTTTCTTCTATGAAAGGATAATAAGGTGCGCTCTTCCTGGATTGCTATTGCAGCTTGGCCTTTTTGTCTTTTATTCACCCGCTTTTACTTTTATTGCTTTAATGAATATCTCTTTATTGTTTTCCTTATAGTATTACCCCTCTCTTAAGAGAGTGAGTGCCCGACTAGGAGTACGGTTTAGGCTTTGCCCAAACAAATAGGAAGAGAATTGGTTGTGAAAGAAGAGCCGACTGAGGTTGAATGAATTCTTCCACCCAGCAACAGCAAGAGTAGAGTTTGGCACAGGTCAAAGAGGAAAGGCTAAGCGAAAAAGGTTAAGATTGCTTAATGAGTTATGGCCACTAGTCATTCGGATTTCTCCTTACCCATGTCAGTATTCTCACTGGGCATTTTAGCCTATATCTCCGCTTTCGCTTCCGTACTCAACCGTCTCTCTCCTTAGTCCGATCTAGCCTCTATTGATTGAGAGGGTTGAAGACTCCTTTTATTAATGCAATTTTGAATTCCACGGAACTTTCTCGATTCCAACGCAACTCATCCTTTTGGAGCTGACGTAACAAACTACGCGAGCCTCCCGACGAAGCCAACATAAATCCTATCCGAATAAAAAAAAGAAAAGGCAGTTTCATTATGGTGGTATACCAGCCGCCTGTTCTGGAACTTCCAGTTCCAATCGAAGCATATCTATCCGTAAATGGATTTGTATGTATAGCCACTTCAGTCGTGCTCGTTGTTTCTCTAAAGTATCTTTTTTCTGGGAACATGATCAACCCAAAATTATTATGTTCGCGATTTTTCATCCACCGATGCAGAAAATTCTCCAGTTTTCCATTCTCATATGAGGCCGGAAAGTTTAGTGGCAACAGGTCGGCACGAAGTGATTCATCATGCTCAAACATGAGGCGATCATTCGTTAGGGACGGTTTATAGATCATCAAATTCCCACAAATGGAATGAGAAGTGGGTCCATGTAAATGATCGAGACCTCGGAAACAACAACGCTCCTTCCCCATATGGAGTTCGGAACCCAAAGGCAATCGTTGAGTGAACTGTATCTTCTTTGTGTTAGTTGACCTAAGCCGCACCATTATGGGGTGGGGCTCGGACTCCGAACCGTACGTGGGGCGAGTTTCTGCCTCATACAGCTCGGGCCGAAGACCGGGGGAAGTTTAGGAGAGGTGGGGAGACCCAGCAGCTGCCGTATCGGACAAGGATCGAATTAGCAAGCCTAGCAGAGTCCCCTCTAGCAGTAGCACTATAGTCCGTCCTTATTTATTCGCAAGGAAGTATCCGCAAGTCAAAGGAAAGCGAAAGGTTTGCTCGACTGAGAGAGCGAGTGGTTAGCCGGTCCCTTTCAATAAAATCCTATTCCAAACAGGGATGTCGGTTCGGCATCATAGACCTCGGATTCTCTTCCGGGCATGTGTCCTAGCTCAGAGAAACAGGCTTTCTCACCTTTGGAAGCAGCTCGTAGAATAGAACTGGCAGCTTTCTTGACTGACCCGCTGTCACATCTCGAATCGGTCCATTCTCTTGGAAGACCTTCCTCACAGGACTCTCAGCATGCTACCAGTCCGATCTAGCTGCCCGGTAGACCAAATCCAGTAGATAGTGAGGCCTGTCACTGGTTGAGGAAAGAAGACGACAAGCTAGTTACCTTTCAGGCAGTTCGGGTTTCTTGTGTCTGACCTTCCCAATGATTGAACTTTCCCTTAGCGGTGCTCTCTCCTTGCATAGGCATAAGTGATCCGACAGGCACTCTCCGGAACATGAGTTCAGGCATGACGCTCAATAGGGCATTCCTGGTATACTACTGAGATTCCCGGAAGCATGAGTCCAATCTCTCTTAGACTAGCAAGTCTTCCGAATTCAGTTAGCAGAATTCCCATCTCTCTCTGACTGACTGCATTGGCTGTCTTTCTCTTGTGAGTCCGGCATGTCTTTCTCTCCCTGTCTTGCAGATTCACAGAGGATGACCTGCAGGTGTATCATCGGGTCCAAGTGGTTGGAAGCTCTGTCTAGGCAGACGTTTTGTTGGAAGTACTCGCTCTGAAATCCTTGAACAAGGTGATCTGCCTGGCTTGCTTGTGAAACTGGGGAGTTAGACAAGGCCAGGCAAGCATCTGACTGGCTCGGTAACTGGTCTCTATCTCCGAGTGAAACTAGGCCAGTCAATCGAGCTTAGAGACAGTGCATGTTTACCTGTGACTAGCTTCTCTCTTTGCTTTCCTTGCTGTGACTGGTTGCTTGCTCTATTGGATTGGCTGTCTTCTCTCTGTGACTAGTGCAATCTTGCATGTGTTCCGCATCTGACTTTTGTTACATTTCCGAGTTTTGGATGCTATCTGCAGTGAAACAATTGAGAAGGATTTGGTTATCCTTCTCTATTGGAGAAGTAAGAGAGATCATGCTTTCAGTACATCTCTCTTCTCTCATTGCATGATGGAGAGTGTCCTTTCTTCTCTCATTGATGCTATTGACAGACTGATCTCAATCCCTTTTTTTTTTTCTTGATCAGAGAACGGATTAGCATAGCAATCTATGTCAACCCTTTCAAACAGCAATCAGAGTTTCAGAGTTCATGTCGGAGTCTGCTAATTCCACTAGGAGACAGCAAAGATATTGCTTGCTCAGTCTAGGCAGTCAAATCGGAAATGAGATGGGATTTCCATTCGATTAGCCAACAGGAATCTGTCCTTGTTGACTTCCACCGGAAATCCAATCTACCGGTTACGTAAATTCCTAATCTAATCAGGATAGTCTATCTCCGTATAGGGGAAAAGCTCTCCACTCGTTTTTCAAAGTCAAAGATAGGCATGTCAAAATGGAGTGACTTTTTGATCGACATATCGCTGCAAAAGTCCTCAATTATAAGTGAGACAGGGCAGACAAGCCAGCAATAGAAGCTATGCCCCAGCTTTTTTACCCAACCAGACCTAGGACCAGCAATGCCTGTCAAAGAAAGAAGTACAGGTTGCCAGTCCACTCATTGCTATCTGATAGCCCTTATCAATCACTATTTTCACATAGAGAATAATTATGCTATTCGGACAATCTTCTTATAGCGAGTCAATGTCGGATAATCTAGCAAGAGCTTCTAGCGCAAGGGAGTACCAGATAGAGCTTCAACAAGTGGGAATCAATACAGCAACAAGTCCGATGTTGAATGAGATAGCTTTCATCTTCCAATCTTTCTGAGCTAAGAAGTTTGAAAGGGGCAGTCTTCCATGTCACTCGGAAGGCAGATCAAGGTAGATGAACCAATACCAGATGCTTCCGTTTGGGGATTGACAATGGAAGTTGGTCATTCTCTTCCCTTCCCGTGTAGAACTAGGATGACTAAAGCCCAGCGTCGAAAAAAGATTGACTTTCAAAAAAATAAAGGAGAGTGGATAGCTGTGATGTGAAAGAAAGGTTAGACAGTTGGGTTGATCGAGATAGGGTTCTATGTCCGGTATCAAGCGAGAGAGAATAGCAGAATACCGATCCGCTACATATGAAGCAAAGCCGGCCTTGCCCGTTGAACTTCTCTCATCCCGGGATTGAGATAGGCAGAGTTCCCGAACCGCTGAGTGCTATCATTATGCCTCCGGTAATAAAAACAATTAGTCCGATCTAGCTGGAAAAGTCGTTATTTCAGTAAAAAGTTTGATGCACTGGCTAGCCTAGACTCCCATTCAGGCACTGCCGGGATAGACTGAATAAGGTAGCAGTGACTTTATAGCAAGATACTTTTACTGATCTGCCTCTCCTAACGGCTTGTACCGGTATTCTAATAATGGCCAATCCAGAATAAGAGAGCTAGCCTAGCCCAGCTTGACAAGAGGATTAGGACAGCTTTGGCTAGAGATGGACAAATGCAAAATGTCTTAGAGAAGGAGCAGCTTATGACGAGAAGGGCTTTTAACTAACTCAAAGGAAGGCTCAGAAGAATCCTCATTAGTAGCAGCAGCCTTGGAATGAGTTTGAGGTTTAGACTGGGTTTGACTACCTTTAGGTGTGTTCTTGCGAGGAGGCCGAGTGAGACAGTCTCGAATTCAATTCCCAGGCTTCTTTCAGTAACAGGAATTCGATGAGCCAGAATAAGGTATAATAGAAGAAGTAGCCCTCACTAATGAAGTTCATTGTCATTTCATAGTTCCAAGTGAAGTCTCTGAAGAGATTAGTTCTGCAACAGCACTATACAGTGTAGGCAAGGGGCTGCGATGGAGTAAATAGGCTCGAGCAGGCTAAAAATCATCAGTGAGAGCGAGAGTAAAGAAACTTCTTAGCATGAGCGGAAGAATCTCCAAAAAACATACATAGGACAACAAAGAATATAAGTGGAGAATAGACTGTCCAGGTTGCTCTTTCATGTCGTGCAGGTGAAGCATAAGCTCATACTGACGAACAAGGTCTGCAATAGTCTACCAGGCCCCAATTGCCACAATTCAAACAGATCCTAGGAAGGCTCTCCTACTCCATTTACAAGTTAGCGGTTCACTCTTTCGATAGAGATATACTTTTATAGAGAAATGCCTTCTATCTACGTAAAGAGTGCGTCCTGTCTTCTGTCTCGCCCTAAATGGAATGGCTCTCTTAGTTACGCTGCGCCCCGGTCTGAGTCCCCACGTCCGCTCTTCTCCGCCCGCAACCCAAGAAGTTGGCTTTGCCAACACAACAACATTAGGGCCGTCCCCTTCATTCTATGCCGACCCCGGCCCGGGGCTGGCTTTTTGGGAAGCCCGTTCCCACCGCGCTCACGGCCCGGCTGGCCTTCCAGCGGTAGTGGGAATTCTCCCGTTCCCTGGTCAAAGACTTGGTTGGATGCGGGATCTACTCCACGAGGAGCGGTACGGACGTATATGATATCATCACGACCTCTCTTTTCGTACCGCTAGGGATGCTTAACGCCACTTCGCCAACTGGCGTTACCTGCGCTTTCGTGTCTCTCAGTGTGGTCAGCACTGGGTGTTTCCGAGCAGCGAGGCTTACACCCATTCGCATTAGTTCATCCAAAGTTCCTTACCCTTATGCACGAATTATTGAATAAGCCATCTTCCTATCAAGGTTAAGGAGTCAACTGAGCATCTCAGCGGCGGGATTGAATACCCGGATCGAGTCAGAGTTCACGCCGCCCGCCCTGAACAAATAGGAGGCGTGGGCCACAGGTCGCACATAAGCCGCCGGGTCGCACGACAGAAGAACACCCAACATACAGATGCACACTCCAAAATGTGAAATATTCATCTTCATTGGAGCTTTTTGGTGGTAGTCGTGACCAACAGCCATCAGCTGTCGGCTCGTTGGTAAGGCGAGAGCTTCAAGCCCGATTTCAGGTTCAGGTGGCACACCCCCCACACAAGCACCACCCGACGAAGGGGGGACGGGGAAAGCTACAGGCCAAAAACCTTCGACCCTTCTTTCTAAATGGGGGTGCCCGGAGCACCCCATCTTGTCATTTCGTTGTTGCTCATTCCCGTTAGGCTTAGGCCGAAGTGTTTGGCGTTTCCTTCTCCGCGCCCGCTCACGCTTTGCTGACCTATCGCGTGGTAAAGAGAAGAGAGTACGAAAGAATAGTAAACAGAGCACACCGCAGAAAGATTCTAAATATGAGAAGTCCCCCTTGGATTCGATAAGAAGGAAATGAAGAACGGGAACGAAACGAAATGAGGCGTTTCCAGCTCTAGTTTCGGATGAGCTTCTCCCAATTATGTCTGGTAATAGAATAGGGCGGCTTGCTCTGACCAAGACTCCACTTTTTGCTCCGTCCATGGAGCGTATGAATTTCCTGGAATGTAGATAGACCAAAAGAGGGAATGAAGGGATAAGAATAGGAATTATAGTCCCATTGGAAAAAGGGGCACCAGTGGGAACATCTCTACTGACGAACCATTTCAATAGTAAGGGTGCTGCCGTGCCACGAGGCACGACCATAGAAGTAATGAAAAATAAAAAGTTATGTAGTTGGACCATCTGCTCTATCCGTTCGAGTTTCGCTTCTCTAGAGAAGATGAGACGCTCAAAATGAAAGTGTTCGCAACGCATACCGAAAGGATACCAATGAAGCCGACCATTAATGACTAGTTCGAACACCAGGAGCGGTCTGATCCCTGATTTGATCAAACAGACTGCTCTTAGAAAGATGAAAGAAAAGCAAACTCTCCAAATTGTTGACCAAGCAACACTAGCGGAACAATCTCAACTTCTTACCAGCCGGATGGTGCGCAATGAAGACCAATCCGCGAGCTAAACTAGAACATCCAATAGCAGACAAGCTTGCATCTCCGTCTTGTCCCGAATCCTTATTTTCTTTCTCCTACAAGCCAATCATGCAGTCTATAGCTCTACTTTACTACGATATATCTTGCTATTGTTTTGTTCTATCACAAACAGTCAAACCAGCTACCGAAGAAGAGATACTCAATTCGTTACCATGACTGATAGGATGATCAAGCAAGGCAGTCCATAGACAGTTCCGCTTCTCCTCTTAGTTAGAGAGGAGCAGAGACCGCTCGATCTTATCTTGTTGGTTCTTCTTCTTTTTTGTCGAATCTGAACCATGAAAGTCAGTCAATGTTGGCTTCCTCTCAGAGTTGGGATCCTCACGACCCTTTCCTTGATTGCCTGAGTGAGGATCGGAAGAAGCTCAGCTGCCAATGCAAAGTCCGCTTAGTTCAAAACTCTGAAAGCCGAAGGGAGGAAGGCATCATAGGTTTTTTTTTCTAGGTTCAGGGGCGAATCGCTAAAGGTCGAAGTCAACGGCATTTGAAAATCAGACTGAACCCGCCCATCTCATCTTGATTTAGGGGGGGATACAGGGATAATTTGATCTTATATCACGCCATTTCTTTATTAGTAGCGAGTAGCAAGAAGAGAAGCTACAAGCATGAGGTCTCACCTTATCTTATTTAGAGGATCTTTTTTATTATTCAATTTAAATCGGCCAGGAGCCTTGGTTCCACTCGACCGGAGATACGACGTCATTTATCGAAAAGACCTTTAACTAGCCTTTCTTTCACCCCGATTGAAAGCAATGAATGGGATCGGCTTACCCCATTCTTATAGCGGAGAGAGTGGTACCGTACTGGCTTTCAAGCGGCTTTCCTCACTCCCTGGCATGACTACAGAAGAGAGGGAATTCCTACCAGACCAGAGAGGGGTGATTCTCTAACAAAGGAAAGAAAGGAATGACTATCTAAAAAGAGACAGGCTTGCACAGACATCCCGATGGGAAAGAAGGAAAAGACTGGATTTCCGCTACGCACCTTGCTCTTCTCTGTTTAGGAGTGGGAGTCTGTCTTTTCTAAAGAGTGAAGCTCCTCATTCAAAGAGGAGCGGGTGGTTATCGAGGTTTGCAAAGTCTAAAACTTCAGCATGTTGGATGCACCCAAACAAAGCCGGTTAACCAAAAGGCGATACGGAAATTGTCCTACAAGCGCAATCCCATAACCTACATCGACCACTTTAGGAATACGTGCTGGGCGGGAAGACTAAGATCGAGTTGGATTTCGGGACTAGGGTAAATAGGTAATCGACTCCTTTTCATACAACAATATACCAACCGGGCTTACTATACGGAATATAAGACCTCAAGGCAAAGCCAATTTACCCGAAAGCTTGGAAAGCATTCCACCTTACAACAATACTCGCGCAGGAAAGAAAGCAAACAAAGTCCTATCTTAGGGTGACGAGGGACAAAGCAGCAACCAAAAAGCATTGAACCTTAGCCGACTTCGAGCACTTAGAAAGAGACTAGGCGCTGACCGATAGGATTCGAAGGATTGATTAGGCGATGACTGACTGAGAGGCGGATACGATTTCACTCTTTGGTGAAGGATTAGGACTTAGGTGGGCGGCTTAGCTTAAGGGAAGGGGCATATTCTCCTTGATTTCAATCTATTGGGTATTGGTAATTGCGTAGATAACGATTTTCCGACAGACATAGCAATTATCTCCTTAGGGGGCTTCCCCGCTTCGCTTCTTCTTTGTTCATTCGTAAATCGCGTCTTTTTAAGCCAGGTCAAAACGATTCGATTTTTCTCTGAGTCTACGGAGATAAATCGGTCTTTAAGCGAAAATCCCGGGTTTTCTAAAACCTTCTCGTGATGATCTCACTCCAAGGAGGGAAAAGGTTTGTTAATTCATTCAAAAGACGGGCTTTCCTAGCTCATATAGTGGAAAGCGCCCTTCCCACATCGATCCGAAGAATGATGAAACCTGCCAAGTAATATAGTAGTAATGCCTTTCCCAATCCTCTATCGAAGGAAACCCCTCCGAGGGTGAAAGAGGTGGCTAACTTTCCTTGCCCCAGGGAGCTTCTTTGTTTATGTCACTAAGCGTGATAGCTTAACCGCGCTTCTAGCTCTATCTCTAAAAGGAATTATTAAACCGGCCATGCCAGACAAGTACTGGTTGAAGTTCCGCCATCCCCTCTCCCAGTTGCTATGAATCGAGAGAGCCCAGTCGCTCCTCCTGCCTACATAAATAGAGGCATCACTCGAGTGATGCCTCTTCTAGTAGATCCAATCCAGACAGATCTAGTATACGTACAAGAATCAGAAGGGGTCTTCTCCCTAGGTGAGGGGATTGTGCTACTTGCTTTTCTCTTAGTTGAATAATGGGTCTTTCTCTTTTTCTTTCCTTTCTTGTTCCGTCCTGCGCTAAGCAAGCGAGTCTTTCATTCCTTGCTCAAGTAAGTGAGGACAAGCCCCTTTCGTTTATCCGGATCTGCCTATCCGGGGACTTCTCCAACAACCTCTTCTGGGGAACAATCTCTTATGTACTCAGACGGGCCGCTCCACTCCCTGTGTTCTTTCAACGTAGCAAGGAGGCCGGCTGAGAATGCCAAGTCGGTCATCCACACTCAGTCAGAGTCCAATTTCCTAGCGGAAGAAAGCCAAAAGGGAAGTTCTGCGTCCTCACCTTTCAATCGAGCAACTGCGTTTCTTCGTCTTAGGCCTCCTACAGAGGTGTATTTCCTTTCAAAGTAAAAGAATTTAGGGGATTCTCGCCGGATGGAACAAGGCGCTTCGAACCATATACTGCTTTTGCTGGAATGAAACGAACGAAGCCTTGGAACATAATTCTGCTGCTTGCTGGGCCCGGATGGCGGAACTTGCATTTTTTGAGAGAAGAAAGCGGCCCCCCTTTTGCGGCAGAGTAGAAAGCTGAGCTTTCCCTCGTGTAGCTCCATTCAGAAAGAACACAAAAAAAAGGATAAATAACATTTTTTCGCGGATTCTTGCCATCACTACTGGAAAACAAATTGAGCTGTAGGCATCAAGGTAAGGGGGCGATAAACTATACTGCTGCAGAAACGGAATCGAAGGGGTTGGTTGAAGGGTAAGGAAGGATAGCGTGATTGACTGCTTTAGTAGGTAAGAAAAAATCATACTAACACGCTGGTGGAAGGAAATTGTTAATAAGTAATCGGGAGAAAGCACCCCAGTATGCAGTAAATGCCTTCTCTTCCATCTGCTTCAAATCTTAGTGGAAGAGTTAGAAAGAAGAAAGGCAAATATGATCGATTGATGAGTGAACATCCTATCCTGGCGCGGATAAAGCTTGGTTTACTATTAGCATAGCCCCTTGAATGGGATCATATGAATGGAAAGACGTGTTTTTAAGCTTCAATCAGTTGGTCCCTTACTTAAGTTAAGATAGCTCTTAAAGATGAAAGCCCAACGCTATTGGCTTAGCTTCTACTACAATTACCCTAGCATAGTTTGGATAGATGAAAGCTGGGGGTCCCCTTCTTGGTTAATAGCAACTTTTTCTGCTTATCTATTACGGACCATAATGTCTTTCTTTCCTTATTCACGACTGGGATAGCTTGGATACAGACTTTTCTTCCCCGGGATATAGCGGGTTCTCTTCTCGGTCAAAAACGGGCAAAGGGGAAAAGATAAAGAAAAGGGTAGCGTCAATCTTTTTCTATCTGACGAGGCTATTCTTATGAGTGCTACGAATACTAAGACTCCCTGTCCTAACGAGCTAAGGGGGTGTACCATTCAATGCCAGCCCTATGGCTTTTGCTTGTCTTGTCTCGCCATAAAAAGCTGAGCTAGATGGGCCCGAACCTGCTCCTGCTCTTTTTGGTTCATAATTGTCTGTGGGATGGATATGGAATTCGACTTGAAACTTGCGTATGTCCTTTAGTTCAAGAAGATGGACACAGCATTGCTCTAAATGAGGATAGATGCGTATGGTATAGGAATCGGGAAGAGAAGATCAAAGCCGCTAGTTGAAGACAAAGGATCACGAACTGGAGTTTTCTAATGAAAGAAATGCGAGAGCAGGTCCTGCAACGTGACTTGGTTTGCTCGGGTGTGGAAGGATCGGGGAACAGATATGTCGATGGTTGAAAGGCTAGCGAATACCATTCTTTCAGGAATTAGGCTTTTGAGACCGGCTAGCTCTTGCTAGCATAGAGCTACCAGCAACAGGCTAGACATAAAGAGCTAGTATCGGTCCTAAGACAGCTTCTATGCCTACTGCTACTTTGGCTCTAGACTAGTCTTATCCCTTCAATGCTTTTATAAGACTAAAACTCTTCTCGCCGGCTCACGGGACTCGTAAAAATGTGTTCACGTAACGTAATAGGTCGTTGCTTGCTGCTTGCTGGCTAACGCACCTTACTAGCCTACGTAAGCGCTTTGAAGCCGTAGCTTGCTCCCCAGACAGTCTCTCTTTTCCCAGTCGTACCCGATCGTTTCGATATGATTTCTATTTTTTAAGTTAATGGGGCCTTTTTAGATTATCATCTAAGTAAAGCGAAATATTCCCAACCAACCTTCACTCAGTCAGTCGTAAGGCTGTATCTGAACTACAGTGGCTTCAATCCGAGTCCGGGTCCCGGGCTGGCTGCATCGGAGAGGGGTGGAAGCAATGGATCGAGTGTATTGATTCCATTTCTTCTCGTCCATCGAATTGGGGATCCTATCTCCTAGTCTTGATCTACCCGGTCCCCTCGGAATGAGATGGAGATGGAAGCAGGAGCGGAGAACCCCAGCTGGAAGGTCTTTGGTGCTCGAACCAGGCTGCTTCCTCTCCATCTCCTTAATTAAGGGCGAGTGCTAAAGGGCCTACTTTTACTTGAGTAGTTAGGGCGAGTGGCTAAAGCCCACGATGAAAAAAAGTGGAGATGAGAGTCGCTTCCGATTTTCCGCCCTACAAAGCCAGCCAATTCGTTACCGGCTAACTGGAGGCCGAACAAAAGCGCGGCTACGACAAACGACGAGTTTCCTTCCCGGACGGGGGCACGTGTAACAGCCCCGCAGGGAACTAAGAGGAGTTGGTGTTAAAGACCGATAAGAATTCATTCTAACTAGTAGCTACTCATTACACACAAGAAAGAGTGTAGGTTTCAGTTCAGTCTACGGTCTCCCGTCGGATATCACTCACTGTATTCCCTGCTTTGGGAGTTAGAAGTGAATCAGGGACTTGCCATGGATACGAGTGAAACGAAGGCACAGGCCATTGTTTTGTATCAATTTCTTCGTTTTCTGACCTCTGAGGAGACTTCCCCGCTTAAGCCATAGTAAAAGACCTAACCACTCTGCTCGGCTCTCTGTCAAGGGAGAGCCTTCGCTCCGCCTTCGGGGTACTAGGTGAAATGGGTTACCTCACTCCTATCCATTGATGTCTTGGACGGAGATATTCTTGAAAGTAAACCTTCATTCTTGGATAGATGCTTTCTTGCTGCTCCCCTTATTATATAATGATCTACCACGCTGCTTTGAACGTCCCTGAATAGGCGCATCCTTTGCTGCCATAGAGCGAAAGACAGGGGCACGGGACACTATAAAGAAGAGATGGCTAAGCTCAAACTCCAAAGGAAGCAAGTAAAATAAAATAGAGAGGAAGGAAGAATGCAAGCAACGGATATAAGCGTCCTAGCGTAGCGCGAAAGAACTGTATGCGCATAAATTAAATAAGGACGACTGACTATATAGAAATATGAAAGTGGAGTGAAAGTAGTCTACACTACGCCTTCAAAGGAAGGGGCCATGACACATTTATTGACCCTATGGATTCCAGGAACCACTAAAGTTTCGACTAGACTCAATCAATCGAGAGCTAGCATTAGAGAAAGCAGTAGAAAATCAAAGACGACTTCGCACTGAAAGCAAGGGGATTCGCTAAGCTAGTAGCTCTAAAGTAATGGCATCCTGTTGATTCCTAGCTGACTAATAAGAGTTCTAAAAAAAGCCCCCCTTCGTACTCTATTTTATATTCCCCATTCCTACGAATGCTTCATCGCTTAGATGTGTTCGCCCTGCCCATGTGTAGAAAACAATACATATATTATGTTATGTCCGATTTGCTGACTACCTTGCTATAGACCGAGGAGTAACGACAAAGCAGGAGATCATAAACAAGATACAAACTAACAAACATACCTGCATAAGGACAGCGGCACTTCACTGGGTCCCTATATGACTATCATAAAAATACATCTAAAGATGCGTAGTCAACAGATCCCTAGTCTTAGAACTAGGAGTTTTACAGTGAGATAGACGTTTAACATAAAAAGAAAGCTATAGCGCTAGCCAGCAAGCAAGCATTCTCGATTGAAGCATGAAAGAGTTTGCAGTGCAGTCGTAGGTACTCTCAGAACAGATTCATTCGAAAGAGCAAATCAAGCAAGAGCGCGGGACGAGATTGCGATAGGCAAAGTAACAAAGTAAACCTTCTAAGCTTCAGTTAGTGTGCAAGACCAATTAAGGGTTGTCAGTTAGACTTCCTTTGAGCACGCACGCAAGAAGCTGTCCAGACTTAAAGCGGTACTCCGTCCAAATAGGAATAGTAGCAATCGCCCTAGTTAGTCGTTTAGAGTGAACCTGAAGAGGTTTATGGACTAGTTAATCACGTTTATAAAGAACCACCCAGGTTTAAGGTATACGCCATTCAGGCTCATAACAAGCTTTTGTCGGAAAATAAATCGGCAAATGCAAGCAACTCTTTGAAGCAGATACGGTTAAAGCAAGAGGATGGAGTTGAGAGGCATCGGGAAAGTCAACAGTCCCAGAGCCTTTTCTTTCAAAGAGCTGATTCAATAGCAGTAAGACCGGTTACGCTTACACCAATAGCAGGTAGGTAAAGGCAAACAAAAGATATGGCTAAAGCACCGGTAAGACCAAGAGCGTCTGCGTTGAGTAGATCTGGTTACCTTTTTTGTTTGTGCCCGAGAGGAAGGATTGATTTGATTGCCCGACTATCGGCAAGAGTTGACTGACTTCCTCGTTCAGTGGGGAAGTCTATTCCCTCTCAATCAATGCCCGGGAAGGGAACTATGAGAAAGGCACTTCAAGAATACATATGGAGATAGGCCATTTAGATAGACCGATTCCAATAGCGTCCCGCAAACTACCGGGAAGCCCACTACATAGGTAGGGGGCGTGCTGACTTGACTTTCTCAATTAAGGAGGTCCGCTAGCTGCTTGAGCCATAAAGACTTCTTATTTCAACGGATTTCATTCACTGGCTTTCCTCTCTAAGAAGTCAGGTCGATCCAAAGCCATTGCTTGAAGCGATTTCCTTGACCGAAGTCTGCTACCGAAGCAGGATTGCTTGACACACAAGCATACCAACCCGAGGGAAGGTAAATAAGGATGGTGGTCAATCAAGCTATTCTATTAATAAGTAGGAATCCGCTTCTCCATGCCCTTCCATTTTCAAGGGGTAGGCCCTTCGCGGCACACAAATCAGATTTTATTGTCTCACTGGCGCATTCGGTAGCCCCTTCTAGTGCGCGTACTAAGACTAAGGCTACAGCTCACTTCTTCCTTACTAGACCGATTGCCATGAATGAACTGGCTTGACTTGACTTTAGCTACAGGGACAGTTTCACCGACCTAAGAACCATTTCCTTTAGCAGCAGCGGAGGATCTTCTATGAAAGCAAAGAACACACCGAAGCTCCCTTTAGATCGAAGGCCTTGCATACTAAGATTATTCTTATACGTGCTTTCGTGGAAGTCTCACCTATCAAGGAAGTCTGACTAAGAAAGTTTATCCCTGCGGGAAGCATTAGCACCTCAGCTCAGTACGCATAGAAGTCAAGTCTACCTCTATTTAGCTCTACTGACTTTCTTATACCTATACCAGGAACCCAAGCCTACCTCTTCTGGTTGAAGTTCCGATGAACCGGGTATTCCCTCAAGAGCCAAATTTACCTGTACCGCACAAGGAAAGATCTCAATCGGCGTAGGGCGAGGGTCAAGCTCCACTACTGGGCCGGGGGAAGAGTCTGCAACAAAATCAATTGAATAGACAGAGAAGTCCGGTAAGCGTATCGATTCAAGCAAGTCCGACTAGTTTAGGCGCCGCCTTCCAGACTTCTGATGAACCGCCGGGTGGTATGAACTCCAGAGCCCTATTCTGGTTACAGAGTGCGGGTAACCGACAAGTAGGTTAGCAAACAGGTGAATCAATAGGCTTTGCTCCTGCCTTCGCTTCCAGGAGAGAAAGAGTACTGGCCTTAAAGCTATTTTTACACAAGATAGGATGGCTGGGAGGGAGTTCTTGAATGCCGAATCCCTGAACTCATACCCGTCGGTAGGCTTTCTTCCCGCTTAAGATAGACCCGATTCCAGTGTATCGTAGAAAAGAAACTTCGCTTCTGGTTTGGAACCCTGAGCAGACTCCGGTGATATTGAATCAGCCAGAAGGTTCACTCCTAACCTTTGAAATGGAGCTTGAGCTGCTAATAAGGAAATACCCCCTTTTCTTATTTCACACAATCCAGGAACTTCCAGAAATAAGGGAAGAAGTCTGTAGGAAGCTATCCGAAGATAGGACTTTCCTCTAAGGCAACCAAAGCCTTTAGCTACTCAACTACTTGAGCTCATTCGATACCAGACAAGCGCTCATTGGCTACCAGAACTACTCAGATCAGATCTTGGCTTCCTAACTCCTAAAAGGAGTGCGTATGAGAGAATCATGTTCAAGAGAACTATGAGGAAGCAGAACCTAGTAAGAAGAAGAGCTAGCAGCGGAGAAGATCCCAACAACGGCTATTTGAACACCGCTTACTGTACCAGCGGTTGCTGATTCAATTGGCTTAGATTCAATAGCTGCCGAGTCGATAACCGGATTCTTCAATACGGATACAAAAGCTCACTCATTCCGGAATGGTCGAGTAGATTCATGAGAGGCAAGAGCAGGAACCACTGCTTGACTGGAAAGACGAAAGGCGGAAAAAGGCTCCTTAACCCACTCACTCTGAAACCCAGAGAAAATGAGCCAAGCCCGTAGGGTGTAAATGGATAAGACCAATAGGGAATCAAACAAAAGGCAAGATTGAGAGATAGAAGGCCAGGCTTGTCGCCAAGGGGTTCACTCTGAAAGAGGACATCGACTACACTGAGACCTTCTCCCCGCTTTCTATTCCTTCCCGGCGCAAGTTATACAGAAGGGTGGCTTATACCAGCTAACGAAAACTTCCCCGCTAAAGAATTGCATCACACAGGTGAAAGGCGATCCTTAATAGCCTAAGGAGATTTTCGATGACTTAGCACTACCAAAAGGAAAGGAAGGAGAATAAGGGAAGGTGCCAAGCCTGATTGCAGCACGAGTAAGGGCTTATCTTGCCCATTTCCAAATAGACGGAATTGGAGCTAGCCATATAGAAGAAGACTCTCTGCGTAGCTACAGAGAGGATAAAAGGTGGGAAGATGCCTTTAGCTAAGCGATTCAGGGTCTTTTCTGTACCCAGGATCCGATCCCGTTGATCAGTGATCAGGATGATACGATTGGTTGTAAGACTTGGTTGGAACACGAGGTTTAGCCGAATATGAGTTATTCGTTTTTGAACTGGAATGCCTTCGTCCGAGTGCGTTCCCTTCAAGACAAGAAGAGGAGCTTTAGCTTTAGAGCGCCCAGAGGAGTAAAGATCAGCTAAGCATCCAAAGATAGGAATAGAATAGCTGATCTTCCGCAACTGGTTTTGAAACCTATATGTCTTAAGGAGGGCTAGCTCATCCTTTCATCCGCATTAAATGGGTTAATGGGAAGCTCAAGAAGGATGGGTATTGCGCCCGAGTGAGCGAGTTAAAGGTAGTCATAACCCTTACTTTATAACCTTCAGTCCGGCGAAGCTAGCTAATAAGGAAAAACCCCTCTTCTAACTCCCTGCCTGTAAGCCTTCTTTCTTCCTTACTCTAACAAGTAAGCAAGTCAACTACCTTCTGTCTTCTTTTCTAAAAAATATCCCCAATAGTCAAGATCTCATGCAGGAGAGAAAGAAGGAGTCTGTTGATTCTATGGTAGCTGAACGTCTTAACTTTAATTATTCCTAATATAGTTCCTTCTTATTGATAGCACCAGAAAGAGAACTCCGCCTTCTCGGGGATTCGATTAGAGGACTTCCTTTAGCTCTAAGACTAGGGATCAAAGGAATTGGTGGGAAATCCAGAAAAGCTCAAATCCCACTGTTAGAACATTTCATAAAGAGGAGAGCCGGTCTTGCACACTAACTCATGAGTCAACCTAGGAAAAGAACTGCTTTCCAGCCTTTCACTCCTAAGAAGCAGGTCCCACTCCGTCCAAAGCTTGCAGCTAGCTCTTTTTCACTTTATAATAATACCTTTGGATAAATCCAATTCTTGCTTGCTGGACTATTGTGGTCTCACTCAATACCATACTCTTTTCTTTGAAAATCTTCGTATCGTAGGCAGGGACTCTCGCCGCGACCCGGATAATGCTTCCTTTTTTACGATGCCGGATCGATGCCAATGCCCACCTCTTTGGTTGGGGAGCCAACGAGTCCACCCAAATTCTGTACTGATTCGCTCGCTTTGTCCACCTTCGCCTCTTCAAGTTGGCTCCTTCTCGAAATGACTCAAGTCTGACCAAGACTGGTCCTTCGTAGTTCTTTCGCCTTATCTGGCTCGTAGATGGCTCTTGGAACTAGTGGTTAACCATTTCTACGCGAGACCATCGTTTATTAAGAATGAGGCTTTTCCTGGGCTCGTACGAAAGTCTCTGTGAGTAGTTCCCCCGGCTAGACCAGTGCCAATAGTTAGAGTTTAGACTCCTTTTTCAGGCCTTCGCCTTAGTCCAAAGGGATTCTTATGTAAAGAAAAGAATTCGTTACAAAGAAGGTCAAGCTAGCTGGCTCATAACCTTGAGAGGGATCAAATCCTATTTCGGGAGCTGCCTTTACACCGGTATTCAAATAAGCTGCTGCAAAGAATGAGAAGTGGGTCTCGCTCTCCTAATCAGTCGTTAGCTTATCCATCTCTATTTTTATCCGGGCTTCTTCCGCTTTAGCTGAGGCCGATGCCCCTATCTTTCTTCTGATCCGCCCCTAAACAATAGCAATAGCACGAATCCTAAGCTACGGCACGCGAAGGAATGGTTCCATGAATCATGGGTGGAGGCGACAGGGGGATTGGCTGGCTTACTATGGGGAAGGGGAGAATCACTAAAAAAAGTATAGAGCTCCCCTAGGGAAAGTATTCTACCTCGTTGGACCGTATTCGCTACTAAAACGTAGCCCTCCTCCGCCTTCGTTTGAGGAAGCAGGTATTCGCTTGTCAGCTCTAGCCTTCCCTTGCCTTGCCCCTCGAAGAGTCCTACCCCGAACAATATCCATTGCCTGTCTCGTACCGCTCCGTGGGCTTTTATGATTAGACTACTCACGAATCTATCCAATTTCTTACTGAACTTGACTTGTCTCCGATTGCCATGCTGCGCTTTTCGCTCCTTATCCCGTACAGAACGAAGTGAATCTTATTGAAACATTCATTGCTATGGGCCCTCTTATTGCACTGAATGACGGATCACATGGGGTGGATCCTACTAATGCAATGTTTTCTCCGTGTAGGAAGGCATTTTGAACATCTAGCTGGTATAGGGACCACTTCTTTGATGCAGCAATAGCCAGTAAAGTCCTAATCTTCACAAACTGAAGTTAAGGTTTCCTCCAAATCTATCCAATATTTCTTCTTGAGCAAAGCCTTGAACAGGACGATAGGAATAATGGCCTACCTCAGGCATGTTGTCTGGAACTGGATCATGGCTTGAGTCTGGAGAGGGAGAAGCGTTGGTTTACTGATCTCTTTCAGGTCCTGGCTGAGCTTCAACAAGATCTGGTGTTAGACGAAGTTTCTTTCTGGTATACACTATGGTTGATAGTGTATGAGTCACAGGCTTCTCTGGCTGATATATATGACTAATAATTCACGGTGATACTCTCCGGGGGCAAACAAAACTAGACTAATCAGTGTAGGAGAAGTTGAAGTGGAAGCAGTGGAGGCAGAAGGTCGCAAATCGCCACTCATCCGGATTGTTCTTCTTGGATTGGTTTCCCCTTTGCTTTGCCTAAGCCAAGCTTCACATTAAACACAAGAATTGGACCAGTGGGGCGAGTTTGCTATTGCTAGAAGTTCGAAAGGAGTAGTCATAGGGGCTTTGGGGCATTCCCCCAGGGCATAACTAATTAGCGGCCTATTCTTTTTTGTCTAATTCAATTCCCATCTCTCAAGCTAAAGAGAAGGTAATAAGGTAAGCCCAAGCAGCTGCTATTTGAACAACGGATTCAGCCATTGAAGATCTACAACTTATGACTCCACTGGTAGTATACTAGATGCAACCTATTCTGTAACAAGCGATTCTGGCTATAGCACCAGCTCATTCCCTGACTTCCTTTCTTCTCTCAGGACATTCTCTTCTTTTTCTTTAACTATGTCATTTGCTTTCACTAGCACCGGTTAGGAGAACAGTAAGACTTCCTCCTGTCCCACCGACTGAAGGCTATTGCTTCTGTCTTCGTCTTGATGGCAGCTATCTTTCTAAACAGGAGAGAAAGAAACTCAGTTACTTTTCAAAGACACAGCTTAACCACACTAAATCAGTCTAATGGGATGGGATCCAGAGGCGATCTTCTATATAGAGATCGGTGAAGCGAGCCCATTAGGGATCACCGGTGCTATCAATAAAAGAATAAGGAATACCAGGGTGCCGTTAAGGTAGCTCACCCGGCTCTTCAATAGAAATCCCTGCAGTTCAGTCACCCCGGGGTAATTCAATTCACTCTTCTTTCAGCTCTTGTGAAATGGTATCTGTGGTTCGCTTTCCCTTCCTTTCTTATGGTAACTAGGCCTGGTAGCATGTTTGCTAGTCTTGTCGGACTAGGAGCTCTACTAGGCTTGACCGTGGGAAATAGCTTTTTTAAATGAAGACGTAGGTAGATAGAAGTAGTAGGGGCAAATGATTCATTTAGAAAAGATCCGATACCAAGTGACAGCGCACTAGCTGGTCGGTGTGAATGATAAAGTGTTAAGTGAGTCTTTCTGGAACGCCACATCGTAGAATAGCAACATCTTTCTTATTACAGCACAAAAAAAAACACACAGATAACTATCGCTGTTGGACCGGGGAAGGCAAGAGCGATTGTCTTCATAAGAATTCCCCAACAGGAGGGAGAAGGATCGTTACTTTGAGTCCTAAAAGCACGGCAATCCTCTTTTTTAAAACGACTTGTCTTTTAGACGTCAATGGTTTAGGAGAGGTTTCCTGCCCCGCCTAATCATCTGAGGCCGTAGTCAGCCTCAATCTTTCTGATTCGTAAGTAACTCAGTGAGTGCTTTCCTTTTCCCATGTCTTTTTTGGTCAACAACCAACCACATATCACTCACTACTCCTACATGAAGGGACTCTCTTTCTGTCCGGAGGGAATCATTCTTTCTCAATCAATCATGCCTCAACTGGATAAATTCACTTATTTCACACAATTCTTCTGGTCATGCCTTTTCCTCTTTACTTTTTATATTCCCATATGCAATGATGGAGATGGAGTACTTGGGATCAGCAGAATTCTAAAACTACGCAACCAACTGGTTTCAAACCGGGGGAACAAAATCCGGAGCAACGACCCCAAGAGTTTGGAAGATATCTTTAGAAAAGGTTTTAGCACCGGTGTATCCTATATGTACTCTAGTTTATTCGAAGTATCCCAATGGTGTAACGCCGTCGACTTATTGGGAAAAAGGAGGAAA
>Ga0214543_1002780_pt1 | contig 34453 bp, 11 predicted proteins | sample CNSS2metaG_FD_160094 | JGI IMG/M metagenome (GOLD analysis project Ga0214543, IMG submission 160094) | Root nodule microbial communities from cowpea collected in UCLA plant growth center, Los Angeles, California, USA - CNSS2 | ecosystem: Host-associated > Plants > Roots > Nodule | place: USA... | reverse complement strand
TATATATATATATTCATAACATGTCTTATATCCATGTCTTATATCCACAAAAACGAAAAAAAAAAATTAATTAATTTTCTTCTTCTAATTAATTTAAATTAAAAAATAGAAATTTCTTTTAAAAGAAAATTAAAAAATTAATTATAAAAAATGGAAAAGAAAAAAAGAAAAAAAAAGAGCAAGAGGCGGATTTTGTTTGTGTGGTTTGACCATTTTGACTAATAGTTTGAACTGCGAGTAGAAATTTTATTTATTATATATTGTCACGATATTTCATATAATTAAAAATTATTATAATTATTATTAAAATTTAATTTTTAATTAAAAATTAATATAAAACTTTAATATCACATCCTCCACCCATCCACCCATCTAAAGAAGTACTGAGATAATATATAATTTTGCGTACAAAATATTATATAGTATTTTCTTTCATATTTAAATTAGCAGTTCACATCATCTGTATATATAATGGCAAGTAGCAATATGCCAAATCAAAAGTTTTGGTCAAACTCTACCTCAGTGCTCCAATAAATAATGACAATTTCATCTCCCTTATAAGTGCACAATCTTTTATAGACTTTGTTGTCTTTTGCACTTCATGATCTCGGGGCACACTCATTTGTTGATGTGTATCCAAGAAAATAAATAGATTCTTTTTTCTCTTTAGTACAATTATATTGCCAAAGACATCAATGGCAAGTTAAATGAAATTATTGATATCTCATACAGTAAGGAAATGTATGACATTGTAAATATATAATGTTGAAAAAAAGAATCAACATGCTCAAGCCCGACCATTAAAGGCCAATCATCATTGAAGTAGAAGACGATGAAATAGACAATTATAATTTAACATGTCCCTTGGGTTCATGGGGGACTTTAATAATGGTGTGTAATAAGATATTTTTTCAATTTTTTGCAGATAAAAATGGTAGGAAGGGTTTGTAATTTTCTCCACAAAATATTATATATGAAGATTTGCAGTTTTGTACATAAAAAATTATACATGAAATGTTTGCAGTTTTGTTCATAAAATATTGCACGATAATTCATCCTTCAATAACACAACATCTCCACCCAAACATTTAGTATAATTTCCAATTTTCGTGTTCTTTTAACCATTTCTTTTCCATTTCTAAAGACACCATAGAGTTAGCAAGCCTACTAACATAAAACACCACATACTTCTTTCTTCTTTAATGACAATGGTTCAACACGTTCACCCATCTTAGTTATCATTTTGCAAAATTCATCCCTTTGAGATTGTGGAAGCTCATCGATCTCAACACGTGTCTTAAAATCTGATTAGTCATATTTCGTTGGACAAGCATAGAAGGTCATTTAACGAGAATATACAACATATAACGAAAATTGAAAATAGATAGAGGTCATGTTGTACAAAGAAAACATCTTGTATCCTTTCATTTGCTATTACTATTTGAGAATGATAGGATAACACAAAAGTAGATTCAACCATCAACCTAACTTTATACCCTTCGTTTAGCTATTCAGCCAATTCGTATGAGAAATAGGAATAATTTGGTCTGAGGTTTAGGGGAGGCCGAATGGATTCTTCAAACTTTTTGCTACTAACCAACCACAATGACCAAGTTAAAATCTTGAGTTAAGTCTTGACGAACCTGTGAAATCTCAAACTGTTCAGTGATACCTAATTATGTCATTAAAAGTCAAACACGTACGAGCAACTCACCCCTAAACTAAGTTGCTTACCATGATTAAACCCACTACATTGGCTTGTTGCATGGCACAACATCTCCACCCAAACCTTTAGTGTAATTTTCGATTTTCATTCTTTTGACATTTATTTTTTGCTTTTAAAGACACCAGAGTGTTAGCTAGCCTATTGACATCAAACACCACAAACTTGCTTCTTTCTCCTTTAATTGCTGATAGTTCAACACATTCACCAAGTTCAATTATCATTTTGCAAAGTTCATTTGTTCAGAATATCATAAGCACATCCATCTCAGCACATGTCTTCTAGTTCGGTGGACAACAATAAAGGATATTTAACAGGAAGATACAACATGACATTTGAATGCCTGATCATCTTTCAAACATAATTAAATTGAATTGTGCCACAAGGTTAGACCACATGTTATTGTGTGTCAGGCTTAAAGGTGTTTGAAGACCTTACCTGAACCGTAGATAAGATCCAACCCTAATTCCTATGATTGCTTAACGAGCACATCCTGCATTCTTCAACATGTTATGCGTTGTCACCTCGTCTAATTAAAAACTAATACAATTATTATTAAAATTTATTTTCCAATTAAAAATTCAAGCAAAGGTGCAATACAACACCACCTAACTAACTAAAGAGAAGGTCTTTAGACACCTTTAGTGTGTTAGGCTTAAAGATCTACTTCCCAATTCCTACAAAGCATCCCGCAACGCGATGAGAGTAAAACAATGGCGGTGTATATCTCAAAGGTAATAGCTCCAACAAAGAGCCATAATTGTCTTTTCATAATCAATGTGACTTTTATTAATCATTAGATGGTAAAATGAAACAAATGTAGTTAAGGTAAAAAAACTCACACGTAAAGAAAATGTCAAGGCGTATATGTTGAAAATATGCAGAAAATTATGATGGGATCTAAGTGTAAAATGTGCTTGGAATATTCAAATCTATGTGCAAATGGTTTTAGGATGATGTGAAATGAATGATGAAGGTGTATAATATCATGGAATTATGAATTAAACATGATCAAACCTCTAGAAACTAGTGAAAAAATGCAGAACTATGTAAAACAAAACTGTTTGATGAAAATATATATATATATATATATATATATATATATATATATATATATATATATATATATATCCTAATTTTCATATGCACGAGGATGAAAAAGAAATCTCCGTCCACGTGTTGGACAGTTGGGCTGGGCCTATCTCCTAATGAGGGCCAGGACACCATACTTTCTTGTTACACCCCATAATAATTAATGTGATAATTTTATCTTTTATAAAAGTAACTTTCGAATTATTTGTTCTAGAAATCTTTCAGGGTTTCTGAAAAATTCAGAACATACAACGAGCTTTTCTTTTCTACAGTGAGCTTTGCGGAATACATTAAGTGCAATTAGTAATAAATAATAGAGCGTAGGAAGAAAAAACAATTTCCTATTGACTAAAATAATTCTAGGAGGTTCTTGAAAATAAAAATAAACATATTTTAATAATAATAATAATTATTACTATTGAAGACATAAAAGAAAAACAAGAACACAAATATATACCAAGTAGGTATTTGAAAAAAGAGGAAAAGGAAAAGTAAAGCTAATGTCTTAAATCTAAGTTTTCAGTATGTGAAAGTCACAACAGAATCATCCCAAAGCAACTTTTACATCCTTGGCTCCACAAACACAGCAGTTGTCCTTTGAGGCACAACGAAACACCCAGAAGATGCCTCGTATCTTGAGCTCTTAACTACTTCATCAGATGATGATACCTGTAACACAATGCAGAAAAAGGAGTTCACCAATATTGCTTAAATTATAAGTGGATAAACCTACCTCAATAAATCAAAGAAGCATGAATCAATATGCAGCATGATCTTTTCTTGTCTCTCAATTCTAGTGTTCTGTTAATTGTTGAGTCCAGAAGAAAAATCACTATGTTACAAGGTTACAACAATGATTACTAGTAAATCCTACAACCTTAAGCTGCAACAAAGTTAAGGTAAAATCAAACTAACTAGATTATGAACATAAAGACTGAAAGTTGCATAAACACTGAAAGTCTCTGCAAAAGTTTTCTAACATTGAAGTTGACTAATTCACCCAATATTTTTCCAAAACATAGTCGGTTAATGTTCAACTTTTCATCATTTAAATTCTTAAATTTTACTTGTACCTGTATGGGATGTAACTGGAGGCTTCTGGATTGCAGGGCAGGGCTAACAAATGATGCTTCTGTTGGACTTGCGTTGATGACAACCACAATGAAGGAGTATCTGCCAACACCATTTGTCAACAAAACTAGTGGATGTAAAGTCTTCAAATGAAAACATTACAAAAGAGTTCTTAACGTACATGGGATCCAGCTGAGACAACCCAGGAAAGCCATCGTGACCATCTTCAATGCTCATCACTATGACTCCACAAAACCATGAAGGTCCTGTATTGTGAAAGCTTACTCGTTGCTGCAGATATCACAGATAAAAGCTTACTTGTATACCATCATAACATGCTTTTTTGCATGAGTTATCTCTTGTCATAAGATGGAAACTGAATAGGGGGTAAAATAACATGAAATTTGAAACCTTGTTTCAACAACAAAGGTGATGTAAAAATGAATCAGAAAACAGAAACTGAATGAAATATTGATGTCTTGGTCAAATGAAAAAATATAGTTAAAATAATTAGTCACTGAGAAGGAGATTTATATCAAGGCACTAAAAGAAGAAATTTAAAATGGCTAACCTGGATAGCATTTGCTGTCTTCAAGCGGAATAGTGGTGAAGAGTACCTTATACGTAGCAGGTTCAAGAAATTGTCCATGGCAGCAAGAATGTCAATCTTCTGAGGCTTGAAGGATGGGTTTGCTAGTCTTGGTTTGATTCTGAAAATTAACAATAGGATTTACCGTACATCACAAATTCAATAACCCAAAGGTCCTACAATTATAACATACACTGCTAGGTAAGTTGGTGATCCAGTGTAGCATATTTTATAAATGGTAATAATAAAGAATTCAGATTCTTACAATGGCCAGCTCTTTTCATTTTTCTCTTGAGGAGGAAGTCCAACACCCCAATTATTACTATTGTATGTAAAGTCAAGCCTGACATCAAGAGTGCACAAAAAGGAATCGTATTGTAAGTTTCATTAAATAATGGAAAATAACTGGATTGATTTAAGAATGAATGTAACTTTTAGAGCATCATAATGAAGTAGATGATATGATATCCTTATTTTCGCATGGCCAAGTCTAAGAGAAGCAATGGTTATTATATGTAGAAAATACCTGTTGAACCAGTCACCAGAATTGTATGAATCTCGGTCCAGTGATTTTGAGCGGAGTATCTCATCTCCAGAATGAAAAAATGGTATACCCTAAGAACACAAATTCTTTAGCACCAGAATAGACTCACTAAAAGAAATTGTATGTCATAACCTAAGCAATCAGTTAGTCTAATAAAATATAGGAAACTGCAAGATCCAACTTATCAAAACTCACCGGCTCAAATATCTAGTTTAACATTGAATAAAACCAAAAGTATAAATATTGCTACATGTAAGAAAGTTTGAGTTCACATTTCTTAAAATATTACGCATAAATACACCAAGGTGTACAAGTCTTCTTCTGTGGAGATAAAATTTCAGTTTCAGTTATGGAGGGCAAAAAACATCACCAAAATGTCGTGACAGTTTCTTGTTAAAATTGCCATGACATCACAGAGGCACTTGTTTACAGAGACAACATGAACTCATGTGGTGAAAATGATTGATGTAGTTAATTTATGTGACCTCTTCTTGTCATACAAAGTTAGCACCAATCTAAATCTCTCCTCTAACCTTGGTGACTTTATATATGTTCAACTCTATCCTATCCTTTTTGGTGCACCTAATAAATACACCAAGATAAGAATGTAAAATGCATCAACAGAAAACAACAGAGATAAATAAATCTCGAATTTTTATTAGTGAATAAAACCATTTAATTTCTTTAACCTGTGATAATGCTATAATACTGGTTGCCAAATGGTTTATCCTACATCTCTCAGTTACAGTGATGTCCATTGGGGTCTGAAAGTAAGGAACAGATTTGTATAAGAGACCATGAAAAAAAAATGCAAAAGCAACAGAGAATTTTGAGAATATTTATGATACCTTTAAGCTCACAATGTCAAATAGGGTTTCATTGTCATGAGCAGAAACATAATTGATCTGCAAAACAGATGTCAATTAAATAATCTCATTAAGAAGAAAAAGTCTGTCATTCCCTTCACATGGTTGATAGTGATGTTCAATACTAAATTTAGTTTCATGACTTTTCTCAAAATACATGGCATGTTTCAGATTTAAGAAAAGAATGAGGATATACAAGAGAATAATCTTACCGTCTCTATGGGGCATGAGGCATATGCAACAGGTGTCCCATCATATGTTAATATTTCTGACCCTTTTACCTGACACCATCAAAATGAAGCTATTAGACAATATTTCTTGTGCAAAGAATTATCTCATAACAGGTAAAATATCTTTTAATTATACTCAGAGAAACATTGAACACTCATATATAATAAAAAGAGTCTTCACATTTGATTTGTCTAGAGACATATTTAACCACGCTTGATTATAATTTTTTAAAATTCAAAAATTAATTTCATTTTGTGCTATATTACTTTTTTTACATCAAAATTATATCAGTCCTTGCTAGTATCAAATAGAACCCATGAAGCAAGAATTAGTGGCACTCTTCAACCCACATGCAATGTAAGGGACCAACAACTCCAAACACCTCAGTCTGATACTACAAGAACTGGCCTCTGGTTGCTAACCTTAGTAGCAGCTGATACCTTTCCCACTAACCACCAATACTTCCCTCCATCATCACTGATATTACCATTAGGGCAACCAACTACTGCCACTTTGCCTTGTCTATCACTACAAATACCACCCCAACCACAAATCTAACAACTATCAAACTAATTTCACAAAAATCACTCTTTCACCTCAGAATAAAAAATATTAAATGATTTATACATCTAATTTTCCAATCTTGACATTATTTTTCTAAAATAGAAAACATAGATCATACATCCAAAGAACAAGGAAATAATTAAATGAAAATTTCAATATTTTCTCACAATTCCTTGTGCAATATCCAATTCCAAATAAAAGAAAACAGAGCCACAGTGATATTTGCACAAACAACATTCAAAAAGTACAATTTTAACTTCAGTAGACAGAAAATTGATCAATCTGAATACCTCTTCCCCTTTACTATTGGTTAGCACAAAATCCCGCAAGTTGGCAGCCATTCCAATCTGCAAACCACAAAAAGAACATCAAAGACTTATAAGCTATATGCGCGTGTGTAAATACATAATAATATTCAAATGATCTCAATATGAAAACAGAATATAATAGAAGCATAGAACATTGGCACTCTTTTAAACAACAATGCCTTATCTGGGTGTCTATTTTCGGTATTGCATTAACAAAGAGAAAGTGAGTAAATTATAAATTATATAAGCTCAAGAGTCTTGTTTCCACCAAGAGACCATGCAACTTGTTCATACGATAAGAAATATCTTCCAGTTGAATTTACTGGCAAGTAAAATAATAGATAAGTTCTAATTCTTTTGAAGTTACAAAAATGAGAAAGAAACCTCACCTATATTCATAACATTATATAAAACACCGACTCCAACACGACTAATGTTGACTATATATTATAAGTTTTGTAAAATTTAATTAGATTTATCATAATTAAATCGACATAGTATGTCCCAACATTTTGAACTTAAAAATAAGAAATCCAGATAAAGACAAAAGTCCATAAAGACACTGATGCAGACCTGGATGTGATCCATTGATGCAGCAAGCATGGATTTCGCATTTTCTTCTGTTCCATGGTCATGGCCATTAGGCTGCATATACAGGATGAATTCCAACACTCATAGGAATATGATATAACACCAATAGGTAGACCGATCAAATATAATGGTAAACACAGAAATCACATGCAACACAGCAATGTGCTTCTATCCCATGAAATATCTCCTATAGAGAGTACTCTCTGTCCACAAACTACAAGCACAACACCTGCTCCCTAATTACACTTACACACCCTACCGTCAAATAACCTAAGACATAACTGACGGCAGTTATTTTCTATGATTAACTGTCATCAAGGAAGTCCCTAATTCTACCAAAAAACAATGCAAGATAAGTTATTTTGTATCCATATTGTAATAATACATTACTGCTCCTAAATTTTACCCAATGAGCCTACTCAACGCCGCCGAAAAATTAGAAAAGAAACAAAAATAAAGAAAGACAGATATTACCCTACAAATCTAAGGGTTGAAGGTCAAAGGTATGCATTTTCAATAAGAAAGAAGTGATTTAAGAAGGAATTACAATACCTGCAAGAGTAGTCCCGTCACAAAACCCTGTTGAAGAGGGTTGCCAAATGGAGATCCACCAAGTATGGCATCGCGAATTCGATCATTAAAGCTGTATATTGCATTTTAAGCCAACTAATCATGTGAATTTAAATGAATAATTGCATTTTAGATTAACTTGCTTTACGCTCGAAAAAGCAATGCAATTAAGAGGTTGTATTTCGAGCATTGTACAAAAAATTGGAAAGATTACTAAGCAACACCAAGAATAGACAAGTCTTACCTCCCAATTTGTGTTCCTGGGAGATTGAATTGAGAAGCGTTAATCCCACGTCCATTTTTGGCAACTTCACCAAAGTCCCATCCCTCGCCATATCTTTTTCAATTAAAAAGAAGACAATTTTAAAAAAAGGTTGTTAAAATACATGTGAACATACAAATGATGAAAGCCGAGGAATGAACATAACAAAGAAATTCGTGAACAAATGTAATTCATAAAACCCAACATTGGGGAACAAGTACATGTAGATACTTGAACCATCTACTCCATCCTTTTCTTTTGTTAAACTATGGAGAGCAGTTTTTGCTTTCACCTGTATCATATCATGAAAACAATACTTCAATTGTTTATGTGTGATATGACGTCAGATTCATCTTTTATTAGCTTTTTATTCAGATACACATAATCCAAAATCATGATAGCTAGACATTATTTTTTATTCTGTTTGTCATCCCTATATTTAGTATTCAACTCTTATGCAACATATTTTCTGAAATTATATCTAAATTACAACACGTACCTTGCAATTTTATGGTTTTCCATGATCAACAAAGTGAAACCACATTACAAAGAGATTCATTAGCTTATTTATTCTAAATATAACTTGCACTCATTTGATAACATGTTTTCCTATTCAGTCAAATTGTAAGATATCAAATTGTTACAATACATACCATCGTTCTCTTCATTATATGGCCCATGAGGTCAAATCTGAACCCATCAATCTGAAAAAAGGAAAAGCATCTTACGGTCTACTATAAGCAATCTACTCAGCAAACATTCTTCCTTTTGTTCGAAAACTACAAGTATGGAAGAGGAGGAGATGAAAAATCCTTAGGTTCAGGGTAACCTATAAATTGAACAATAAAACTACAAATAATGGCGGCTGCTTAAAGTCAACAAATCATACTGGCAACTCCTTCTTAAAGCATCCATGAGAACAAAATTTTCCTACTATAAAACCTGTAGTTTCTACACAAAAATCAATATTTCAGAACCGTGAAGTACTACTTGGAACTCAAAGTGTATATCCAATAAACAGAAAAAGTTTCAAAAGAATAAAAATCTAAGGGGTAGTAAGTGAACAACAGTGAATGATATAAACAATCACCTTGTAATTGAGTGCCCAGTGTACAAGATCGTCAAGAATCAAACGCTCAACCATAAAGTGCTCACTAGCAGTGTTATTTATACAAGTACTGTTCTCAATGAATCCATCCCTATTCCTTCTCAAATAGTAACCTGGAACAATCTATAAGATACCTTGTGTCACACCACAAAAGTAGATTGGCTTACCAAAAATAGTGAAAAAATACTCAAATAGCTATCCATATCTCAACAATTACAGGTCATCAAAGAAAACTTCACTATAATTCATGACCTTATCAAGGACAGAATGTTCATCAGAAGGCCCACCTCCTTGCAAATGATTGTAGACAACATCCAATACAACCCGGAGGCCAATATGGTTAAGAGCCTGCAAAGCATAGAAATTCCAAGAGACAACAAAAAAAATATATTTAAATGACTATAGACAATAGTATTACTGATCTATATTAACAAATTAAATAGAAAATCATAACAAAAAACTGAATAGAAAGTTGGATATATGAATGTAACATTCGGTGAGAAAACAATGAATTCAAACCTTAACCATCTTTCGGAACTCAATTGTACGGTATGGACCATTTGGATTACTTGCATAACTGCCTTTAGGAACCCCCCAAAGAACAGGGTTATACCTTTAGAAGACAAACTATAAATGAGCACATTACCAAACAAAATGCATATTATATAAATAAGCAAACTTAACATGCAAAATGTTTCAATTGTCAATCAATGTGGTATTAGGACCCTACCCCCAGTTGTACCCATCAAAATTTTGGATAGCTGTGATGAGAGCCTGTTGCTGATCGGAATCAGGTGGGAAACTTTCCAGTATTGAGGTATCTATCAGAGTGCTAGTGTTAGATAAACACATAAGATAAATCAAAAACAATATAATTATGTGTTCCTGCAGAGAACAAATAACATCTATTAGGCACAAGTGTTACCTTACCTATATATCCGCTATCTCCTCGGTTGGCTTCTTCCCATCTAGCGGACATCGGTCTGGACCCAGGAGGGGTTACCTGCAGAAGGGACTCCGAAGCTTAAGCTCTCAAAAAGTCAAATCAGGTGATTAAGGGAGTAATGAATACGTACCTTTAATTCGTGGGGTCCATGCGTATTTATAGATTATTAATTATGTTTGCCTATTCCATGGGCTGGGCCATGGGTGGGCCTTGGCCCAGACCCTTAGTATTGACTGTTGTGGGCTTTGATTTCGTTAAGTCTTTTGGAATGGTCTGATCCGGTCACTTCCCTAGTTGGATTATGTCGTCCTTGTTCGTGTACTGTCCTAGGTTGGCCGTTCCTTTAGCGACCTTTGTTATGGGTTTAGGCCGGTTAGGTCTATGTCGGCCTGAGCCGTGTACCTTAGTTGTTTCCGGCATATATGTGGTGATTGTTTGTTGTTACTTATCTGGTTAAGTTGGCCAGGTACGGTACACCAGTCCCCCAGCCTTTGCCGATATAATATGTTGGTGAAGGATGATATGTGCTAATGTGCTAGTCGTGACCGGCTAGGTGTAATACAGCAATCCCCCAGCCTTTAAATGTGATGAACAGTGTTAAGGCTAAAAGATATGAAGGAGTTTCGGGTAGGTGAAGGGGTTTATGGCAGGTGAAGGGGTTTGTGGCAGGTGAAGGGATTTGTGGCAGGTGAAGGGGTGTCAGAAGTATGATTTAGAGAGGTTTGACGCCGTTCATTTTGATACTTTATGATGATTGAAATAAGTTGTGCTTTTTGGCGGGAAAGAGTTATGACGTTTGAGATTCGTATCTATAAATGAAGATAATGTTGGCAGTACATCCACTTTGTCTCATTTGCAAAAAATCTGTTCGTGTGCATTTTAGAACTGTCTGATATCTTCCTTTCCTCCTTCGTCATCTTTAAAAGAATCAGGTATGCCTAGTAGTAGTGATAGGGTTTTGTTGTCAGGTTCGGGTAGTAAGCGGTGTGGAGATAGTGGAAGTAGTCGAGATGATACTAGTGATAGGGAAGAGATGGGTAGTATAGGGAGGATTCCAATGGAGAGGGTGAGGGGCAATGGAGATAATGGAAGTAGTCGAGACGATACTAGTGATATCGTCTCGACTACTTCCACTGTCTCCAGACCGCTCACTACCCGAACCTGACAACGAAACCCTATCACTACTACTAGACATACCTGATTGTTTTAAAGATGACGGAGGAGGAAAGGAAGATATCGGACAGTTCTAAAACGCACACGAACAAATTTTTTGCAAATGACACAAAGTGGATGCAGTGCCAACATTATCTTCATTTATAGATACGAATCTCAAACGCCATAACTCTTTCCCGCCAAAAAGCACAACTTATTTCAATCATCATAAAGTATCAAAATGAACGGCGCCAAACCTCTCTAAATCAGACTTCTGACACCCCTTCACTTGCCACAAACCCCTTCACCTGCCATAAACCCCTTCACCTACCCGAAACTCCTTCATATCTTTTAGCTTTAACACTGTTCATCACATTTAAAGGCTGGGGGACTGGTGTATCACACCTAGCCGGTCACGACTAGCACATTAGCACATATCATCCTTCACCAACATATTATATCGGCAAAGGCTGGGGGATACCGTACCTGGCCAACTTAACCAGATAAGTAGCAACAAACAATCACCACATATATGCCGGAAACAACTAAGGTACACGGCTCAGGCCGACATAGACCTAACTGGCCTAAACCCATAACAAAGGTCGCTAAAGGAACGGCCAACTTAGGACAGTACACGAACAAGGACGACATAATCCAACTAGGGAAGTGACCGGATCAGACCATTCCAAAAGACTTAACGAAATCAAAGCCCACAACAGTCAATACTAAGGGTCTGGGCCAAGACCTAGGCCCACCCATGGCCCAGCCCATGGAATAGGCAAATATAATTAATAATCTATAAATACGCATGGACCCCACGAATTAAAGATACGCATTAATTACTCCCTTAATCACCTGATTTGACTTTTTGAGAGCTTTAGCTGACTTAAGCTTCGAAGTCCCTTCTGCAGGTAACCCCTCCTGGGTCCAGACCGATGTCCGCTAGATGGGAAGAAGCCAACCGAGGAGATAGCAGATATATAGGTAAGGTAACACTTGTGCCTAATAGATCTTATTTGTTCTCTACAGAACATTATGAGTTCATGATTTACCACATATCTTATTTATAAGCTTCAAACAAAATAGATAAGAAATGCAGTCACTAAAGGAGAATATACAAGGCAGAAGAAAGACTAGCATTTCACATAACAACAAGGATATGAGTATCATTAGCGAAGATGGACAAAAAATCATGTGGCATGACAGGGTAGTAATTTTAAGACGAAGTGGACCTGGCAAAGGAAAGCTAGAGGGTGGAAAACATAGCTTAGTCTCTGACAGTAAATATCATGAGATTTATTTTAATATTTTTTCATTATATTACTACCAAAATTTATAAGAAAAAGAAAACTGTGTGAAGATGAATGACCAAAATTTAACCCATTCAAATTTTACCTACAAATCTCCAGTTCTCCTTTTGATCATCAACACCAGCAAATTGAAATGTGGGCAATAGATGGACATGAGAGATACCAGCACTTGATAATCTTTTCAGATGAAGTACACCTGCAGAATCCTTCAAACGTATGTTCCCAGTTACTTCAAATTCCATCACCGCAGTTACTAATGCACTGATTATTTCAGTCACAAATCAATCATGTTCTTCAATTGGAGTTCCTTAGTCACATAACCTATATTGAATCACCATCCTTTTGATAATGGTATTTACATGGAGTTTGAGAAAGAGTATAGGAGAGTTGATAGAACTTGAGCCAGAGAAATAACTTAATTGAGAGCAAGGAGAGTAACCTTGACAGTAATACTGTCAGCTCTTTGATTTTTATTTACTAAATAGAAAAACCAAACACATTAATTGTAGCGGTTGATATAAACTATTTCAAAAAGAAAGAAGATGAAAAATAAAATACAAGTATAACTACAGTTATAATATATGTCTAAAATAGAAGACGTATTCTGACAAGTTGCAAGACCCACAGGAGGTGACCCAATAACTGTAGGCTTCCATGAAATATCAGCATTCAGTCATTTCATTTTTTTTTTTGTAACTAATAGTTGAGCTAACAAGGCCCAAACATACTCTGCTTTTTAGCAGATAATAATTAGTAGACAGAATGCCCAGTTCTAGTAAATATCAGTTAGAGTTAGAGTCATTGTTGACCCAGTATTCAAGTTACTGTTTTTCAGAACAAAAGAAATATTGAAGAGAATTAAAGGTGCAATATCGGAGGCTAATATAGAGTATAATTGCAGACAAATAATTTAAGAAACAGAAAGAAGAAAAAAAAAATCAACAAGTGAATATATTTTTACATGGCTAGCCCATCCCTCAAAACATGATCCAAATGTCCCGATAATTAAACCGACCAATTTTGGATCTGGATTTTATGAATTCAATACATCATTAGGTTCTCTCTTTGCAAGCATGCTGCTAAAGTAAGTTTAAGACATCACATTTATGCTTACAATATTCTCTTTTAATGATTTCAATAAGTTTTAAGGGATTTGATTTCCCATCACAACAACTGTTTAACCATATCAGAAGATAAAGGTTTAGATACTGCTCAATATTTCAATTAGTATTCATAAAATATAGAAATTCTTATTCTTATGGAACTCCATCAATAGCAAGAGTTTGAAATAGAATTACCTGCAATGTAAAGGCCAGATAACCACCACGAAATGCAGGTTGCACAGAGAGGTCAGTGGCACTGCAGCAGAAAGGAAAGGTGATCATGACGAGAAAAATAAATGTCACATGAAATCTCAAAGCAAACAGCACTTCCAAGTTCCAAGTGATACTAAATACTACGCACAATAATTAGCTACTTTAAAGATTGTGGGAATAGGCTAATATTTTGTGACAACTAGCAACAGACTATCTGCTACAGCTATCTGAAAAAACCAAGAAAACTTAAAATCAATAAAACTAACAGATGAAAAGAAAAGAAAGAAAAAGATACACAAGGGGGTTTCATGGCACCAGAGCTTGTCTCTTTGCTGTTTATCTTTCTCTTTATCCTTTGATTATTTTCTCCATTTTCTATGGAACCAAACAAAAAATTCAGAAGTATCCATTTTAGTACGCTGGACTTCACTAGATTAGTTAGCGTGCAAATGCTGAGAGCAAAATTATAAATTTCAAAAAGATTCTTACATCTCATTAAAAGAGGACATTGTGCAAAGCCTATTTTCATACACAAGAAAATATAAAACATTATTTTAATTTTAATTTGAAAGCTCAAGTTAGGCATATTTCAAAGCTTCACCTCAATCATCTGTTTAGTATTATATTTTTCATTTTGTATTTTCAAGCATTTTCTTTTCATTATCTTGTATCACTTTATAACAGACCTGAATTCAATTATAATACATTGAATTTTCAGTATTGTTCTTGTTATTTTTTCTAGTACCTTTCAGTTACTCCAAAGGGGAGGACCGTTCAAGCTCCAAAGGAAGAATCCACGGGATTGCTTGCACATGCTTTGGTTTGGGTTCTAAGAAGTTTCTTGATGAATTCTTGGATGTTTCTTGGTTGGATTTTGGTGTAGGGGTTTGCAGAAGCTACAACAGAAAGAGGGTTCAAGATCTTTCTTGAATCTTGATAGTGTAAGTGTTTTGTGTGGGGTTTATACTCAGAAATGAATTGAGTAGGGTAGAGGTGTTTTTGGTGAATTTGGGTGGTGTTTGATTGGTTTACGAATGGTCAAAGTTAGGGTGGTTAAATGAAGCCCATAGAAAGAAAGATAACTTTTGATGAGGTTATCATTTCTTGGGAGGTGACCAAGATTATGACTTAAAAAGAAGCTAGGAATTAGAAAGAATCTTCCGCAACACAAACTGCCTAAGACAAGCAAGGCGATTCAGCACTTGAGACCCAACACTCAAGCTAAGAATTCAAAAAGAAAGAAACTCTCTAGTTTTCACAAGCACTTAAGGCTTTTGCACACAAATGTCTTTTCTTTCCAAAGTAAATGTACCTACAACATGGCCTAAGACATTCCTTATATAAGAGGCATGTTGAAAGAAAGGAGACCAAACACTCCCACTCTTTTAGATGTAACCAAGCAATAACTCTTATCATATCATTTCTATTTAACCTTATACCCAAAACAAAGGGTTTATTATATTAAAGTTATTATCTTTTTTCTTTAAAAGTTTTCTAACCTTGACATCAAAATGTGTCCTCAAATAAAATTAAAGATTTGACTAAATAGTTACCTGAAATCCCTTATATGCATTTCATATAAGCTTATATCAGTGAAACAATGTATGGTAGGTTTTTCATTTGCTAGATGATCCCATCCCTTGGGTTTCAACTCATCAGAGTCAAGATTAAGTAGAAAAGTCCGCCGCCCATCCGATGAAACTCTGCTTAAATACAGATTAAAGGTGTTTAGATATAAAAATCATTTGGATAATTAAATTTATATTTAATCACTTAGAGTGGGTATTATAAACTGTTACTCATGTATATTAGAATTGGTATAGAAACAATGTGGAAAAGATAGATGATGGCAAACTGCATGAACAGAGCATACCCTCTAGCATATGGATCATTTGCATAGCATTTTTCAACCCGCAAAGTGCTATGATGATAAACACATACTTCATAAACATAGTAACAGTGCTCCCAACTTTTTGGTCCTTTAGTTCTCCAAACACCATTTTTTTCCTCAAGGCAAACAATTTCTATGGGATCATCTCCTGATGGGTCCTTATAGATGTAAGCACGTACTGCCTGTTTTTAGCAAATATATATGTTGAAGCAAATATGAAATCTTACTATGCATATACGATTCAAGAACGCATAAAAAATCAATATCCTTTTCGATAAAAGAAGATGTACTTGTGCAGTAGGCGCCCACAGGTAAAGTGACACAGCTTCCTCTGAGTAAAGAGCACCGAGAGGACCATTATATGAGAAAAGCTCATCTAAGACACCAGGTAACTGTAAACCAGTACAATTGCTACATTTATCATCAGCTGTGCAAGATGAAGAAAGGATAACTATTAGTAGACACTAAGTCAGCAAACACACTTCTCCTTTTACTTTACAATCTAACGTAGGATAGATCAGAGATTGCTACGCAGAGCATAAGCACATGATAGTATTTATTCTTCTGGATCTATGTGATATGGTAGAAAGAAGAGGACTCACAATCATAAATTGCAACCGCTAACTGAGATTTAAGTAGAGATTTAACATCCAAAGTGGATGAAAGCTTGAAAGCTTTGTAACCTCGAATATGCGGAAATTTCTCCAACACCTAACAACGCAAATTTTGCACTCATAAGTATGTGATATTCAAAAATAATGGAACCATAAAGCAATCAGCAGCACACTTCATCAGTTAGATATATAGTAAGTATTTCAGGACAAAGAGGGTAGATTACATTTGAAGGAAGGCCAGCTCTATCCTTTTGAAGCTCAACTCTCAAATCCTCACCTGTTATTTAGCATTCACAATGTCTACTGCAATCAATTGTATATAAGAGATAACGGCATTTTTTCCTTCCACAGGTTTGAACAAGGAACTGTCAGAAATCCAAACCTTCAATTTGGCCATTCGCAATGGTCAAAGAAGCATTCTTGCTGCCAAACAGGTGGCAAGAAAACCCATTTGCAACATCCACATTCCAAGCAATGAGAGATTCAGTGACCCAATAAGCTCTGGAGTACAACAAGCTATTCTGCATCTGCGTCATCAAACATATTTCAACAGTAGTTAGAAATTCCAATAAAAGGGTTGCGCCCATGAACATGAAATGAGCTGTAAATGCACCAATTTAAGACTGGAGAAATACCTGAGAGAGTGAAGCAGATTGTTCCACCGAGGAAGACGAATTAAGGGAACAAGAAAGGGGTGGTGGGGTATGGAGGCGAAGTGGGGTTGCTTGAGGAGGAAAGCGAAGGTGGAGAGAACGGCAAGGGAATGAAGAAGGAAGATGATAATGAAGGTGGGAGACTGAAGAAAGAGAAAGACAAGGAGATGATGATGCTAACAGAAGCATTCTTCTCAGATGAGTTGAGTGAACCTCAGTCATTCCATTTATGTTGTCTTGTTCTTCATGTCTATGATTACATTTGTCGAACAAAGAAAAAGTATACATGCACGTGTGCAGTGTAGCTTAAACATATAAAATGTTTAGACCTTTTTCACTATTACTTTCTACATATCTTTCAGGATTTGTTAACCGCCATCGCAATAACACAAGGGAGAATGACGAACCAATTGAGATGGGATCGATTTAGAATAAACTAAAACTACATCTCTATACCAAAACATTATAATTTCAACTTTTAAAGATGTAAAACGTACTCAATTTTTATTAATCATTCAACATATTTTCTTAATTTGCTCCTAAATAAGATAATAAAAAATATAATATAATATCTTTTATAAATGTTTCTCTTAAAAATTTAAAAGATATTAATTGAAACAACAAAAAATAATACTAAGAAACAAATAAATCATACACACATATAAAACTTCTTTACAAATGTTATAAAAATAATTATCTAATAACTTAACTTAATTTTTAAGATATGAATCGCATATATTTATTATTTATAAATTTATAAATATAATGATATTTTATTATAATTGTTTTAACGGTTATAGTTTTAGTCATTATTATGTCTTATGGCGAAGAAAGATGTTTATCTAGGTGGAAAAAGTCCTTATGAAATCTAAGTCGCATTACGGACATGAAAAGATACCATTTTTGGTTATCTCACACCTTAGATTAAGTCGATTATGGTTGGTTTTCAAGTGGGTATTCATTCAAAGTCTCACATCGAATAATATGGTAATATGAAAAAAAAAACAACAAAAAAGTACTATATATTATGAATTAGTGATCGTGTCTATTGATTTGATACAATTACTTATATGATTGATATGATTGATATTCATCATATGTAATATTTTGTAATAACTATTTGATTTATATATATCATTTCCTGGGTTATCATGTTGTATCTATACATAGGACTCTTCCTACCAGTAATAAAACACACAGAAACGTTCTTCCTTATTCTCTCATTCTCTATTTTTTACTCTCCTTATCCTCTCTATCATTAGCTTCATTTCATAATTTTATAACACGTTATCAACATGATGCTCCAACCAACTGAGGACCAGTGAAAGCTTTTTCTATCTGCTCTAAGTGTCTCAATCCAGGCTAGTTCTAAACATGCGAAACTTTGCACAATTTGGATTTGTGATTACAAAGAAGAATAATTATATTGGATATTAAATGTTGAAATATGCAACGAGTCATAATGATACCATTAAATAAAGAAATAAAGCATCTGATCATCTAATTTATTCCTGCGAGAACAATATTGTGAATAGAGATCTCACAAATATTATGCATTTGTTTCATGCCTTTGTATGGCTGAACAAAGTAATGAAGTTTTTGATAAAAAATCATGAGATTCATCCAATCTGCTTCATTCCCAAAAGTGAATGTAGCAATACATATTACGAATTTATTTCATGCCCTTATGTGGCTGAACAAAGCACTGGGCTTTTAGAAAATCAGGAAACTTATCCAATTGGTTCTCCTCCATTCCCAGAAGTGAATGCAACAACATTTTATTTATATAATCATGATATTGTCACAAAAAGTGGCACAATAATGTGAAAAAGGGAAAAGAAAAATGTGAAAATATTGGTAAATAAGATAAAAGCATATATTATCATTACGATAGTAAAGGCCATTTGAGTTGTACTTGTGTATTTGTCGTGTACACCAAAGCATCCAACAAATAATAGAAACACATTTTATCTTACAAAGATGGTGATTCTGATTATGGCCATATAGATGCTATTCATCTTGATATTATTATTTTATTTGCTAAACCAAATGGAAGCATGAATCACCTCATTGGTTATGAGAGTGTTAAAAAAAGATTTTCTCATATTGATATTTATGTTTATATGAAGAATGAATGTTGACATTAATACCAATGATGAGGATATGTGTTTTATTGATAGTGCGACAACTTATACAATTCTCAAGAGTAATACATTCTTTGTCTTGTTTGGTAATGCGAGATATCAATGTTAATATTATTTATATTATAACAAATATATTTGAAGGCTCAGAAAAAGCTATTATACTTCTACCAAGAAAGTTGAATAGAAACTTATTAAGTTTCAAGGATATTTGTCTAGATGAATATCATATTGAGACAAACAATAAAAAAGATATTAAAGATCTTTGTATCACTATGATTGAGTTGTAAAAAGAATGTGTATTAGAGAAATTATGCACATTCTCTTATCGATGGACACCTAAGGGATAGTGTTATGAATTAATGATCGTCCATTGATTTGATATAATTACTCATATGATCATATGATTGATATGATGATTGATACTCATATGATTCATTACTCTTTATGTAATATTTTATACTAACTATTTGATTTATATCTTTTCTGGATTATCATGTTGTATCTATAAGTAGGACTCTCTCTTCCTACCAATAATAAGACACACAGAAAAGTTGTTCCCTATTCTCTCATTCTCTATTCTTCCTCTCCTTATTCTCTCTTATTAGTTTCATTTCATAACAGAGGAGAAATAATTAGAATTAAAGAGTTGCTTTTGGAGTTGTTTCCAATAGGTCTCTTAGGTCGTTGATGGATGGAGAGACTTGGGTAGTTGTGTGTCATGAAAGGGTTTGCAGTTTGCAATTTTATCGGTAGGTGTGCTTTCGCTTGAAGAGATGATTTTCTTAGTGCAATGTATGAGAGTTGAGGTTCTGACCAAAGATTTATAATCAAGAGATGAACACTTTTGAGATGCTGACCAAAATCAACATTGCATGTTCCACCTTTCGGGTGATGCGCATGAGTGGTTGGATATGAGGTGTCGAACCACAGTAGATTTCTTATGTGCTTTAATTTATATTTTATGTTCTTAGTTGTGTATCTATTTCCGCTTCGAGAGATTATTTTTTTAGTGTGTGGTTTTCAACCCTTATCATAATTAAGATCACTACCTTGGCTTACGCACAACATCTCCCCCAAACCTTTGGTATAATTTTCGATTTTTTCTCTTTTTATTCTCTTCCGCTCCTAAAGACTCCAAAATTAGTTAGTCTACTAGCATCAAACACCACATACCACACACTTTCTTTCTTCTTTAATAGCAGTTTTGTTGTCTTGAGAACGAATGCCCAAAGCATAGACAACAATCCAACAAGCTGACAGATAAGTCAACCACACAACTAATTGCAGTTATCTATTAGCAGTGTACTTTCTTGTGTTGCCAAGAAGTATTAGGATCACTTGCAGCAACAAATTAACCAAAAACTAGAACTCTTATTTCCAATATTTCTCATAATACTTTTATCATACCCAAACTAATATCACTTATTTTTTTTCCTGAATGTATAACAATCAAAATACTGACAACTGAAAAACACATGTAAGTAATGGTCAACGTGCATACAACGGAAAAAACTAAAAATATTTCATACACAACATACTCGAAAACTAAGAAACCCCGAAAGAGTTGAAAATAATGAATTGTCCATATAAGTAGTATATATGTTCATAACATGTCTTATATACACAAAAACGAAAAAAAAAATTCTTCTTCTAATTAATTTAAATTAAAAAATAGAAATTTCTTTTTGAAGAAAATTAAAAAAATAATTATAAAAAATGGAAAAGAAAAAAAGAAAAAAAAAAATACAAGAGATTGGATTTTGTTTTTGTGGTTCGACTATTTTTACTAGTTGTTTTAGGTGTGAGTAGAAATTTTCATTATTATATATTGTCACGACATTTCATATAATTAAAAATTATTATAATTATTATTAAAATTTAATTTTTAATTAAAAATTAATATAAAACTTCAATATCACATCCTCACCCATTTAAACAAGTACTAAGATAATATATAATTTTATGTACAATATTATAATTTTGCGTACAAAATATTATATAGTATTTTTTTTTAATATTTAAATGAGCAGTTCACATCTATATATATAATGGCAAAGGTCAGTAGCAATATGCCAAATTAAAAGGTTTTGGTCAAACTCTACCTCAGTGCTCCAATAAATAATGACAATTCCTTCTATTAAGAACTCCATCTCCCGTGCACAATCTTTTATAGGCTTTGTTGTCTTTTGCACTTCATGATCTCGGGGCACTCCTTTGTTGATGCCTATGCAAGAAAATAAATAGATTCTTCTCTCTCTTTAGTACAATTATATTGCCAAAGACATCAATTGCAAGTTCAATGAAATTATTGATATATCATACAAGAAGGAAATGTATGACATTGCAAATATATAGTGTCGAAAAAAAAATCAACATGCTCAAGCCCAACCATTAAAGGAAAATCATCATTGAAGTAGAAGACAATAAAATAGACAATTATAATTTAATATGTCCCTTGGTTTATGGGGGACTTTGATAATGGTGTATAATAAGAGATTTTTTCAATTTTTTGCAAACAAAAATTGTAGAAAGGGTTTGCAATTTTCTCCACAAAAAATTAGATATGACGGTTTACAGTTTTGTCCACAAAAATTTGCACATGAAACTTTTGCAGTTTTGTCCATAAAAAATTGCACGATAGTATAATTTAGTATAATTTCCAATTTTCATGTTCTTTGGACCATTTCTTTTTCCATTTCTAAAGACACCATAGAGTTAGCAAGTCTACTAGCATAAAACACCATATACTTCTTTCTCCTTTAATAACTGATGGTTCAACACGTTCACCCAGTTATCATTTTGCAAAGTTCATCCCTTTGAGATTGCGAAAACTCATCGATCTCAACACACATGTCTTAAAATCTAATTAGTCATATTCCGTTGGACAAGCATAAAAGGTCATTTAATGAGAATATACAACATATCACGAAAATTGAAAACAGATAGAATCCATGTTGTACAAAGAAAACATCTTGTATCCTTTCATTTTCTATTACCATTTGAGATAGGATGACACAGGAGTAGATTCAACCATCAACCTAACTTTATACCCTTCATCTAGCTATTCAACCAAGTCGTATGAGAAATAGGAATAATTTGGTCTGAGGTTTAGGGGAGGCCGAAAGGATTCTTCAAACTTTTTGCTGCTAACCAACCACAATGACCAAGTTAAAATGAGTAATTAAGAAGTTGAAGCACATTGACCAAAACAAATTTAGCTGACTATAAGTCTTGACGAACCTGTGAAATCTCAAATTGTTCGGTGATATCTAATTATGTCATTAAAAGCCAGACACGGATTAGCAACTCACCCCTAAACTACGTTGCTTACCATGATTAAGCCCACTACATTCACTACATTGGCTTGCTGCATGGCACAACATCGTCACCCAAACGTTTAGTATAATTTCCGATTTTCATTCTTTTGACATTTATTTTTCGCTTCTAAAGACACCAGAGAGTTAGTTAGCCTATTGACATCAAACACCACAAACTTGCTTCTTTCTCCTTTAATTGTTGATAGTTCAACACATTCACCAAGTTCAATTATCATTTTGCAAAGTTCATTTGTTTAGAATATAATAAGCACATCCATCTCAGCACATGTGTCTTCTATTTCACAACAATAAAGGATATTTAACAAAAAGATACAACATATAATTGAGACATTTGGATGCTTGATCATCTTTCAAACATAACTAAATTAAATTGAATTGTGACACAAGGTTAGACTACATGTTATTGTGTGTCAGGCTTAAAGGTGTTTGAAGACCTTATATGAAACGTAGATAAGATCTAACCCTAATTCTTATGATTGCTTAACCAGAACATTCTTGCATTCCTCAACATGTTATGTGTTGTCACCTCGTCTAATTAAAAACTAATACAATTATTATTAAAATTTATTTTCCAATTAAAAATTAAAGCAAATGTGCAATACCACACCATCACCTAACTAAAGAGATGCGTATATAATATTATAATTTTGCGTACAAAATTATAATTTTACGTACAAAATTGTAATTTTGTGATACAAGGTCTTTAGACACCTTTAGTGTGTTAGGCTTAAAGATGTTTGAAAATGTGAAATGAACCGGTAGATAAGATCCACTCCCCAATTCCTATGATTGCTTAACCAAAGCATTCCGCAACTCGATGAGAGTGAAACAATGCATGAAATATATGCATAATCACTAAACTACTTTAAACTATCAAATCCACACATAAACTGTTTGAGGAAAGTCCTAAGATAAAATTAGAAAATATAGAAAGTGTTTGTCAAAATGCTTTTTGAGAACTAAAACTAAGATTTATGCAATGTAGATGGTGGGAATATGTTTACAAGAATGCATGAAGCATATGCAAAATCACTAAACACCATTAAACAATCAAATTCACACATAAAACCAGTATTATGCAGCAGAAACTACTTCACATCTTTCACCGCTTATGCAGAAAATTTATATCATGAGATGTTCTATGTATATATGGATTGAATGATGGAATGATTATGCAAATAGGTTTAAAACAATGTCAATTGAGATTTAAAACAGAAAATTTCACAAAAGAATAATTGTAGAACGAAAATCCCTGCAATTGTAAAACCTAGAAGACCTAACTTCTAAATCTGGACTAAGGTGAAAAACTGAATTCAAGACTGAATTGATGCCACGGCCATGATTCAAATATACCAATTAAGATTGAATAATGATCAAAACTAAACAAAAATGCATAAACTAAAAATCAGAAAAACTAATGCTAGAATGTGAAAATGAAAAAATAACCATATCAAGTGAGGGAATATGTAAACAACAACTAGTCTAGAATAACAAAAGAAAATCATGCAAAAATATGAAAATGATACTAGAAATTATGTAGAAAATTTTTTAGAATCTAAGTGTAAAATGTGAATGGAATGTTCAAATCTATGTGCAAATGATTTTAGAATGATGCGAGATGAATGGTGAAGGTGTACGAAATCATGGAATAATTAATGGGACATGACCCAGTTGCTAGAATTTAGTAAAAAGATGCGGAAATATGAAGAAAAAAAAAACTGTTCGATGAAAGTTTTACGAGAAAGTCAGAAAATGTACAAAATGTTTGTCAAAATGTCTCTCAGAACTAAAACTAAGCATTATGCAATGCATGTGGGAAAATGTTTGAATGAGTATAAGAATGCGTGGAACATATGCAGAACCACTAAACTACACCAAACTACTAAATTCACGCATGAAACTGGTGTTTTGCAGCATAAACTACTTATATACTACTTAACGGCCTTCACATCAAATGTGTATCATGTAATTTTCTATGGACATATGGAATGATTATGCAAACATGTTTAAAATAATTTTAATTGAAGTCTAAAACAGAGAATTTCACAAAAGAATCATTGTATACTGAAATTCCCGACTTGCATGCAAGAGTAAAAACCTGGGCATAACGCAAAGCACAGGTTTTTTAACTACTGGCCTAGCAAATGAAAAATTTAGATAGGATCCAATCCAATAATATCTCCCTCTTTCAAAATCGGACATGAAGGTTTCCTCTCATCCGACTCAAGTATTTATACAAAATAAAAAAAAAAACAAAGGTCTTTCATTTTCAAATTCTATCAAATTCGATAAAAAAAATTCTAATCTAAAATAAAATAAAAAAGGTTTACTCTTTACTCAAGTTCTCAATCAATCCCGATTAACATTTCATTAACGGATTCTTTTTCTTATTGATTTTCTTAATTAATTATCCAAGTTGTGTAGTACTTGCATACAATTTAGAGTTTCTTTCGTACGTGACGATCTATCTCGATGTGCTTTTTACGTACATGGTACATGAAATATGAGATTCACATGACGAGCTATTATCACAATATATTACTGTGGAGTCTTGAAGAGTGATGCTTAAATCTTCCATCAGTATCTTTGCCGTTGAACTTACTCTGACTCCGAAGGAGAACGTGAAACAAAGGATACAGGAACCAAAGATCAATAAGCAGGACTAATGCTAGAATCTAAAAATGAAAAAATAACCCTAAAAAGTTGAAAAAATTAGTAAAAAGATACTGAACTATGCAAAAAGACATTGTTTGATAAAAGTCATAAAAGAAAATCAGAAAATGTACAAAGTGTTTGTGAAAATATCTTTTAGAATCTAGTCAAAATCGAGATTTAAATAGTAAAATCATCGAATTTTATAATTTTACATGGTATGTACAATTTATATTACATGTATAATCATAAATATAGTATAATCGTAATACGACAGAAGTGCAGTAAAATAGTGTACAAAATCAAAATCTATGTTTCTTTCAATGCATTCAACATAAATTCAATCAAAACCTAACTAAAAGTTAAAGTAATTAGAAATTTTCATTGTTATGTATTGTCACCGCATTTTATTTAATTAAAAATTTATACAATTATTAATAAAATTTATTTTTCGATTAAGAATTAATATAAAACTGTAATATCACACCATTATCCAACTAAAGAAGTATTTAGATAATCTGATAATTTTGCGTACAAAATATTATATAGAATTTTCTTTAATATTTGAAGGCTGCATTTTCTATAATGCACGAGTTTAAAATGGTAGATTTTGTCGATAAGCCATCCATGAGTTCCATGGAGAGATAATGGATGGAATAAAGAGAAAAGATAGTCAAAGTGTTTAATGGTGATATGAAAAAATCTATAATTTACAAATGTCGAAATTAAAATTTGGTTTTATATTTATATTTATCTTCTTTGAGAGACCGAAGAACAATAATTCAAATATTATTCCCCTGGTTTTAGTTATGAAGACGTGTGGAATATTATTAATGGAAACTAAATATTAGAGAATGAAGCACAATATACTAAGTTAAAAAAATTCAAGAGACCAAACTTTGAAAATAAAAATCTAACTTGTACTTATTAATCACTAGTTCAACGTCATAAAGCAAATGAATTTTGGTTTCTTGTTCAGGACAGAATTTGAAACAACCGGAAGACTCAGGACTAAAAGCTAAAGAATGAAGCAGAATATGCTAAAAAAAATTAGAAATGAATAAAGGAATTCAAGAAACAAAGCAAGAGCAATGTATTGATTGACAACATCACAAGCAAATGAAGTCTAATAATCTCTTGCGCAAGAGAATTTGAAACAAGACTCAGAAAACTAACAAAATTGAGAGTCAAGGAATGAATTGCCCACATAAAGAGTATATATGTTCATAACATGTCTTATATAAAAAAAACAAAAAAAAATAATAAATGAATTAATTTTCTTTTTCTAATTAATTTAAATTAAAGAGATAGAAGTTTCTATTTAAAGATAATTAAAAAATTAATTATATAAAAAATGGAAAAGAAGAAAAGAAAAAAACAAGTTTGGGTTTTGTTTTCGTGTTCGACCCATTACTAGCAGTAATTTTAGGTACGGATAGAAACTTTCATGTATTATCACCACATCTCATATAATTAAACATTAATATAATTATTATTACAATTTAAGTTTCAATTAAAAATTAATATAAAATTTCAATATCACATCCTCACCTATTTAAACAATAAATAAAAGAAGTCGATTAGATTGAACTGTGACACTAGAAGTTTCTTGATTTTTAGGCATTTGAATGACTTGTCATTTTTTAAACAAAAATTTATTAGATTGAATTGTGACAGAAAGTTAGGTCATTTGTTCAAACGTGACAAAAGTATTTGAAGACGGGAGATGAACTAATATATAAGATCCACTCTCAAATCCTTAAGGCAACATTCTCCAACCAAAAGAAGGTAAAACAATTATAGCTTATATTTCAAACAAAATGAATCAAAACATATGACATACTAATCAACGTCTTGAAATCGGCGTGTTCACATCATGTACAATATGAAGAAAATAAGAAAAAAATAAAAGATGTCTGGAGAAGTAGTAAAGCATATGGCCTGACTCAACGTGTAAAAAGACACAACTACCTATGAATCACAATGGTCGGGTTTTATGAAGGCATGTACTTTTTGATGGCCCAATTACTGTCGGATGAGAAACACCGGTGCATTTGTTCAATAGTTGGAACTAAAGGCACGGCCAAGACAGAACTGGCCAAGTTCATATCTACAAACAAAGCTGTCCTATCTCATTTCGATTGTGTTATATCTACAGCCGAACTGCTTAAAAACGAAATTGCCAAGGCTGCCAAAATAATTATGGGAGGACAACACAAGTCGTACTCAGAACCTTGGCTGCATCTCATTGTTGTTGACGACCTCCAAACTCAACTCCCCATGTCCGGGATACCTTGAGGGAGGCCATACACGTCGATTTCTTATTACCACCAGCAACGCAATTGAAGAGCAAAGAGCAGGTACTAGGTCGTTCTTTGTTCACCGTTTACGTTTATTAGATGATGAAAATAGTTGGATTCTGTTTAGTGTGACAATGAACTCAGAACCAAAGCTACAAGAGATGGGAGAAAAATTGCAGCCAAATGCGGGACTACCACTGAAAATACTAAACATGGGCAAACTACTTTCGGGTAAAGATGTGACTACAGAGTAGAGGAAGGTACTAGAGCAGTTTAATGAATATAAAAACCCTTGGTTCGAAACACTTGACGCAGTCAACACCAACTTACCTTCCTATATAAGGAGATGTTTATTTTATTTTGAACTGTTTCCGGCTGATTTTGAGATTCCTGTAAGAAGATTGGTTGCTCTGTGGGTGGCAGAGGGCCTCGTGCCTCTTGGGGATGACCAAGAATGGCCACCAGAGCTGGTAGTAGAAACGTACTTGACTGAGTTGATAGATCTCGACATGGTTCAAATTGCTAAAAGAAAACCCAATGGCAAGATCAAAACATGTCGTGTCCCTGATGGTTTGCGTCAAATCTTCAAATCCACTGAATCTAGAATTCCTGAAGTTGGCACTAGCACACATTTGGAGGCAGTTCCAAAAATTTCCAGAATACGTGGGTAGCAGATCACCTTGAAGTAAAAGATATCTGGCACACACATATTCATGGTAACAGTAACACCTGCACTTTCCCTGAGAACCTACTACCAGAATGTTTTCTCCTTCTTGTCCTTCGATACCCGACAAGGAAGTAAGCCTGGGCAAGACATAAGAAACTTTCTGAACCTGTGTATTTGGAACAATTGTCTTCTACAGTTGCAGGTGCTTGATCTAGAAGGCGTGTACAAGCCCAAGTTGCCCAAAGACATTGCAAAACTTTCTGGATTGAGGTATCTTGGCCTAAGATGGACTTATCTAGAGTCACTTCCGTCGTCTATAAGTAGCTTGCTGCAACTCCAGACTCTAGATCTGAAACACACTTACATACAAACTCTACCAAGCTCAATCTGGAAAATGAAACTGAGACACTTGTTCTTGAGTGAGAGTAACCGCACCAGATTTCCATCCAAACCAATAGGTATCGACATAGGTCGTTCTCTACATGACCACCAAACGTTGTGGGGAGTTTTTGTAGACGAAGAGACTCCTGTCAAGAGTGGTTTGGACAAATTGGTCAATATCACTAAATTAGGAATAACAGGCCAATCACAGGTGAGTGCAGTGGCTGACTGGATTGTGAAACTACAATACCTCCAATCACTGAGGCTAAAATCAAGAGATAAACAAGGTCGACCCTCGAAAATACACTTGAAGTTTTTGCAACATCACACTAATCTCACTGACTTGTATTTGCTGACTTGTATTTGCTGGGATGCTTGAACACTCCATTGAATCGGCTCTTCCTTCCCCCAACCCTTGTTGTGCTTACCCTGTCAAATTCGAAACTAGAGGATGATCCCATGCAAATTTTTGAAAGATGCTCCGAAGCTTCGCTCATTGTCTTTATTTGCAGAATCTTACCAGGGACGAACCATTGTTTGCAAGTCTGAAAGCTTTTCTCAGCTTCGTGTCTTGAGTAGAAGTTGGAGCAATTAGAGGAATGGAAAATAGAGCAGAAATCACTTTCCTCTCTGAGACAACTGGAGATCCGAATATGTCCGCGCATGAAAGTGCTTCCTGATGGATTAAATCATGTTAACAGTCTTCTTGAGTTAGTTGAAGTTGAGAAACATGTCAATGGAAATTAATACTGAAAAACACAACATTCCGCCCAACTGTGAAGTCCACAGAGATGATTCCCTCTGTTTGGCAGTGAGGAGCGGTTTGTGTACACTGCCTTGTCAGGAAGAAAGTTTCACGGGCGCGATGGATTGAAGGTAAGTTTGGTTCTCGTTGAAGGCTATTTCTTGAAAGAATGTGTACTTGTAAATGCATCATGCATGTACATATTTTTTACCTTGATCGTCTTGTGTAATCCGAACTCTGACTGAGGGAGTTGCATTATTAGTTTCTGTAGCAAGAATTTGCACCAAGAAGCATGTTCAGAAAGAGTCATACAACACTTCTGAGATGAAGAGCACATAATACTATTTGAAGATGCGGATAAAGAATACAATAGATTTTATAGAAAACGTTTAATGGATGGTATCTTTAAAGTTTTCTTTCATTTCACTAGTTCTGTGCTGTTTTCTTTCGTTATTTTTCTTTTATTTTTATTTCTGTTATTGATAAATTGAGTGTTTGGTTGAAAAATACTTGACTAATCTGAATTTTTGTATTTTTTTAACTTATTTTACAAAATTTCATGATTAAATTTATGGAATAAATTTTCATAATAAAAATTAGGCAAGTGTGTTTATGTATCTCATAAATGTATATATTTTTTTCAATTCCGTCCTTATTAAAAATGAGCAAAAGTATTTTTATTTTTGTCTAAGTACCCTTTAATTTGATTTTGTTTTCCGAGATGATGTAGTCGGTACTTCTATTTTCATATCTACAACACAAATATATTTATTCTCTCCTCAATTCCTTCCAACTCTTTAATCAACTCTCTATAAAGAATGAAAAGAGCAAGTTGATCGACTAATTGTAAGAGATCAGGAAGGAGAAGTGCAAGTTGATCGGTGAATTGGATATGAAAGACGAAAATATTTGGCCTCCATCAATTCCAAAGCAAATAAGTTGCCTAAAATTGTCAGGGAACGAAAATTGTTGCATTTGTTTTGAAGAAGAATGTTACGTACTCAGGAACAAGATATTTCAGAATGATATTTTTGGAAACATATTCTGTCCATGTCTTGTATTTTGTATAATTTAAAACTTATTTCTGGGAATAGGTAATTATAAGACAAAAACTATACCCAGCAAAATATTAAATAACTAATTTCCTCCCACAAAATCACTAGATATTCTTATAAAACTTCAATCATTTCCTGGACATAAATTATACCCAAAATGAATTCGAGGAAGCAATGCTTAAACTACCCACCTCAACATTTCCATTTCTGGAACCCACTAACAAAAGTCCACTATAAAAAACTAAAGGTTTTTACAATTGAATAAAACAGGAAATAAAAAACAGGGGATGCATACATATCATACTCATTTATTATTATGCCATTGCAAACAAAAGATGAAGGACAAGTAGCAATTATTGAAATCATAGCATGCATTCTGTAGGCACGGGTGTAAATGACTATACAGAGTGGAGTTGATGTATCATTGAAAAAATTGTATAACTAAATGCATGAATGATAAAGTGGTCTAATATTTACATATGAAATATCTAGGTTTGGTGATATGATCTAAGGAAGAGTCTTTGAAAAGAAAGAATGGAAGTTTAGAAGTCCACCAATCTTGCTATCTTGGTCTCCTTAATCCTGATACTTTTTCGATAAATGGTTTGATTCTTTGTCAGGAAAGAGTTTTGCTTGCATTATAGAAAGCTTCTTAAATGAAATGCATCTATAATTCCTTAAAAAATTATTCATTTTCTAACATGTTAACAATATAGAGGAGAAACTGATCCCAGGATTTTATCAAGACATTGGTTCAGTTGAAATTAAACAGAGAGACCAAGAAAATTACCTCTGATAAGACAAAGAGACGGCTCCGATTAGACACAGCGAGCACAAGAACGATTCGCACCCAACCGGACACAACACCGAAAGCAGGCTTAGCCCCCCTCGCCTGAAACACATAGAATAATTGGGCTGACCTTTACTTTCCAAAAAACCCAAAGAGGGTCCGTGTTTGATATTCTTCCTGCACCCCATTGCTTCTCGTAAACTTTCCTGGGCTTTGTAAAAAATACCCTTTGTTTCTGTCATCTCTTTCTCTGTCGTTATAATTGGTCCTTTCTCCTCTTCTTTTGATGGTACATTTTCTACTTCTCACTTTTCACTTGAAAGAGGTAAACATATCATGGGGTTTCCATTTTTTTTTTTTTAAATGACTTTCAGAAATGTAAAAGACACTTTTGAATACCAATACAAAAAGCTTTTTCTATGAAAAAATGAATTTAGCAATCCAATTTTTTTTTATACAAAAAATAACTTTTCAAATCGCACAATAAAAAAGTAAAAAAAAAGCTTCAAGATTATAAAATTTGAAAGTAAAAAATACTTATGGTTGCACACTCCAAAAAAAAAAATTCTAAATTGTGTAATTTAAAAAAAAAAAATCTTCATACAAGAAATGACGTTTAAATTATGTAATTCAAAAATAAAAAAATTTTCAAATTACAGAATTTCTTTTAAACAATTTAAAAAAAATTAATTATTAATATTTTTACTGGTAATTTTATTTTAAAGACTTGATTTCCTAAAACATATCAAATAAAAGTTACTTATAGAGGATAATTTAATACTATGATACGTATAAAATACTCATACATGTAAACTAAAGTATAATTAAATACTCAAAGCAATTATAAACTATTATCCATTAAAAATATCTATTATAAATTTTACGCATACATATACATATATATATATATATATATATATATATATATATATATATTTTTTTATATTTTTTTTTTTATATTTATGTATATAAAAAAAAAATCTCTATACACGTGTGTCACAGCTGGGCTGGGCCTATCTCCTAATGAGGGTCAGGGCACTCCATGTCTTCTTCCGCCTCTTCTTCATAAACCCCCATAATAATTAATGTGATAATTTTATCTTTTATAAAAGTAACTTTCGAATTATTTGTTCTAGAAATCTTTCAGAACAAGACTTCTGAAAAATTCAGAACATACAACGAGCTTTTCTTTCCTAAAATGAGCTTTGCGGAATACATGGAGTGCAATTAGTAATAAATAATAGGGCGTAGGAAGAAAAAACAATTTCTTATTGACTAAAATAATCCTAGAGGTTCTTGAAAATAAAAATAAACATATTTTAATAATAATAATAATTATTACTATTGAAGACATAAAAGAAAAACAACACAAATATACACAAGTACGTATTTGAAAAAGAGGAAAAGGAAAAGTAAAGCTAATGCCTTAAATCTAAGTTTTCAGTATGTGAAAGTCACAACAGAACCATTCCAAACCAACTTTTACATTCTTGACTGAAGCGGTGACTCATGTTTTTCCAAAAAAAAAAAAAAGAATGCAAGAGAAACAGATAATTGGAATATTTATGATACCTTTAAGCTCACAATGTGAAATAGGGTTTCATTGTGATGAGCAGAAACTGATCTGCAAAACAGATGTCAATTAAATAATCTCATTAAAAAGAAAAAGTCTGTCCTTCCCTTCACATGGTTGATAGTGATGTTCAATACTAAATTTAGTTTCACGACTTTTCTCAAAATACAGAACATGTTTCAGATTTAAGAGAAGAACAGTTGAGGTATATACAAGAGAATAATCTTAGTGTCTATGGGACATGAGGCCTATGCAGTAGGTGTCCCATCATATGTTAATATTTCTGACCTTTTACCTGACACCATCAAAATGAAGCTATTAAACAGTATTTCTTGTGGAAAGAATTATCTCATAAGAGGTAAAATATCTTTTAATTATAATAGCGTGGTCAGCATTCAGTGGAGAAACATTGAACAATCCACTCATATATAATAAAAAGAGTCTTCACATTTGATATGTCGAGAGACATATTTAATCACGCTTGATTATAATTTTCTAAAATTCACAAATTAATTTCATTTTGTGCTATATTACTTTTTTTACATCAAAATTATATCAGTGCTCGCTAGTATCGGATAGAACCCATGAAGCAAGAATTAGTGGCACTCTTCAACCCACATGCGAGCCAACAACTCCAAACACCTCAGTCTGATACTCGCTAGTATCGAATAGAACCCATGAAGCAAGAATTAGTGGCACTCTTCAACCCACATGCGAGCCAACAACTCCAAACACCTCAGTCTGATACGACAAGAACTGGTCCCTGGTTGCTAACCTGAGTAGCAGCTGATACCTTCCCCACTAACCACCAATACTTCCTTCACTACATATATCATAATTAAATCCACGTGGTATGTCCCAACATTTTGAACTTAAAAATAAGATATCCAGATAAAGACAAAAGTTCATAAAGCCACCATGGATTTCGCATGGATGTGATCCATTGATGCAGCAAGCATGGATTTCGCATTTTCTTCTGTTCCATGGTCATGGCCATTAGGCTGCATATACAGGATGAATTCCAACACTCATAGGAATATGATACAACACCAATAGGTAGACCAGTCAAATATAATGATAAAGACAGAAATCACATGCAACACAAGCATGAATTTCGCATTTTCTTCTGTTCCGTGGTCATGGCCATTAGGCTGCATATACAGGATGAATTCCAACACTTAGGAATATGATACAACACCAATAGGTAGACCAGTTGTAAAATAAGATGAAATAGAGTTTTGGGATTAATCTCCCTTGTGTAAACCCTACACAAAGGACAATTTATTTATATTGATAATGGACCAAATCCCAGAAATACATAATGGGCTGAGCCCAACTATTAAACACAATATTATATCATCTAACACTCCCCCTCAAGCTGGTGCATACAAATCGTATGTACCAAGC